>Ga0187890_10000825_pt1 | contig 22447 bp, 21 predicted proteins | sample June2016WEW_21_1_FD_133005 | JGI IMG/M metagenome (GOLD analysis project Ga0187890, IMG submission 133005) | Peatland microbial communities from SPRUCE experiment site at the Marcell Experimental Forest, Minnesota, USA - June2016WEW_21_10 | ecosystem: Environmental > Terrestrial > Soil >... | reverse complement strand
TCTTCCCGCCGTCCACCTACGACTACCCATACCGTTACGACGGCGACGAAGGGCCGGGCACAGGCGGGATGGGCTCGCTGTCGATGGCCGGCTCCACGCTGCCGTTCATGACCGCCGCCCACTATCAGCAGGCCTGCTCGATCATCCAGCGCGTCATCGAGCGCCTCACCGAGCAGGGGCGCCGCTTCAACGGCGTGATGAACAGCGGCTTCTTCGCCACCGCCGAGGGCGTCAAGGTGATCGAGTTCAACGCGCGCTTCGGCGACCCCGAGTGCATGAACATCATGAGCCTGTTCAGCGGCAGCTGGCCCGAGGTGATGGAGCAGATCTGCGCCTCGAGCCTCGCCCCGGACGACGTTCCGCTGCGCGAAGAGGCCTCGGTGGTGCTCTACCTGGTCTCCCCCGACTACGCGCTGCGGCCCGGGCCCGCGTACGAGTTCACGCTCGAGCGCGAGCGGGTCGAAGCGGACGGCTGCAACGTGTTCTTCTCATCGGCCGTCGAGATCGGCGAGAACGCCTACCGGACCGTGGGTACCTCGAGGGCGGTAGCGCTGGCCGCGACCGCGCCCACGCTCGAGCAGGCTCGCGTGCGGGTCGCCGAGAACGCGGCCACGGTGCAGGTGCTGGAGTGGCGCCGGGACGTCGGCGACGAGCGCTACCTGAACGACCTCACCCGGCTTGTCGAGCCGCGGGGCGCGGCCGCCGAGGCGACCGCGGAGCCGAGCGACCAGGCAGCCGCCGACGCGACGCTGCTCCCGAACGTCGGCTGACGGATTCGTGCAAGGATGGCGCGATGCTCGTCGAGCGCGCCATGCACCCGCAGTTCCTCTCCAACACCTTCCTCGTCGCCGACGGCGAGGGCGGCCCCGCGTTCTTCGTCGACGCCGGCGGCCCGGTGGCGCCGCTGATCGAAGCGGCCGAGCGTCTCGGGCTCACGCCCACGCACGTGTTGCTCACCCACCACCACTTCGATCACGTCAGCGACGTCGGCGAGCTGCTCGCGCGCTGGCCGAAGCTCGAGGTGTTGATCAGCGAGCGCGAGCGCGAGCTGCTGGCGGATGCCGCCGCGGGCGGCGGCGTGGGCCTTCCCGAGGTCGCTGGCATGGGCTCGATCGAGGCCGGCCAGACGCTGCGCTTCGGGGCGCTCGAAGTGCGCCCGCTGCACACGCCCGGGCACACCGCCGGGATGCTGTCGTTCGTCGTCGGCGAGCAACCGTCCGGCGGCGCTGCGACGCCCGCACGCGGGACCAGGAGCGCCGCGCCGGGGGGCCTCGCGGGCGCCGGGTTGGTGGTGTTCACCGGCGACACGCTCTTCAAGGACTCGGTCGGCGGCGTCAAAGCGCCCGGGCACACCACCTACACCGACCTGCGCGACTCGATCATGGGCACGCTCATGGAGCTGCCGGCGGACACCGTCATCTACCCGGGTCACTCCGAGCAGACGTCGGTCGCGCGGGAGTGGGACTCCAACGCGTTCATCCGCGTCTGGCGGGGCCTTGACGCCGAGGGCTCGCAGCCGTGCACGGCGCTCGGCCAGCCCGCCACGCTGGTGCTGCTGGGAGCCGACTACGACGGTGGCACCAAGGCCTGGGTGCGCTGGGAGGACGGCTCAGACGACATCGTTCCCGGCTCGCGCGTGGAGCGGCGCGCCTAGCGAGCGCCGTCCCGGATACTCGCCGGCGCCGGCCAGCTCCTAGCATGATGAACATGGCGCGCGAGAACGAGAAGATCCCGACCTCGCGCGCGCGGCGTACGGCTACCGTCGCCACGCTCGCCGCGAGCGAGGCCGTCAAGCAGTTCGGCACACGCGCAGCGAACGTGACGCGCGGCGAGGAGGCCTCCGAGGAGGCCATGGCCCGCCGTCAGCTGGAGACGGCTAAGCAGATCGTGGCGGTGCTGGGCACGATGAAGGGCGCCGCGATGAAGCTCGGGCAGGTGATGTCGTTTCTGGACGTCGGCCTCGTGGCCGAGGAGCATCGAGAGGAGTTCCAGCGCGAGCTCGCCAAGCTGCGCGACGCCGCGCCCACGGTGTCGTTCAAGCAGATGCGGCGCGTGATCGAGGAGGACCTGGAAGAGCCGATCTCCGAGGTCTTCGCATCCTTCGAGGAGGAGCCGATCGCGGCCGCGTCGATCGGGCAGGTCTACCGGGCGACGCTCGCCGACGGCCGCGAGGTGGCCGTCAAGGTGCAGTATCCGGGTGTCGCCAGCGCGGTCAGGGCGGACATGCAGAACCTGGACATGATCCTGCGCCTGCTCAAGCGCATGACCCCCGCGCTCGACGTCAAGGCGATCGCCGGGGAGATCAAGGAGCGGATCGTCGAGGAGCTCGACTACGAGCTCGAGGCCCAGAACCAGCGCTCGCTGGCGCGTATCTTCGCCGGCCATCCATTCATCGTCGTGCCCGACGTGGTCACCTCGCTCTCGCGCGAGCGGGTGCTGGTGAGCGAGTTCGTCGACGGCGTCGGCTTCGAGGATCTCAAGGGCCGCTCGCAGGCCGAGCGCAACCGCATCGGCGAGATCATCTTCCGCTTCTTCCTCGGCTGCCTGTATCGCCACCGGCAGTTCTCCGGCGACCCCCACCCCGGGAACTTCCTGCTGCTGGGCGACGGGCGCGTCGCGTTCCTGGACTTCGGCCTGTTCAAGCGCCTGGACGCCGAGCCGGTGGAGCTCGAGCTGGCCTGTCAGCGAGCGGTCGCCGAGGGCGATGCGGCCACGCTGCACGAGCTGCTCGCCGCCTCCGGCTTCCTGCCCGAACCCGAGCGCGTCGACCCCGCGCACCTGCTGGCGTTCATCAAGGATGCGATCTGGTGGTACACCACAGCCGACGAAGACGTCCTGCTGTCCCCCGAGGTCGCCACCCAGGTGATGATCGAGAGCTCCGACCCGCGCTCGAGCCACTTCCGGGAGATGCGCCACCAGACCATTCGCCCCGAGCACCTGTTCGGCCGGCGCATGGAGATGCTGACGCTGGCCGTGCTCTCGCAGCTGCGGGCGAGCGCCAACTGGCACAGGATCGCCCGCGAGTGGATGTATGGCGACGAGCCCGTGACCGAGCTCGGTCGCGAAGAGGCCGACTTCTACCGGCGCACCGGCGTCAGCGCACGCGGCTGACGCGCCCGGCAGGGTGCTACGCGCCCCCGGCGGGGGGCGACGCGGCCGCGCGTGGACCGCGGCCGCCGGCCCCGGGCTCAGACGCCCGTCTCGGCGGTGACGCGCCCGGACTTGACCGCCTCGGCCAGAGCCCGGTGGTCACGCTCGTTCTGCTCGGCGTAGTCGCGGGAGAACCCGACGATGGCTCGAGCGAAGTGGGCGCCTTTGCCGAGGTACGCCGCGATCGCGATCCGGTCGCCGCTGCGCGCGTGGGCGCGGGCGAGCGTCCAGCCGCACAGCTGCCCATAGCGGGCCATGCCCTCGGGAGTCATCTGTTCGATTTCCGCGGAGCCCTTCCAGTCGCGCAGCTGGCGCGCATACAGGTCGTGGGCACGGTCCTCGGACCCGGCCTCGACATGCAGCCAGCCGAGGAAGATGTCGCTGCTGGCCTGCATCATGCGCTGTCCGACGACGACGCGCTCGCCGTGGTTGTCGAACTCGCTGGCGGCGAGGAACTGCTCGAGCACCGACGCCTCCGCCTCCTTCAGCTGCAGGAACAGCGGGTCCCGGTCGTCGCGGCCGAGCAGCAGCGCGATCCAGGCACGCGTGCCGACGCTGCCGACGCCGACGACCTTGCGCGCGAAGTCGACCACGCGAAACCGCTCGAGCAGCACGCGCCGGTCGCGCTCCAACGTCTTGCGGTAGGAGCGCAGGTGTTCGTGCAGCAGGTCGAACATCTCGTCGCGCTCATCGCCCTGCGCGAGGTCGTCGATCGGCACGATCAGCGGCGGGTCGGCGAGGATGCGCGTCCGGCCGTCCACCACGTGCGTCAGCTTCGAGAGCGCCGACATGCTGTCGCGCGTGCGCGCCCTGGCCAGCGTCCGCTCGGTGCGCTCGGCGATCTTGGGGGTGAGCTGGGAGCCGAGCTCCTTGACCGTGGCGTCGATGTCCAGGTGCGCGTACCACACGTCGAGGTCTCCCATCGCGGCGAAGCGCGCCATCGCCGTGCGGTACTCCTCGACGGTCTCCAGCACGATCCGGTCCTGGTGCTTGACGGAGAAGCCGTTGTTGCGCGCGGCGATCAGCATGCTCGTCGCCAGGCGCTTGACGTCCCACTCCCACGGTCCGGGCAGCGTCTCGTCGAAGTCGTTGACGTCGAACACCAGCTCGCGCTCGGGCGAGGCGAAGATGCCGAAGTTCGACAGGTGCGCGTCGCCGCAGCACTGCACCGTCAGCCCCGAGCGCGGCGTCGGCGCCAGGTCGCTCGCCATGATCAGCGCCGCGCCCCGGTAGAACGTGAACGGCGAGACCAGCATGCGCCCGTAGCGGATCGGCACCAGCTCGCGCACGCGCGTGGAGGCCTGGCGCTCGAGCAGCTCGACCGGATCGACGCGCTGCGCCGCCGGCTCGAAACCGGCGTGGCTCGAGCGCGGCGCCTGTGCGCGTGCCGCCTTCCCGCGCGCTGCCCGCTCCGCCACGCTCAGGTGCGCCACCCGCTCCGCCGCTCCCGGGTGTCCCGTTCGCTCAGACACGCCCACATGCGCCACGCGACGCTCTCAGAACCCGGTGTTCGTCTTGACGCGCTTGCGGTCCGCAGGGTGCAGGCGGCCCTTGGCGGCGAGCGTCTTGCACGCCTCGGCGATGTCATTGCCGAGGCACATCGTCAGCGAGTGCCCGAGCGTCTCCTTGACGAGCACGCGCATGATCTTCACGTGTTCTGCGTTGGGCGGCAGCGTGTAGGCGGGCACCATCCAGCCGCGCTGCGCGGCCAGCTGTGCCGCCACGTCGAACTCGTCATAGGAGTGCTCGCCGGCGAGTTTGAAGGCGACCAGCGGAAGCTGCTCGTCCTGCTCGCCGCCGATCAGCTCGAACTCGCCGATCTTCGCGATCTCCTTCGCGAGCGTGCGCGCGTTGTACTTCATCGTCTCCATCACATAGCGGTAACCGGAGTGACCCAGACGCGCGAAGTTGTAGTACTGCGCGAGCACCATCGCCGAGCCGGTCGAGAAGTTCAGCGTGAACGTCGCGTCGCGCTTGCCGAGATAGTTCTCGTAGAACACGAGGTCCTCCGGCAGGTCGGCCTTCTCCCTGAACACCAGCCATCCGATCCCGGGGTAGACGAGCCCGAACTTGTGGCCTGAGACGTTGATCGAGCGCACCTGCTCGAGCCGGAAGTCCCACTCGGACTCGGGATACAGGAACGGCCACACGAAGCCGCCGCTGGCGGCGTCCACGTGCAGCGGCACGTCCAGGCCCCGCTCGTTCTTCAGGCCCACCAGGTAGTCGTTGATCCCGCGGATGTCGTCGGCGTGTCCCGTGAACGTCGTGCCCAGCACCGCCGCCACGCCGATCGTGTTCTCGTCGATGTGCGGCTCGACGTCCTCGGGCCCGATCGTGTACTTGTCGGGCTTCAGCGGCACGATCCGTGGCTCCACGTCGAAGTAGCGGCAGAACTTCTCCCAGACGACGTGCACGTCGCCGCCGAACACCAGATTGGGCCGGTCGACCGCCTTGCCCGCGTCCTGTCGGCGCCCGCGCCACTTCCACTTCAGCGACAGCGCGCCCAGCATGATCGCCTCCGAGGATCCCTGCGTGCGCGCGCCCGTGGTCTCGCCCGGCGCGTTGAAGAGGTCGGCGAGCATCCGGATGCAGCGCTGCTCGATCTCCGCCGACTGCGGGTACTCGGCATGATCGATGAAGTTCACGCGCAGCGACTCGAGGATCACCTCGTCGGCCTCGGGCTCCATCCAGGTGGTCACGAACGTCGCGAGATTGCGCGCCGGCAGGCCGTCGAGCACGGTCTCCTCTTCGACCAGGCCCTTCGCTTCCTGCGCCGACATGCCGTGCCGCGGCAGCTTGTGATCCGGCGCCGGCTCGAGCAGGTAGCGGTTGCCGTAGATGCTCTCGAGCTTCTCGATCTGGCTGCGCGTGGGCGCCGGCGGGGCGGCGGCGGGGCGCTTGTCGGCGCTCTGGCGCTCGGGTGGCACGGTCATCCTCCAATGGTCGCAGTACTGTGCACGTCGAGCATGACTGACGGCGCGCTCGAGACGGTGCACCTACACGACGAGGCCGCGGCGCTCGAGGCCGCGTTCGTTCCCCGCGCCGGGATGCTGTGCTGCTCGCTGCGCCATCGCGGCGAGGAGCTGCTCGCCCAGAACGCGGGCGTGGCCGCCTACGCGCGGCAGGGCAAGACGATGGGCATCCCGCTGCTCTACCCCTGGGCCAACCGGCTCGCGAGCTTCGATTACAGCGTCGCCGGGCGCAGCGTGCGCGTCCCGCACGATCCAAGCCGCGTGCACCTCGACGCGAACGGCCTGCCGATCCACGGCGTGATCGGCGGCTGGGTGGTGTGGGAGTTGACACGTGCGCCCGATCCCGACGCGAGCTCGCTCGCCGCCAGCCTCAGCTGGAGCGACTCGCGCCCGGAGCTGTTCGAGCTCTTTCCGTTCCGTCACGACCTGAGCTACGGGGCGCGCCTGCGCGACGGACGCCTTGAGATCGAGCTGACCGTGCACGCATGCGGCGCCGATGCGGTTCCGCTGTCGTTCGGCTTTCACCCGTATCTGTCGCCGCCGGGGGCCTCGCGCGAGCGCTGGCAGATCGAGCTGCCAGCGATGCGCGCGCTGGCGCTCGACTCCAAGCAGATACCGACAGGCCCGACGCGGGAGCTCGCGGCTGAGCGCTTCGAGCTCGACGCGCGAGAGCTCGACGATGGGTTCGACACCGTGATCGAGCCCGCCCGCTTCAGCGTCGCGGGCGCAGGACGCCAGATCGAGCTGACGTTCCTCCAGGGCTACCCGTGTGCGCAGGTGTTCGCGCCCGCCGGCGGCCAGTTCATCTGCTTCGAGCCGATGACCGCGCCCACCAATGCACTGCGCAGCGGCGACGGCCTGCGTGTGCTGGCGCCCGGCGAGCGCTTTCAGGCAGGGTTCTCGGTCGCCGTCAGCGACTCACGCTGAGCTCGTCGCCGGCGCACGCTTCACCGCGAGCGCGTCACGGCACCCACGTCACTGCACCCACGTCACGGCGTCCACGGGCCGTGCCACGCTCCGAATCCCGCAACCAGCCTGTCCCCCTCCGGAGGGCCCCAGGAGCCCGGCGCATATGAATGCACGGGCGGCGGCTGGTGCAGCAGCGGTTCGAAGATCCGCCAGGTCTCTTCGACGCCGTCCTGACGCGTGAAGCGCGTGCCCTCGCCGCGCATCGCGTCGAGCAGCAGCACCTCATACGGCGTCGGCGCCTCTCCGCCCTGCTCGGCGAACTCGACGTCGAGGTGGACCGCCTCGGGGCCGGCGAGGTCGGCGCGGTGCGCGTCGAGGACCACGCGCGTGCCGGTTCCCGGGTCGAGCTTGACCACGAACTGGTTGGGCTCGGGGCGGCGGTGCCCGTGCTCCATGAAGCCCAGGCGCGGCGGGTCGCGGAACACCGCCCGCAGCTCGGTCTGCGTGAGCGGGAGCTTCTTGCCGGTGCGGATGAACCACGGCACGCCCGACCAGCGCCAGTTGTCGATCTCCAGGCGCACAGCCGCGTAGGTCTCGGTGGTGGAGTCCCTGGCGACGCCGTCGATGTCGAGATAGCCGTCGTACTGGCCACGGACGTAGTGCGCAGGGTTGGCGTCGGCGATCGAGCGGAACACCGCGAACTTTGCGTCCTTGAGGGTGTCCGCGTCGCGGCCCGCGGGCGCCTCCATCGCGGCAAGCGCGACCAGCTGCATCAGGTGGTTGACGACCACGTCGCGCAGCGCGCCCACTGGGTCGTAGAAGTGTCCGCGGTCCTCCACGCCGAACTCCTCGGCCATCGTGATCTGCACGTAGGCGATGTGGTTGCGGTTCCAGATCGGCTCGATCATCGTGTTGGCGAACCGCAGGTACAGGAGCTCGTCGGTGCCCATCTTGCCGAGGAAGTGGTCGATCCGATACAGCTGCGACTCAGCGATGTACTGGTGGATCTCGGCGGCCAGCGCGCGTGCGGAGGCCAGGTCGTGGCCGAACGGCTTCTCCACGACCACGCGAGCGGTCTTCGTCAACCCGGCGCCGGCGAGCTGCTTGATCACCGGCCCGAACAGGAACGGCGGGATCTCCAAATAGAAGACCGGGGTGCGGGCGGCGCCGACGGCGGTGGCCACGCGCTCATACGTGGCGGCGTCGGTGAAGTCGCCGTTGACGTATGACAGCCGCGCGGCGAAGCGCTCGAACACCGCCGCGTCCAGCGACTCGCCGGTCCCTTCGATGCATTCGCGCGCGTGCTCGCGCAGGCGCTCGACGCTCCAGTCGTCGACCGCCACTCCCACGATCGGGCAGTCCAGCAGGCCACGCCGCTCCAGCCGGTACAGCGAGCGGAAGGTCATCACCTTCGCGAGGTCGCCGGTGATCCCGAAGATGACTAGGACGTCGGCGTCAGCGGGCACGAGCGCTGATGATTCCAGATAGGTTGTGGCGATGCCCGACGAGCGTGTCGCGCAGGGCGAGCTCCACGACCTGGCGCCGATGGTTCCGCGCACGCGGCACCTGCTGGCGCTGGAGTTCGGGTCCAAGGCGCAGTTCGACGATCCGAGCCTGGAGTGGCGCAGGCTGTTCTCCGAGCTGCTCGGCACGTTCATGCTGGTGCTCGTCGCAGCGGGAGGCGGGATCCTTCACGGCGAGGGGCAGATCAGCCTCGCCGCTGCCGTCGTCGCGCCCGGGCTGATGGTGATGGCGATCATCCTGTTCATGGGTGCGGTCTCCGGCGCGCATCTGAACCCGGCCGTGTCGCTCGCGTTCGCCCTGCGGGGGGATTTCCCGTGGAAGCGCGTGCCTGGCTACATCGTCATCCAGCTCGTGGGCGCCGCGCTGGCGTGCCTGTTCCTCGATGCCGTGTTCGGCGACATCCAGCATCTCGGCGCCACGCTGCCGGGGGCGGGCTACGCCGACTGGCAGGCGCTGCTGATGGAGGTCGTGCTGACCGCGTCGCTGGTGAGCGTCATCCTGGGGACCGCCTCCACCGCGCAGAACGTCGGCCGCGTCGCCGCGCTGGGCGTCGGCGGCTACATCGCGCTCGCCGGCCTGTGGTCGGCGCCCGTCAGCGGCACCTCGATGAACCCGGCACGCTCGTTCGGCCCGGCGCTCGTGAGCGGAGACTTCAGCGGCTACTGGGTCTACGTGCTCGGCCCGATCGCCGGCGCGCTGATCGCCGTCGGCTGCGCCCACATCCTGCGGGGAGGCGGCGGCGACCCGATGGCCTACGCGGCCGGGTCCGGCAGCCTGGACCCCGGCGAGCACCGCGAGGCATCGAGCGAGCCGCGGACCGGCGAGCCGCGGTCGGGTCAGCCGCGCTTGGGCTAGAGCACCTGGATCTGGAACAGGCTCGTGGTGCCGGGCCGGCCGGAGGGCAGTCCGGCGGTGATGCCCACGCGCTGGCCGCGCTCGCACCAGCCGAGCTCCACCACCCGCCGGGCGGCGTCGGCGATCAGCGCCTCGGTGGTCTCGTGGCGCGGCATCGACGCGGCCTGCACGCCCCACATCAGGCCGCAGCGCCTGACGGTCTCTTTGCCCGGCGAGAGCGCATAGATCGGCACCGTCGGGCGGTGGGCGGAGACGAGTCGCGCCGAGCGGCCGGACAGCGTGGGGATCACCAGCGCGTCCAGGCGCAGCTCGCGCGCGGCGTCGCAGAGGTTGTGGGCGATCGTGTAGGCGGGGTCGGAGTGGGTACGGCGCACGCGCGACTGGTTCCAGCTCTCGTATGGGGCGATCGACTCGGCCTGGACGGCCACTGCGGCCATCATCGCGACCGCCTCGACCGGGTGGGCGCCGACGGCCGTCTCCTGGGAGAGCATCACCGCATCGGTCCCGTCCAGGATCGCGTTCGCCACGTCGGCGACCTCCGCGCGGGTCGGGCGCGAGGAGGCGACCATCGAGTCGAGCATCTGCGTGGCGGTGATCGACGGCCGCGCCATCCAGCCGGCGAGCTCGAGCAGCTGCTTCTGCACGATCGGCACCTGCTCGATCGGCAGCTCGATGCCCAAGTCGCCGCGCGCCACCATCACGCAGTCGGTGACGGCGAAGATCTCGGCGGCGCGCTTGACCGCCTCGGGCTTCTCCATCTTGGCGATCAGCGGCAGGCGCGTGTGGTCGCGCACCGATTCCACGTCCTGCGGCGACTGCACGAACGACAGCGCGACCATGTCCACGCCGATCGACTCGCCGTGGGCCAGCAGGTGCAGGTCCTCCTCGGGCACCGCCGGCAGCGAGGACACCGGGCCGGGGATGTTGAGCCCCTGCCGCGATGCGACGGCGCCGCCGATCTCGATCTCGCAGTCGACCTCGCACGCGCCCGCGCGCACGTCGACCACGCGCAGCCGAATCGAGCCGTCGGCCAGGTACAGGATCGAGCCGTCCTGCACCGCGTCCGGCAATCCCGCCCAGGAGATGCTCATCTCGTGCGCGTCGCCGGCGCGCTCTCCGTCTCCACACGAGAACGTCAGTCGCTCACCGGGGGTCAGCTCGACCACGTCCTCGCGCAGCGGGCCGATGCGGAGCTTCGGCCCGGGCAGGTCCTGGAGGATCGCGATCGGGCGCCCGGCCCGCTCGGCGGCGTCGCGCACGCGGTGGACGGTCTCGGCGTGCTCCTCGAGCGTCCCGTGCGAGTAGTTCAGCCGCGCCACGTCCATGCCCGCCTCGACCATGCGCATCAGCGTCTCCGGCTCGCGCGAGGCGGGGCCGATCGTGGCGACGATCTTGGTGCGGCGCATGCCCGCAAGGTATAGACGCCGGGGCCGAAGTGCGTAACCGGGGTGTGGCCAGGCCGGCGGCGTAGGATCGAGGGGTGCTCGGCCCCTCGCGACAACTCCCTCATGTCGGAATCAGGGCCCGCATCATGGACTTCGGCGGGGGCTTCGAGCTGGGCGTCGTCGTGGCGGTGCACGACGACGGCCGGCGCCTGGAGGTGCGTGGCGAGCGGGGAGAGGTGCTCGAGTTCGTGCTCAGCCCGGCAACTGCCAGGTTCGTGTCAGCGGGGAGTGCCCACGGGCCGCGGTTGGAGCTGCTCGGGGACCATGAGTGACATCGCGCCGGCACGCGAGCCCGGTGCTCGACGCTATGGTCAAGCGATGGAGCTGAGAGTCTTCGCGGAGCCTCAGGAAGGCGCGAGCTACGAGCAGCAGCTGGCCGCCGCACTGGCCGCTGAGCGGCTCGGCTTCGGCGCGTTCTTCCGCTCGGACCACTTCCTGCGGATCAGGCCGGGGGATCCGCTGCCGGGGCCGACCGACTCGTGGGTGACGCTGGGGGCTCTGGCCCGCGAGACCAGCACCATTCGCCTGGGAACGCTGGTGACCTCGGCGACGTTTCGGCTACCGGGCGCGCTGGCGATCGCCGTGGCCCAGGTCGACGCCATGAGCGGGGGGAGGGTGGAGCTGGGGCTGGGGAGCGGCTGGTTCGAGCAGGAGCACACGGCCTACGGCATTCCGTTTCCGTCGCTCGGCGAGCGCTTCGATCGGCTGGAGGAGCAGTTCGCGATCCTCAGCGGCCTGCGGGCGACTGCGCTCGGGGAGCGGTTCTCCTATGAGGGCGCGCACTACCGGCTTCTCGATTGCCCGGCGCTGCCCAGGCCGGCCAGCGCTTCGGGGCCGCCGCTGATCGTGGGAGGCCTCGGCGCACGGCGCACGCCGGCCCTGGCTGCGCGCTACGCGGCCGAGTTCAACGTTCCGTTCGCTGACCTCGAGCGCACCCGGACCCAGTTTCAGCGAGTGCGCTCCGCCTGTGAGCAGGCCGAGCGCGACCCGGACTCGTTGGTGTATTCCCACGCCGTGACGGTGTGCTGTGCCGCGAGCGACAGCGAGCTGCGCCGGCGTGCCGGGCGCATCGGCAGAGACCTGCGGGAGCTGAGGCGCGCCGGCGCCGCCGGCAGCCCCACCGAGGTTCTCGAGCGGCTGGCTGCCTTCGCCGAGGCTGGCTCCCAGCGCGCCTACCTGCAGGTGATCGACCTTGACGACGTCGACCATCTCGAGCTGATCGCCGCCGAGGTCATGCCGCATCTGGCCTGAGCGTCAGAGCAACGAGCCCGCCTACACGCCGAGCAGACGCTCCACGACCAGCTGGTCGATTCGCTCGTGGCCTGCGCCCCTCGCCGCCATGGCATCCAGTGCGAACGTCTCCTCGCTGAGGGCGCGGGCGCGATCCTGCGTGTAAGGGCCGACGGTCGCCTCTGCGAGCGCCGGCACCTGAGCGGCCGCGAGGGCCTCCGCCATGCGCGGATCGGACTCGAGCTCGCGGGCCTTCTCGGCGAGGATCAGGTAGGTGCGCATGCAGCCGCGGGCGAACTCCGCCACCCCGTCCTGATTCTCCACGCGCAGCGCGTGCGCGTCGAAGTGGCGCGGACCCGCGTACCCGGATGTCTCGAGCAGGCGCACGAGTAGGAACGCCTCCTTGACGTCCTCCTGGCCAAAGCGTAGATCCTGGTCGAAGCGGCTCATCTTCTGGGCGTTGAGGTCGATGTGGAAGAGCTTGCCGGCCCACAGGGCAAGCGCGACCGCATGCACGAAGTTGAGTCCGGCCATCGTCTCGTGGGCCACCTCGGGGTTGACGCCGACCATCTCGGGATGCTGGAGATGGCCGATGAAGGTGAGCGCGTGGGCGACCGTGGCGAGGAACGAGTCCCCGCGCGGCTCGTTCGGCTTGGGCTCGATCGCCAGGCGCAGCTCATAGCCCTGGTCGCGCACGTAGCCGCAGAGGAAGTCAATCGCCTCCAGGTACCGGCTGAACGCATCGACTGGCGGCTTGGCGGCCGTGACCTCGCTGCCCTCGCGGCCGCCCCACAGCACGAACGTGGTGGCCCCGAGCTCGACGCCGAGGTCGATCGCGCGCATCGTCTTCTGCAGGGCGAAGCGACGCACGTCGCGGTCGTTGGACGTGAACGCCCCATCCTTGAAGACGGGGTTGGTGAAGAGGTTGACGGTGGTCATCGGGACGCACATGCCCGCCTCCGCCACGGCCGCGGTGAAGCGCGCGACGATTCGATCGCGCTCCGCCGCCGAGGCGTCGAACGGCACGAGATCGTTGTCGTGCAGGCTCACGCCCCAGGCTCCCAGCTGACCGAGGAGCTTGACGGTGTCGACCGGATCCACGGGCGCGCGCGTCGGATCGCCGAAGGGATCGCGCCCGACGTTGCCAAGCGTCCACAGCCCGAAGCTGAAGCGATGCTCGGGTCGCGGCTCGTATGCGCTCACAGTTGGTCTGCGCTCCCACGTCTGTTGTCGATCCGGTGCACGACGCAGGCATCGACCCGCTGTCCGTCACAATAGGCCACCGCTGGGCTCACGGCGCCTGCACATCCGGGAAGTGCTCCGCGCAGTGCTCGCGCAGCGCCTCGCGCACCCACGCGCGCTCCTCCGGCGAGGCCACGCGAAAGCGCGCGAGCAGCTCGCGCTGGCGCTCCAGCGGCGCGCCGGCGATCACCCAGCGCACCGCCAGGCGCTCGAACAGCAGCTCGCCGGCGCGCTGCCAGGCGTCCTCCTGCGTGCTCGACGGCCTGCCCGCCGCGCCCGGCGCGAGCGCCTGCGCATACTCCTGCCGGGAGCCCGGCGTGAGCGAGCCGCGCAGCGTGAGCACGTTGCCGTGCGCGTCCGTGTAGTCGCTGTCCGGCGCGGCGAGCTTCTCGGCGCGCTGCTGCTGCCGGCGCCCGCGCTTGCCCACGCTCAGCCGGCGTCGGCGGCCAGTTCGAGCTGGCCGCGCACGTCGCCGGTCACCGGCTTGGCGTGGCCCGGCCACGCCGCCGCGGGCTCCAGCGCGGCGAGCTTGCGCAGGCTCGAGCGCGCCTGCTCGGTGTCGAAGTTGTAGATCGGCGCGGGCAGTCGCGGCGGGCAGTCGCGGCCCCACATGTCAAGCGTGTAGAAGCAGTCGCTGCTGAGCGCCAGGCGGTCTGACTCGCGCCACAGCGCGATCATCCCGGGGGCGTGCCCGGGGATATGCACGACCTGGAAGCCAGCGACCTCGTCGCCCTCGTCGAGCGTGCCCGAGATCGTCACCGGCCCGCCGTCCCAGGCGTAGCGATGCAGTAGCCGGTGGAACTGGCGCAGCGGCGTGGGGAGGCCGGCCAGGCCCTGTGGCCAGTAGCGAAAGCCGCCGCTGCCTTCGGCGTCCTGCACCTCGTCGGGGTGGCACAGGACGGGCACGCCGAGCGCGGGAGCGGTGCCGCGATGATCGGTGTGCCCGTGGCCGAGCACGATCCGGCGGATGCCGCCGAGCTTGGCTCCGGCGCTGGCGACCGCGCGGGTCATCGTGCGTGCGCCCGCGTCGAACAGCGTCACGCCGCCGTCGTCCTCGATCAGGTACACGTTGCAGCGCCCCGGCTGGCCCTGCACGACCCACACGCCCTCCGCCACCAGCTCCGCCTCGCCCGCGCCCAGGCGTGCGCTCAGGCGCGTCTTGGCGTTGAACGCCTGCGTCATGCGCGCTTCGGCGCTCGAGCCCTGCGGCGGCAGCATCCCGATCTGGCGCGCGAAGGTCATCGAGTCGGTGAACGCGTCGTTGCTCTGGATCAGCCCGTCGCGCACGGTCAGCAGGTCGAAGCCTTCGAGCACGACCGGCATGCCCGTGGGCGCCACGCCGCCGAAGCCGCCGGGACCGGCGAACGTGCCGGTAAGGCGCCACTGCACGCCGCAGCGCTCGCCCTCGGTCGTCGTCGAGAGCACCTGCATGCTCAGGTCAGGCAGCGCGCCGATCAGGTCGCCGATGAACGCGCGCACGCCCTCCGGCGCGAGCACGTCGACCTGGCCGCGCACGTTCTCGCGGCCGCCGTCCGCCCACAGCGACAGCGCCTGCTCGAGCTCACGCGCGTCGATCGCCCCGAAGTAGCGCCGCGCGATCGCCTCCGCCTTGCTCCCCGAGATGCGTTTGCGCGTGGCCGCCGCCTGCTGCATGTTCGCGGCGACCTCCTGCACCTTGGTGCTCGCCTCGCTGGCACTCTCTCGATCGGCCATGCCGCCTCCTTTACGCCGCTGAACGGTCGTAGTCTAGTCTCCGCGCCATGCCAGATGTGGTGAGCAGGCGCGAGCTGGGGCGCGGCGAGCGCGTGCTCCACGGTCTCTACCGCCTGCGCCTGCCGCTGCCGTGGCCGGGCGTTCCCCACTGCAACGCCTGGGCGGTCGCCGCGGGCGACGGCTTCGTGCTGTTCGACACCGGCATGCACGACGCGGACTCGCTCTCGCACCTGGAGAGGGCGCTCGCGATGTGCAACCTGCGCCTGGAGCAGACGCGGCTGGTGGTGTGCACGCACGCTCACACCGACCACTGCGGCCAGGTTGCCACGATCGTCGAGCGAGCCGGCTGCGAGGTGTGGATGCACCCCAACCGCGAGCACCTGACGCGCATGATCGAGGACCCCGAGGCGGCGTTCGCTCGGCGCCTGGAGATCGCCCGCCAGAGCGGCGTCCCGGAGGAGCCGCTGCGCCGCTACGCCGCCGAGCGCAGCGGACGCGGGTCGGGGATCGCCGGCCCGATCGAGCCCGATCGCGACCTGCTGACGGGCGTGAGCATCGGCACCGACCTCGGTGAGTGGATCGTCTATGAGACGCCGGGGCACGCGCCGTCGCATGTCTGCATGTTCCAGCCCGAGCGCCGCCTGCTGGTCTCCGGCGACCATCTGCTCGGGCGCATCTCGCTGTACTTCGACTACGGCTACTCGCCCGACCCGGTGGGCGAATTTGTCAATTCGCTGGGAGTAGTGGAGAAGCTCGGCGCGCGCCTTTGCCTGCCCGGGCACGGACGCACGTTCGCTGACGTCCACGCCCACATCCAGGGCAACCGCGCACTTATAGACGAACGCCTGGCGCGTGTGCGCGAGGCGCTGGACGGAAACGAGCTGACGGTGTTCGAGCTAGTCCCGCACGTCTACGGGGACTCGCTCTCCGAGCAGAACGCGCACTGGCTGCTGTCGAAGATCCTCTGCTACCTGACCCACCTGCAGGCGCTCGGCAAGGTCCGCCGCATCCCCGGCGAGCCCGAGCGCTGGACTGCATAATCAGAGGATGCGCATCGATCGGATCCTCGCGGATCAGGACCCGCCCACCCCGGTGTTCTCGTTCGAGTTCTTCCCGCCCAAGACGGCGGACGGCGAGCGCAACCTGTATGCGGCGCTGGCCGAGCTGAAGACGCTCGAGCCGTCGTTCGTGTCGGTCACCTACGGAGCGGGCGGGTCCACGAGGGAGAAGACGATCGAGATCGTCAAGCGCATCCGCGAGGAGTACGGCCTGGAGGCGATGGCCCACTTCACGTGCGTCGGCGCGACCGTGGCGGAGCTGCGCGCCACGCTCGATGAGATGCGGGACGCGGGCATCGACAACGTGCTCGCGCTGCGCGGCGACCCGCCGGCCGGTGAGGAGGTTTGGATTAAGACGGATGGCGGGCTGGAGTACTCGAGCGAGTTGGTAGCGCTCATCGCGGGCGGCTACCCGTTTGCGATTGGTGCGGCGTGCTTCCCGGAGACGCACATCCACGCCACGAGCCCCGAGGACGACCTCCAGCACCTGGCCGAGAAGGTGAGCGCGGGCGTCGACTTCCTGATCACGCAGCTGTTCTTCGACAACGCCGTGTACTTCGACTTCGTCGAGCGCGCGCGCGCCGCCGGGATCGAGGTGCCGATCATCCCCGGCGTGATGCCGATCACGCGGGTCGGCCAGGTCGAGCGGATGGCGAGCATGTGCGGCGCGTCGATCCCCGAGGGTCTGCGCCGCGAGCTGCACGCGCGCGGCGAGGATCCCGAGGAGGTGCTCGACTTCGGCGTCGCCTACGCGACTCTCCAGTGCGCCGAGCTGCTCGCCGCGGGCGCGCCGGGAATCCACTTCTACACGCTCAACCGCTCGCCCGCCACGCGCGCGATCCTCAGCGCGCTGAAGCTCGCCAAGCCGTGGGAGAAGGCCATCTACCCCAGTTCGATCTCAAGCCCCTCGGCCACCCGCGGCGAGCCGTCGGCGGCCTCGTAGCGGATGTCGACCGAGTCGTTCTGCCGGTAGGTGCCCACGCCCCAGGCGCCCAGCAGCCAGCGCCAGCCGCTGATCTTGTCCTTGCGCAGCTCACGCTCGAACACCAGCGCGCCTTCGCGCACGGTGTAGTCGACGCCGAGCTGCTGCGGCACGCCGTTGAGGTAGACCTCATAGGCGCCGCGAACCCCACGCGGCAGCCTGACCCGGGAGCTGGTCATCGTCGCTCGGATTATGACCGCCAGTCCGCCGGCCCCGTCAGCCGCTGCGCCGACTGCCACGGCGGTGCTGGCGCTGGGCGTAGCTGCGCTGGCGCTCGCGCGCGGCATCGACGATCGCGCGCACCTGCGAGGGCTGGCCGACCTGGTGGAGCACCCCCAGGTCCTCGGCGTCGATGCGCCGGTCGGCCAGCGCCCGTGCGCGCAGCCACTCGAGCAGCCCGTCCCACTCGCCGTCGCCCACGAGGATCACCGGGAAGTGGCGGATCGTCTGCGTCTGGATCAGCGTCAGGCACTCGAACAGCTCATCGAGCGTGCCGTAGCCTCCCGGGCAGATCACGAACGCGCTGGCGTAGCGCACGAACATCACCTTGCGGGCGAAGAAGTGGCGGAAGCGCAGGCCGACGTCCACGTACGGGTTGAGCGCCTGCTCGTGGGGGAGCTCGATGTTGCAGCCGATCGACAGCGCGCCCGCGTCGCGCGCCCCGCGGTTGGCGGCCTCCATGATCCCGGGGCCGCCGCCGGTGATCACCGCGTAGCCGGCGCGCCCGAGGCATGCGCCGACCTCGCGTGCGAGCTCGTAATGGGGGTGCTCCGGGGGCGTGCGCGCAGAGCCGAACACGGTGACCGCGCGTCCGACCTTCGCGAGCGCGTCGAAGCCTCGGGCGAGCTCCGCGGCGATATCGCGGATGCGCTCGGAGTCCGCCGCCCGCACCCCCGGGGGCTCGTCGCCGAGCCACAGCAGCAACTCCGCGTCGAACGTCTGCATGTCGGCGTCCGCGCGCTCGGTGTGCTCGCTCGAGTCCACGGCGCAAGGGTATGCGCTGGGGGCGCGCGCCCGGTCTGGCGTGTGCCGCGTGTGCCGGCGCGCGATCGTTACAACATGGAACGATCACCGTATTGGGCTTGGCGTGCACGCCCGGTCGGTATTGGGCCTAGCGTGCACGCCCGGCCGGGCGCGTACCCTCAGCGGGAGATGGCCGAGCCGCGCGCGCACGAGATCCCCTACACCGTCCGGCGCTCGTCGCGTGCGCGACGCGTGCGCGTCAACGTGCACGCCCACACGGGTGTCGAGGTCGTGCTCCCGGCCCGCGCGCCCGAGCGCGCCGCCGCGGCCGCCGTCAGCGAGCTGCGCCCCTGGATCGAGAGTCGCCTGGAGGAGGCCCAGCGGGTGCTCGCGCGGATCGCCGCTCGTGCGGGAACCGTCCCGTATCTGGATGCGGCGCTGGAGCTGGTCCCGCAACCGGGCCGCCAGCGTGTGCACCGCGACGGCGGGCGGCTGCTCGTGCCGGCGGGCGACCACCGCCCGGCGCTCGAGCGCTTCTACCGGCGCGCGGCGCGCGCGGAGATCGCGCCGCGACTGGATCGCGCCACCGAGCTCGCCGGCACCCCCTACAGCGGCCTGGACATCCGCGCGCAGCGCACCCGCTGGGCCTCGTGCTCGGCGACCGGCCACATGAGCTTCAACTGGCACCTGCTGCTGGCGCCCGAGCGCGTGCTCGAATACGTCGTCTGGCACGAGGTCTGCCATCTGCAGATCCTCGACCACTCGCCGCGCTTCTGGGCGCTGTTGGGGCGGCGCTGGCCGAGCTACCGCGAGGATCGCCGGTGGCTCAGCTGCCACGGGGCGACGCTCGTACTTTGATGCCCGAGCCAACGCCTGTATAGCCATAGTGATACAGGCGTTGCTTTGAGAGATATCGAGCCGGCGGCTACCCCCGCTCGCCGACCTGCCCGTAGTCGCGGTCGCGCTTGCCCGTGTAGATCTGGCGCGGACGGGCGATCTTCTGCTCTGAGTCCTGCACCATCTCGAGCCACTGCGCGATCCACCCACTGGTGCGCCCGATCGCGAACATCACCGGGAACATCGCCACGGGCAGGCCCAGCGCCTCGTAGATCAGGCCGGAGTAGAAGTCGACGTTCGGATACAGCTTGCGGGAGGTGAAGTAGTCGTCGTCGAGCGCGCGCTTCTCCAGCTCGCTCGCGATGTCCAGCAGCGGGCTCTTGCCGCGCACCTCGAACACGTCGTCGAGGTATTTGCGGATGATGCGCGCCCGCGGGTCGTAGTTCTTGTAGACGCGGTGGCCGAAGCCGATCAGGCGCTCGTTGCCCGCCTTGACGCCGTCGAGGAAGCCTGGGATGTTCTCGACGCTGCCGATCCGGCTGAGCATGCGCAGCGCCGCCTCGTTGGCGCCGCCGTGCAGGGGGCCGTATAGCGCCGCGACCCCGGCGGCGAGGGCCGAGTAGGGGTCGACCTGGGTGGAGCCGACCGAGCGCACCGCGCTGGTGGAGGCGTTCTGTTCGTGGTCGGCGTGCAGGATGAACAGCACGTCCAGCGCGCGCTCCAGGCGAGGATCGGGCTCGTACTTGAGCTCGGTCATCTTGTACATCATCGACAGGAAGTTGCCCGCGTAGTTGAGGTCGTTGTCGGGATACACATAGGGCTGGCCCATGTTGTGCCGAAACGCGAACGCCGCCAGCGTGGGCATCTTCGCCAGCAGCCGGATGATCTGGATGCGGCGGTGCTCCTCGTCGTGGATCTTGTTGGCGTCCGGGTAGAACGTCGAGAGCGCGCCCACGGAGGCCACCAGCATGCCCATCGGGTTGGCGTCGTAGCGGAAGCCCTGCATGAAGGCCTTGGTGTTCTCGTGCACGAACGTGTGCACCGTGATCTCGGCGACCCAGTCCTCGAGCTGCGATCCGGTTGGAAGCGCACCGTTGATCAGCAGGTAGGCGACCTCCAGGTAGCTCGAGTGCTCGCACAGCTGCTCGATCGGGTAGCCGCGGTGCTGCAGGATGCCGGCGGCGCCGTCGACGTAGGTGATCGAGCTGCGGCACGAGGCGGTGTTCATGTATGCGGGGTCGTAGACCATCAGCCCGAAGTCCTGATCGTCGATCTTGACCTGCCGCAGGTCCATCCCTCGCACAGTGCCGTCCTGGATCGGCAGCTCGTAGCTCTTGCCGGTGCGGCTGTCGGTCACCGTGAGCATGTCCTGTGCGGGCGCCACGCCATCGCCGGCAGCCTCGTCGGTGCCCCCGGCGGTGGTGCCCTCGATCGTCGATCGCTCGGTGCTCATGTGTCTCTCCTGTCGGCGGTTGCGGATGGTCTCTACCGATTATGAGCAACCTCGCACGTGCGCTCGCCGCCGGCGGCGAATCGGGCTCAGCGGTGCGGCTGGCGCTGGCGCGAGGCGAGCACGCGTGTGCGGCGGGGAGCGGCGGGCGCGGGGTCTCCGTGCGGGCCGCGCCTGGGCGCGCGCGGCAGTCGCGAGCGCGGGTGGTGTGGGTGCAGCGGCAGCTGGCGCGGGCCGATGCCGCCGTCGCGCCCCGGCTCGGTCTCCGGGGTCTGGCGCACGGCCCAGCGCACGATCCCGAACAACGCCAGGATCGGGATCTTCAGGATGACCATCAGCCAGATGAACGTCCAGGTCGTCACGTCGCCCGATCGTATACCCGGGCGCGGATCCGTACAAGCCCCCGATGCGCGATCGTAGAAACCCACGATGCGCGATTGGACATGGCCTGCTAATAGCAGTGTGACGTAGCGCGGCGCGCAGCGGCGCAGCGGCCTGGCGTCCGGTCGCTCAGCCCCGCAGCTGCAGCGGCGCGCCGCTGAACTGGGTCATCGCGTGCAGTTCGTGGATGCGCGCGGCTATCTCCTTGCCTGTGAGGCGCTCCATGCGCTCGGTCCCGAACTCCTCGACGTTGAACGACGCGAGCACCGTCGCGTGTGCCATCGCGCGTCGCAGCAGCTCGTCGGAGAGCTCCTGGTCTGGGTGCGCGGCGATGTAGCCGACGAGCCCGCCCGCGAAGGTGTCGCCCGCGCCGGTGGGGTCGATCACGCTCTCCAGCGGATACGCGGGCAGCGCGAAGAAGCCCTCCCGTGTGACCAGCGCCGCCCCGTACTCCCCCTGCTTGGCCACGACCACGCGCGGGCCGCGCGCGCCCTCCTGCTCCGGGGAAGGGGACCAGGAGAGGACCTCGCGCGCGGCGGCGACCAGGTTCGGCTTGCCCGTCAGCTGGCGCAGCTCGGCGTCGTTGAGGATCACGCAGTCGACGTTCTCGATCGCGCGCACCAGCGAGTCGCGTGCGATGTCGATCCACAGGTTCATGGAGTCGAGCGCCACGAAGCGCGCTTTCGGTAGCTGGCGGCGGACCTGCTGCTGCAGATCCGGCTGGATGTTCGCCAGGAACAGCACGTCGCTCGAGCGCGAGCCCTCCGAGAGCTTTGGCGAGAAGCCCTCGAAGACACCCAACTGCGTGTCGATGGTCTCGCGCGAGTTCAGGTCCCAGCCGTACTCGCCCTGCCAGAAGAACGTCTTGCCGCCGCTGACGCGCTCGACGTCGGACACGTCCACGCCGCGAGCGCGCATCACCTCGAGCTGGGGCTCGCCGAAGTCCTCGCCGACCGGGCCGACGACGCGCACGTCGTCGAAGAACGACGCCGCCAGGGAGAAATGCACGGCTGCGCCGCCGAGCATTCGCTCGCGCTCGCCGAACGGCGTCTTGACGGTGTCATAGGCAATCGATCCGACCACGGTGATGGGCATGGGCGCGCACCTTAGAGCACCCCGCCCGCTGCCGGCGCGCACGACGGGCGGGTGCGGGCGGCCGGAGGCGTCAAGGGGTGGCGCGGGCGCCACTCCGATAGCCTCGGAGCCGATGCGAGCGATCCAGATGACCGAGTTCGGCGGCCCCGAGGTGCTCAAGCTCGCCGAGCTGCCCACACCGCAGCCGGGTCCCGAGGAGACGCTCATCAAGGTCACCCGCGCGGGGCTGAACTTCGCGGACACACACACGCGCACCAACTCCTACGTACAGAAGGCCACACTCCCGCTGGTGCCCGGTGGCGAGGTTGCGGGCGTGCGCGAGGACACGGGCGAGCGCGTGGTGGCGCTCGTCGGCAGCGGCGGCTACGCCGAGTACGCGATCGCCCCGAGCGACCGCGTCTTCCCGATCCCCGACGACCTCGACGACGGCACGGCGCTCGCGCTGATCATCCAGGGCACGACGGCATGGCACTTGTACCGCACGTCCGCGCGCGTGGCCGACGGCGAGAGCGTCGTCGTCCACGGTGCCGCCGGAGGCGTCGGCTCGATCGCGGTGCAATTGGGCCGCGTGTTCGGAGCCGGCCGGGTGATCGCGACGGCCTCCAGCGATCAGAAGCGCGCGCTGGCGGTCGAGCTCGGCG
>Ga0187890_10000821_pt1 | contig 22471 bp, 17 predicted proteins | sample June2016WEW_21_1_FD_133005 | JGI IMG/M metagenome (GOLD analysis project Ga0187890, IMG submission 133005) | Peatland microbial communities from SPRUCE experiment site at the Marcell Experimental Forest, Minnesota, USA - June2016WEW_21_10 | ecosystem: Environmental > Terrestrial > Soil >... | reverse complement strand
CCCAAATCGGGACGGATTCGATAATGGGCCGACTGGGCGATCGCTCAGTACGGGTCAAGACCAAAGCTTGTGATCCGTCCAACCTATTGGAGCGACAGTCGATATCCAGCTATGGGCTGCGGGCGCACCGACCAGCGGCTCTAGTCGGCCAATGTTTTCGGCCGCTCGATCTCCGAAAATCACCGCTCGGACGCGGACGCTTGACGCAACTGCCCTCAATCGGAAGTACTAGGATCAAAGGTCCAATAGTGACGAGCCCCCAAATTGGGTAAAAAGGGACGACCCCCTACCATCGAGTGGCGCGTGATTGCAGTTGTCGACGACGAAGAATCGGTTCGCAAGGCCGTGGTCCGCTTAATGCAGGCTGCCGGCCACACTGCGCGCGGTTACGCCTCTGGCCACGAATTCCTCCAAAAGTTGCTCGTGGATCGACCTGACATCCTATTGCTGGATCTGCAAATGCTAGGTCTCTCGGCCACGGATGTCCAAATGGCGCTCTGCCAAGCCGAAGCGCATATTCCCGTCCTCATTATTACCGCGCATGATTCGCCCATCGCGCGTGAGGAGTGCATGCGCGCGGGCGCAATCGCTTACCTGTGCAAGCCGCTCGACGAACGCGTCCTGCTCGATGCCGTGAGGCTTGCCATTGATTCATTACATTGATGGACGGCAGATTTCTGAACTGCCGGTCGAAAGTTGTCATTGGCACGCCACTGAGGTGCGACAAGCACGAACCGGCCCTTAACAAAAGTCGCCAGTGGGCTTGCGGCGTTCACCGCTCCGAAGCGGTCGCTCGAAGCGTCCGCTCAAACCACACGACTGACGGTGGCATATAGCGCAGCAGCATCTACGCATCTAGGAGCCATGCCCTATCCAGTTGTGGTTTCTACGCATTGCAGAATACGCGCGTGATCGATCACGCTAAAGGAGTGCGCACTGGCGAATTGTGGATAGTTCTAGTGCTGGTCTTGTGCCGGCAGGAAGAAGTATGAATTTTCCAACCTATTCGATTGCGCTGCGCGCGTTTGGCTCAGTGGGAGCCGCGCAGGCGCCGATTGGCGCGGGTTTTTCGTCGGCGCGACCATTGGCGGCGCGTGGAATCACACCTGCCGAAGCTGGACGCCAGGGCCCCTCATTACGGGCAATCCTGCGCTCGCCGATGCCTTTTACAATCGTGACTGCCCCAATAACGGCAATTTCATCGACGGTGTGGATCTTGGCTACAACTTTCCAAGTCGACCAGTGGGTTTGGGGCCTGAAGGCCGATTATCATGTTGTCCGCAAAACAAGTCTGGAACTACTAGAGCAAACACTATGAACGCACTTAAGATCGCTGCTCTTGCGCTGATCGCTGCCGGCATTCTGGGCTTGATGTATGGTGGCCTGACCTACACCAAGGAGACTCATCAGGCGAAGATTGGCCCGTTCGAGATGGCAGTGAAAGAGAAGGAGACCGTCAATATCCCGGTCTGGGCGGGCGTTGGGGCGATAGTGCTCGGCGCCGGGTTGCTGCTCCTTGGCAGCCGGAAGACCTAAGGCCGCTCAAGCTGCCGCAAGCGCGTCACTCAGATGGTGAGCCCCGAGGTAGACACGATTGAAGGCGCCACGGCAGTCCTCAGGCCTTCGGTCCCTCCGCTAACTCTTTGGGAAAATAAAACCCCGCGCCCTCCGATCCCGCAGTAGTCATTCGGATTTCCGCTTCAGACGCGAACCCTAGACATTGACCGCCATCCTGCCCAAACGCTTGCTCGCCTCCGATCGGCACAAGGTCGGAACGATTCGCGTCTCGCCAATCGTGGCCGAGTCGGCGGCGATGGACGCAGCACAAGTCTATGTGAAGCTGAACACGCGCACCGGCGGCCTGACCTCGATCGAGGCGCAGGAACGTCTCGAACAGTACGGGCCCAATGTCCTCGCCAGGGACCAGCGCGCGGGTGTCGGCAAATTGCTTTGGCGCGCGGTTCTCAACCCGCTGGTGCTTCTGCTTGCGGCGCTGGCGACGATCTCATTTGCAACCGGCGACATCCGGTCCGCGGTGGTGATGCTATCGATGATCGCGCTGAGCGTCGGCCTGAAGCTCTTTCAAGAGACCAGGGCCGATAGTGCTGCGGCAAAGCTCAAGGCGATGATCTCGGTGACGGCTACCGTATGCCGCGACGGCGCGGTACAGGAGATCGCAGTTGCGCGGCTGGTCCCGGGCGATGTCGTGCAGCTCACCGCCGGGGACATGGTTCCCGGCGACGTGAGAATTGTAAAGGCAAAGGACCTGTTCGTGATTCAGGGATCGCTGACCGGCGAGAGCTTCCCGGTCGAGAAATCCGAGGCCCCGACAAATGCCGGCGACGCCGCGACCGCACCCATCGCGCTGAGCAACGTCGCGTTTCTCGGCACCAGCATCGAAAGCGGCGCGGCCAGCGCCGTGGTCGTGACAACGGGCAAGAGCACTTATCTGGGCTGTATGGCCGAGTCCCTGCAGGAGCCGCAAGCGCAGACGTCCTTCGATCGCGGGATCGCTCAGTTTACCTGGCTCATGCTGCGCTTCATGCTGGTGATGGTACCCTTGGTGTTTCTCATCAATGGCCTGACCAAACACAACTGGATACAGGCCTTCTTCTTCGCGTTGGCGGTAGCCGTCGGCCTGACGCCGGAAATGCTGCCGATGATCGTGACCGTGTGCCTGTCGAAGGGTGCGGTGGCGATGGGGCGCAAGAAAGTCATCGTCAAACGCATAAACGCGATCCAGAACCTGGGCGCGATGGACGTGCTTTGCACCGACAAGACCGGAACACTGACCACGGACCGAGTCGTTCTCGAACGCTACTGCAACGTCATGCTTCGCGACGACGACGGCGTGCTCGCACTCGCATATCTGAACAGTCACTTTCAGACTGGACTAAAGAATGTCCTCGACCGTGCGGTGCTGGCGCATACCGAGACGCATGTCGAGGCGAAAATCGCCGAATTCAGCAAAGTCGACGAGATCCCATTCGACTTCCAGCGACGCGTCATGTCGGTGGTGGTCCGCACGCCCGAAGGCAAGGACCGGATCATTTCCAAGGGCGCCCCGGAGTCGATCTTTCCCAAATGCCGGAGTGCCGAGCTAGACGGCTCGCTTCTGCCGATGGATCACCAGCACATCGAGAATTTCCAGAAAGAGTACGAGCTCCTGAGTGCGGATGGATTCCGCGTGCTCGCCATCGCAACCAAGGACGTCGAGCCGCGTGTCGCCGCGGCGGCCGGTGCTACCCCGTACGGCAAGGCCGACGAGCAAGATTTGATCCTGCAGGGCTATGTGGCGTTCCTTGATCCGCCCAAGGAGGGTGCCGCCGCGGCGATCGAGGCCCTGCAGAGGCACGGCATTGCGGTCAAGGTCGTGACCGGCGACAACGATCTGGTGGCCCGCAAAATCTGTAAAGAGGTTGGATTGTCGAGTGAGTTGGTCCTGTGCGGTGATGAGGTGGAGAAGATGAGCCCCGAGCAACTCGCCGACGCCGCTGAGCACACCACGCTATTCACGCGCGTCTCGCCGGCGCATAAGCAGCGGATCATCAAGGCGCTGCAGTCGCGCAATCACACCGTCGGATTCATGGGCGACGGCATCAACGATGCCCCCGCGCTGCACGCCGCCGATGTCGGTATCAGCGTGGACACCGCCGTGGATATCGCTAAAGAGGCGGCTGACATGATCCTTTTGGAGAAATCGCTGCTCGTGCTGGATGAAGGCGTGATCGAGGGCCGCAAGGTTTTCTCAAATATCATCAAGTACGTCCGCATGGGAGCATCGAGCAACTTCGGTAACATGTTCAGCGTGCTGGGGGCGAGTGTCTTCGTGCCGTTCCTGCCGATGCTGCCGGTGCAGATCCTGGCCAACAATTTGCTCTACGATATCGGCCAGACCACCATCCCCACGGACGACGTGGACCCCGAGCGGATCGTCGCGCCGCGCCGGTGGGATCTCGCAGAACTCACTCGATTCGTCCTCTTTATCGGCCCGTGTTCGTCGGTATTCGACTACACGACCTATTTCATGATGCTCTACCTTTTCAACTGCTGGGACCTCTCGACGCCAGCGGCAGCAGCGCACAGCGCAAGCCTCTTTCAGACCGGTTGGTTCGTCGAGAGCCTGTTGACGCAGACACTGATCATTCACGTCATCCGAACCAACAAGATTCCAATGCTGCAGAGTCGATCATCCTGGCCGGTACTGGTGATGAGCTTGGTCATCATGGCGACCGGAATCGCCATCCCATACTCGCCCTTGGGCCCGTACCTGGGATTCTCCAAGCTGCCGGCGCTCTATTGGCCGCTCCTTGCGGCAACCCTGCTGTGCTATGTGCTGCTGACACAAAGTGTCAAGATGCTGCTTCTTCGCCTCAAATGGATCTGATCAAGTCGACGGTGGTCGCAGGCAGGTGTGGTCAGAGGAGCCGGCAGTTTCCTGGCTCAATTTTACCGATATCGGCCATTCGGCAGTTCGGGCTGAGTGTAGATGTGTGAACCGGCGTTGGACATTGACCATACGCCGGCGTCCAATTCTGATCAGGTCGTTACGCAGCAAGCCGTTGGTCGTGTTGAAACTGTTCCTGTGATTCCCTGGTCCGGCTTGTCCGCCGATATGATCTCAAACCTGGTCAATCAGGGATGCCGGTTCACATCCAGCGTGACAAGCGCCCGACCTTCGCGTTGACAGACCTCGATGAGGCGTGGATCGTTCGCACCGCCAAGCGCCTGCTCAAGAACCGAGTGCGCCTCGTGGCCTGCAGAGACGAACTGCGCCGCGAGCGTTGGAGAGAAATTCTCGTCGAGTTGAATTTCACGCCGCAGTCGGCACGACCCGCTCGCGCGCAAGCTCAGCGGCATAGGCAATCGCCGCAGTCACATCCTCAACGCGCAAAGAGGGGTAGAGGCGCATGATCTCGCCCGCATCCGCTCCGGCAGCCAGGTTATCGAGCACCACAAGTGCCGCCTCAAATCATGATTTTGGCGTCCAATATTAGATATGACGACCCATCGCAATCAGGCACTTAAGGCGAGTATCCTGCGGAAATATTAGACGCATCGAGTAATGAATCGAGTTAAGAATCATTGACTTGCGAGTGATCGACCGGCGGCCTACGAACCAGGAGGTCGGGAGTTCGAATCTCTCCGGGCGCGCCATTTCCCAAAATTGATGCTCAGTTCGACTTCGCCACGCATCGTCCATTTGAGGTTTCACGACGCGAGCCAATTGCGTATTTGCTCGTAGACATCGGCTCGCTCGAGCAGATCCATATGGCCGGCGCCATAGGCCGTCCATCGATGCGTAGATGGAATCCCCATCGCAAGGGACGGGTCCGCGTGCAGGCCGAGCGCGCTCGCGACCGGCACCAGGCCGTCGCCGATCCAGCCGTTGCGCAGGGGTGCGTCGCTATCGCCGAGCGCCGCTGCGATCGCGTAGCACGCCACGCCCGTGGGCAAGGGGAGCGGCCGGTGGACGGTCCCATGCGGGGCGAAGCGATCGCGCCCGTGCCAGTCTTCGTCGAGCACATAGCCGTGACGCAGATCGGTGATGCCGGCGCTGCGCACCTTGCCCACTTTGGCCAACGGTGCGGTGACGATTGTCTTGGACCAAAGCACTTCCAGCCAGTGGCCGATACGTTCGAGGGGCACTCCCTGATGGGGGGTTCCAAGGAATACCAGGCTGCGGAGTCTGCCAGGCCAGGAGTAACCTGCAACGATGCCGTAGTGCACGGCGCTGCGAGCGATCAATCCACCCATGCTATGCGCGACAATCGCGACTTCGTCGACGGGCACGGGCCAGGCCGCGAGCAGGCCTTCCATCAGATTCGCCAGCTCGCGGCCATTCCGCGAGATATGCAGGCCGCTGTTGTACCGCAGGTACAGACTGGTGAAGGAAAGATCGCGCGCCAGCGCGGCCCCATGGTCGTGGCCGTTTCGCTGCCACGACAGCTCGTTCATGCACAATCCATGAACGAGCACCAGCACCTTGGAGCTCGCGTCCGGAATCGCAGCGGCGATACCGGCGCGCGTCAGCTCGAGAGGCTTGCCGTCGCGCCGCAGCTCCATCTTGATAGCCAGCGGACTTGCGGCCGCGAGCAGTCGATCGCCCAGCACGCCGTTCAACACGGCTCTCAGGCGCTCGAACAAGGGCGCGGAGCCCATGTCCGACAGCGCCGGGGTGAGGACGGCGATCGTGCGGTCCCAGCCGGCACTGAGCGCCCGTCCGAGGCTGCGCAAGCCGCGACTCACGGCAAGGCCGCCGCCGCTTTCTCGGCAATCATGATGGTGGGCGCGTTGGTATTGCCGCCGATGAGCCGCGGCATGATCGAGGCGTCCACCACGCGCAGCCCCTCGACGCCGCGCACCCGAAGGTCCGCATCGACCACGGCATCGGCATCGTTACCCATGCGGCAGGTGCCTACGGGATGGTAGATCGTTTCCGCCTTCCGCCGCACCACCGCCTCGACTTGGTCGGTCGTCGTCAGGCCCTCGCCGGGAAAGATCTCGGTACCGCGGTATCCGGCGAACGCGGGAGCGGCGGCGATGGCACGTGATAGCGCGATGCCTTCCAATAGGATATCGAGATCCCGCGCATCGCTCAGATAGCACGGGCTGATGCGGGGCGGATCGGCGGGCTCCGCGGAGCGCAACGACACTGTGCCGCGGCTGTGCGGCCGTAATGCGCAGGCGTGAATGGTGAAGCCGTGACCGGAGAGACGATTGCGGCCGTGATCGTCGAGCTGCGCCGGCACGAAATGCAGCTGCACGTCGGGGCGCTCGTCCGGGGCGAGCCGCGTGCGCACGAAGGCGCCGGCTTCCGCGACGTTGCTGACGCCGGGTCCGGAGCGCGTGAGCAAGTACCGCAGCGCGACCTGCAACTCCTGCAAGGCCGAGAAATCGTAGGTGATCGGCTGCGTGCACTTGTTCAACGTGCAAAAATCCAAGTGATCCTGGAGATTGGCGCCGACCTCGCCGCGGTCGGCGATCACCTCGATGCCGTGCTTCCGCAGCGTCTCCCCGGGTCCGATGCCGGAAAGCAGCAGCAGCTGCGGCGAGCCGATCGCACCGCCCGCCAGAAGAACCTCGCGTTCCGCGTGGGCGAGACACAGCTCGCGGCCCCGGCGGTATTCGACACCGCAGGCGCGCGCGCCTGCAAAGACTACGCGGGTCGCGAGGCAGCCGGTGCGTACCTCGAGATTGCGGCGCGCCCGCGCCGGCTTGAGATAGGCCACCGAGGTACTGCAGCGTCGGCCGTTGCGCTGCGTGACCTGGTAGAAGCCGACGCCCTGCTGAACAGCACCGTTGAAATCCTGGTTGTGCGCCAGCCCGCAGTCCGTGCCCGCGGCGACGAATATCTCGCTCAACGGATTGCGGTACTTCAGATCCGAGACGGACAACGGCCCGCCGCTGCCGTGGTAGTCGCTCGCGCCGTGCACATTGTCCTCGGCCCGGCGGAAGAAGGGCAGCACGTTCGCATAGCTCCAGCCGCTTCCCGCGGCTTGGGCCCATTCATCGTAATCCTTGGGATGGCCGCGCGTGTAGCACATGGCATTGATGGAGCTGCTGCCGCCCAAGACCCGACCGCGCGGCCAGTAGAGCCGGCGGCCTTCGAGCGCCGGCTCGGGTTCGGTCAGGTAGCGCCAGTCCACATTCCGATCATTGACCAGCCGTGCGATGCCGGCAGGCATGTGAATGAACGGACTCGAATCCCGACCGCCCGCCTCGAGGAGCAGCACGCGCACGCCTGCGCGCGCCGACAGCCGATTGGCCAGCACGCATCCGGCCGACCCGGCGCCGACGATCACATAATCGAATTCCGTATCGTTCATCGCGGCTCCGTCGTCGCCAGGAGACCCTCGATAGGTTGCACGGCGCCGCTCAGCAGAGCGTCCATCAATCGGGTCTCACGCTGCCGTATTATCGCCAGAAACTCCCGTGCTCCTTTCATCCGTGTGAAAGCGGTGAAGCCGCGTTCCAGGAAATCCTGCAGGACGCCGCAACCGGCTGCATGGGCCGGCAGATGCGCAGCGCGCAGCGCCACCCCGATCCACGGGCGCTTGACGACTCGATCCAGGTCGGTGCCGACCGCGATCAACAAATCGATCTGGCGGCGTCGCTCGTCGGCCCTGCCGACTCGCCGATAGACGGAGGCGTAGGAGAGAGGGGTCAGGAGTATGCCGGGCATCAGCTCCGCCATGGCCAGGTCGAGTTCCTCGCTCTGCACTTCAAGCGTCACCGCGCGCCCGAGGATGGTCAAGGCCGAGCGCGGCAATGCCCGTTTGAGATAGCGCCACGCACGCTCCAAGTCCGCGTCGCGCCGCGCCCTGTTGTTGGATCCATACACGTCGCTCAGAAAAAAATCCGCGGCGGCAGCGTAGCGTGGATCGACGCGCAGATCCGCATAGGTCCGGGCGAGACGCGAAGCTTGCCAGGCGCGCAGCGTCTCGAGCTTCGCGGCGATTGCTCGGTCGGAGGCGCAGCGCGCATCGAGCGCGCGCTTGCGAACCAGCAGTTCGTCGAGGTCCGCGAGTACGCGCATCAGCCGTTCGCGGCCGCGCCGAGCGCGATGATGGCGGCGTCGATGCAGGCTCGCCGGAAGAGTAGGCCCATGTGTCCGACGCCGGCGAATTCCAGCGCGCGTGCACCCTCGAGAACGGCGCTGCGCGCCGGCACGACCAGATTGTCCTGGGCGCTATAGAGACTCGTGATCGGAACCTCGTGGGTTTCGAGGGCAGCGAGGGCCCGCAGCCACGGCGAACCGGGACGCATCTGCCGGGCGGGCCGAGACGGCGACCAACGAGCCAGTGCGGTACCATGATGCGGAGAGGCAATCGTCACGATGTCGCGGATCACGTCCGGGCCGGCGCGGCGCAATGCCGCCCGCGCGACCAGCCCGCCCATGCTATGCGCGACGATCGACACCCGGGCGCCCTCGCATTCCCGCTGCAGGTCCTCGAGCGCTTGCGCGACGGTTCTTGCGTGGAAATCGAGGTCGCCGAGCAGCGGCTCCAGGTCGATCGTTCTGACAGGCCCGAAACCGGCGGTGTCCAAAGGCCGAAACCACGTGCGCCAGATGCCGCGATTACAGAGTATGCCGTGAATCAGTAGAACAGGGCGCGCGCAGCGGCGCGCGCCGCTGCGCGCGCGGCGCCCTGCACTCGGTGCGCCCCGGGCGCGGCGATCGAGCCAGGGAACGGCGATGATGGCGAGGATTGCCCGGTCGAAATCGAACCACTCGGTGATGAGGGCACGCAGCAGCGGCCCGGGCCGCCGCTCAGCCGCGTCGGCCCCTGCCACAGCGGCCCGCAGGAGCGAAGCCACGAGCACGATCAAGGCGGGAAGCCCGGGCAGCACGGCGAGTCCGATCGTCAGCGACAGGATCGGCGGCATCGCATGCTGGTGAGACAGAGCCGCAGCCACGAGTGCGGCGAACACGATATCGGCGGCGAGCAACGCTCCCCACAGACGTGCGGCCATCGATCACCCCAGGACCTGCTCGAGGCGACCCAGGGTGTCCCCGAGCCGGGCGGCAACCCGGCGCGAGCGGTGGTTGCGCTCCTTGGCCGCCGTCGAAAAAAAGCGTGTCTTGTCGCGCAGGCGCTCGACGTCGAGAGAGAGCCCGCGCCTCTCGAGTACCGCGGAGAGCGCGCGCGCCTGCGCGAGCAGATCCCGCCGCGTGCGCTGGTAAGCGTGCTCCACGAGACTCTCGCGACCCGAGTAGCGGAACACATTCGCGAAAAAGAGCCTTGCGTCGTCGCGGTCCGGCTGCAGCAGCAACTGATCGGCTTTCGGGAAGCGGGCCCGGTAGGTTGCCATGCCAACCTGCATGCGCGAATGAATCAGCGCGCGAAACGTTTGCCCCAGGATGACCGGCAGACCCGCGTCCGTCAGCTCTGCGTGCGGGCCGCTGCGGTCGTGCGCAGCGTCGAAAGGCACCAGCGGGTTGATGCAGATGACCAGATCGCAGTCCGCCTCCAGCGCCAATGAGGCGTGCATGGTGCGGATCAGCGCGCCGTCGACGTAGTGCTCGCCGCCGATGTCGACGGCCGCGTACAGTCCCGGCAGCGCCGCGCTCGCGGCCACCGCCCGCGAGATCGGCACGTCATCGTGAGCGTCGTCGCCGAAGGCCACGCTCGCGCCGGTGTTCAGGTTCGTGGCCACGACGAACAGGCGCGCCCGCAACCGCCGAAAATCGTCCGTCCGGTCTCCGGCGCTGAAGATCGTGCGCAGATAGCGCTCGAGCGGCCGGATGTCGAATATGGCGGTGGGCAATACTCGCCCGAGCGAGCTCATCAACCCGGGCCACAGGCCCTGCAGCGGATCGCGCAGGAATGCTTGCCCGCAGTCGACCAGCACCTCGGGGAGTCTTGCCATGCGACGCGCGTACTCGCCGACGGCCGGCGTCAAGAGTATGTCGGGCGTCAGCGGGAGGATGGTCGCCGTGTTGTGGATGAATATCGACCCCATCGCCGTGGTGTCGATGTCATTCGCCAAAGCGGCGGCCACGACCGATCCGGAGCTGACGCCGACATAAATGTCGAAATCCGTCAGGGCTCGCCCGATGATCCCCTCGCTCAGCGCATGCAGGGCCCCGAGCTCATAAAAGGCACCCAACGGGCCGCCGCCTGCGAGAGCGATCGCCAGCTTGCTGCGGCCGGCACGGCGCTGTCTTGCCGGCTCGAGGGTCAGCATCGCGGGTCAGTGAGCGGCTTGATGCGCCGATGATGTTGACCTGGGCGTCGCCGTCCGAGCGCGAGCCCTGACGGCGGGCTTACGGCCGTTGGCAAGCTTGTTGACGCTGGCATTGAGCAGCTCGACGCGCTGGCTCAGCTTCTGGACGTCCTCCGCGCTCGGCACGCCGAGTTGCGTCAAGGCGCGGTGCACGCGCGTTTGAAACATCTCTTCGAGATTGTCCAGCGCGTCGGCCGTCTGGCTGCGCACTTGCTTGACGCTCGAATTGAGAGTCGATTTCATTTCACCCACGAGCCCGCCGAGCATCTTTTCGGCGCTGCCACGAGCCTGCGTTTGAACGCGGGCGCCCTCGGCGATCAGTTCCTGAAGCATCAACGGTGCGCCCTGACGCGCCTTGGACATTGCGCCCAGTCCCGCCAGCCAGACTTGATTCATGGAGTCCAGCACCCGCGCAGGCGGAGTGCTCTTGGCTTTGCGGACGGACTTGGATTTCCTCTTGGTGGCCATGCGAATTTCCCCTTTGCGATGTGTAGAAGCCCTTATCTATTTCCACGACACGTTTCAGTACGATGAGGATCCTAGAGACTTCCCCAAGTTCTGGGCATTGGTACTTTCCGCAAAGGAGCAGCGTTATGCGCGCAGCAAAGAAGACCTCTCCCGGCACCTCCTCCTGCAGCGACGGTGATTTCGACCGTCCCGTGCCGCAATTGCATCAGGTTTGGGACAAGCTGCACCGGGGCGATCGGGAGCCCTGGCCGGACGCCAAGAGCATCGCCGGACTCGCCGCGCGCAACCCCCCGTTTGCAGGGCGGCTCGATGGACAGGGCGGCGCGGCGGCAGTGGCCGAGGGCCTGCAGAGCGCCTGGCGGGAGTTTCACGCCGGCCGCTTCCCGCAGGCCATCAAGCTGGGAAGTGCGCTCGGCGGGATCGGCGCCGTGGTCGCCAACAAAGCCGCAGCGATTTACTCGCTGACGACGCAGCGCGGTAGCGCGAAGCGCGTCGACTTGCTGCAAGCCGCCATTGAGCGCGGCGAGGCCTCGGTCGAGGAGCTTCCGGAGTACCCGAACGCGCACTACATGCTGGCGCTCGTCCTCGGCCGATACAGCCAGGACATCTCAATCCTCAAGGCCGTCACCGCCGGCCTCGCGACCCGCGTCAAGAATCACCTGGAGCGCACGCTGGCGCTCGAGCCACGCCACGCCGAGGCGCATGTTGCCCTCGGCCTGTATCACGCGGAGCTCATCGGGAAGCTGGGCGGATTGGCGGCTGCGTTTACCTACGGTGCGTCGAGAGACAAGGCCACCGAGCACTTCCAGCGCGCCCTGAAGCTCGCGCCGGGATCGCCGATCGTGCATATCGAGTATGCGAATGGGCTGCTGTTGATCGATTCCGCGAATGGCCGTGCGAAGGCCGAGGAGCTGTACGCGGAAGCGGCCTCCTGCAAGCCCCTCGATGCGATGGAACGGCTCGACGTGGAGCGGGCACAACGCGGCATTCCGTAGCGGCTTCTCGGGCCGTTGCGGCCTGTCGGCTCGCAGGCCTCAGGCGATCACGCGCTCGGCGCCGAGCAGTACCACGAGCGCCAGGCGCTCGAACTCGCGGTGGATCTCGGCGACCAGTTCCGCGGGCTTTTGAATCAGTTGCCGGTCCGCCATCACGCCGAATTGCACGCCGCCGTTATAGGACAGCATGCTCACGCCGACGCCGATGTCGCCCGCCTGAGGCACCCAGAAGAGCAGCTGCGTCACCGGCGCGCCGGCCAGCACAAGCTCGTGTTGCGGTCCCGGCAAATTCGACGCGACCAGGCTGGCTTTGGCACTGAAAATGGCGATCACCGGTTCCTCGACCGATGCCGGAAGGCTCCCCACGACCTGCAGGAGCCCGAGCGTGACGAGCGCCTGGGGCGAATGCTTCAGCTTCAACATGGCCGCATGCACGGCGTAGAGCCTTTCGAGCGGATGACGGATGCCGATGGGCAGATCGACGAACACGAGTCCAAAGCAGTTGCCGAGCGCGGGTTGCGCGCCCGTTTCAGGACGCAGATTCACCGGCACGGTCGCACGAATCGTGAGTCCTTTGACCGCATCGCCGTGAGCTGCGAGATATCGGCCGAGGGCGCCGGCGAGGGTCGAGATCAGCACATCGTTGACCGTACAGCCGAGCACTCGACCGAGGGTGCGTAGTTCGGCAAGCGAGACGGGATCGGCCCACGCGGCGTGCCGGATCCCCGACAGGGGCTGCTTCAACTGCGTCGGGGGATCGTCGGTGAGCAGACCCAAGTGGGCGAGTTCGCCGGCCAAGGCGAAGGCTTTGCGGGCGAGCGCCGATGTCTCCATCGGATGCGCAGCCAGGCGCACCGCCTTCCCGGTCAGGCTGAGGCCTTCCCGGACAGTGTCTTTCAGGACCGCCGGCAACCACCCGCTCGCCCAATCCCATACGCCGGCTGCGGCCGCGGGAGGCTTGCGCCGCCGCGGCCGAGCGCCGAGTGGGGCGTCTGTCAACGACAGCAGCACCTTGACCAGCGCGATCCCGTCCGCGTAGGCATGATGAATGCGCACGACGATGGCGCAGCCTTGCGCGTAATTCTCGACGAGATGAAAAGCCCAGAGCGGCGCGCCCGGACGGAAGGGCGTGCTCGCGATCTCGCCCACCAGCGCCTGGAGCTCGCTCTGGCCGGCCGGCTTTGGGAGCGCGTGACACGGCACGTGGTCGTCGATATCGAATCGGTCCACTTCGACCCAGCTGCCGCCCGTCGTATTGCTGATGGGCAGGCAGCGGAACCGCGGATAGGCAAGAAACCGCCGCGCGATCAGCTCGCGCAGACGTACGCGTTCGATCGGGGCACCGAGGATCATCAAACCGACGATCATCATTGGGTTCGACGGCCGATCCATCAACAGCCATGCCCGATCCGCGCCCGACAGATCCTCGAGGACTCGCATGCGCCGAGTGTGCGCTTTCGATGCGCGTTTTTGACCCTCGGTATGCCCTTATACGATTACGCGCACCGGGGCGCGTATGGTTCGATCATGGCTTACTTCGTCACCGGGGCTACCGGCTTCATCGGTCGGCATTTCATCGGCGAGATCGCCCTTCACGGTGAGCCTATCCACGTGCTGGTGCGACCGCGCGCAGCGCTCGACAGGCTGGTACGGAGTATGGGTCTGCGCGCTAGTTTGATCGTGCCCATCGAGGGCGATCTGACCGCGCCGGTCTCGGGGGTGTCCGCCTCCGCGCGCGAGCTGTTGCGCGGCAAGATAGATCATTTCGTTCATCTCGGGGCGCTCTATGACCTCGATGCGAGGGCCGGCGACCTCGAATGCGCCAACGTCTCCGGGACGCGGCACGCGCTCGATCTCGCGCTCGATCTGAAGGCCGGGTGCTTTCATCACGTCAGCTCGATCGCGGTTGCAGGACGCTACAGCGGGGTCTTCACCGAGCACATGTTCGACGAGGCCTGCGGCCTGGAGCACCCGTACTTTCGCACCAAGCATGAAGCCGAGGCGTTGGTGCGCGGCAATACCGCTCTTCCCTGGCGCATCTACCGTCCGGGAATGGTCGTGGGACATTCGCAGAGCGGCGAGATGGACAAGATCGACGGGCCGTATTATTTCTTCAAGCTGATCCAAAAAATTCGCGACAAACTGCCGGCATGGGCTCCGCTGGTCGGAGTCGACGGCGGACATATCAATTTGGTCCCCGTGGACTTCGTCGCCGCAGCGCTCGCACACTTGGTGCATGCGCCCGGGCAGGACGGCAAATGCTTTCACCTGACCGATCCCCGGGATCTGCGCATCGGCGCGGTCTTGAACATGTTCGCGAAGGCGGCGCACGCGCCGACCATGAGCCTTCGGCTGGATCTCTCGCTGCTCGATGCCCTGGCCTCATCGCCCGCCGCGCGTGAGACGTTCGGCCTGCTGCGCGAGCCCCTGCGGCGCGTGTTGGATCGGCTGCTGCGAGACTTCGGCATTCCCGATTCGGTCGTGTCACTGGTGGACTATCCGACGCGCTTCGACTGCGCCGAGGCGCAGAAGCTGCTCGTCACGGCGGGCATTCGGGTGCCTAAATTGGAAGACTACGCCTGGCGTCTGTGGGACTACTGGGAGCGGCAACTCGACCCGCAGTCCTGCGGAGTGCGGAGTCTGAGCGCTCGGCTCAGCGGCAAAACGGTGCTGATCACGGGGGGCTCCTCGGGCATCGGTCTTGCAACCGCCCTGAAGCTCGCGCCCTCCGGGGCGCGGCTGCTGATCGTCGGCCGCGATGGCGAGAAGCTAAATCGCGCGGTTCGCGAAATCGAAGCCTCGGGCTGCGAGGTCGGAGGATACGTCTGCGACATCGCCGATCCGGAAGCCTGCGACCGCCTGATCGCGCGATTGCGCGCCGAGCACGGCCACATCGATGTGCTGATCAACAATGCCGGCCGTTCCATCCGTCGCGCCGTGGAGCATACGTACGATCGCCTGCATGATTATGAGCGGCTGATGCGCATCAATTACTTCGGGGCGGTGCGCCTGACCTTGGGTCTTCTCCCGGGAATGGTCGAACACGGTGGCGGGCACGTCATCAGCGTGTCCTCGATCGGCGCGATCTCCCATGCGGCGCGCTTCGCCGCATACAATGCATCCAAGGCGGCGCTCGAGGCGTTCACGCGCTGCGCGGCGGCCGAGTACGCGGACCGCAACGTGTCGTTCACCGTCATCAACATGCCCCTGGTGCGCACGCCGATGGTGGCCCCCACGAAAATCTATGATCGAATGCACCTGCTGCAGCCGGATCAGGCGGCGGAGCTCGTGTGCGAGGCGCTCATCCACCGGCCGGCGCGCCTAACGACCGGGCTCGGGACCGCCGCACAGCTGGCCGAGTGCTTGCTGCCCGCGCTCAACACCGCCTTCATGAGCGAGAATTTCAAGATGTTTCCGGAGTCGGGCGCGGCGGACGGAATCCCCGAAAGCGCACCTCGGCCCACGGCGGAAGCGGCCGCCTTTGCCGCGCTGATGCGTGGCATTCATTGGTAGGGGGCGCGTGAGCCGACTCATCCGCCGCTAGGCGGCGCGCGCGGCTTCGGTTTCCTGCCGCACGAGCTCCCGGCGCAGCACCTTGCCGACGTTCGTCTTGGGAAGTTCCGTGCGAAACTCCACGTGCTTCGGCACCTTGTAATTGGTGAGACGCTGCCGGCAATGCTCTCGCAGTTCCTCCGCCGTGATCGAGACGCCGGCGCGCAGCACGACGAAGATCTTCACGGCCTCGCCCGAATGTGGATCCGGCACCCCGATACAGCCTCCTTCGAGAACCGCGGGGTGCTCGCCGATGACCGCCTCGATCTCATTGGGGAAGATCTTGAATCCGGAAACGATGATCAGGTCCTTCTTGCGATCGACGATGCGCAGGAAGCCGTCGTCCCCCATGATGCCGATATCACCGGTGCGCAGCCAGCCGTCCGGGGTGATCGCGTTCGCGGTCTCATCGGGACGGTTCCAGTAGCCGCGCATCACCTGCGGTCCACGCACGCAGATCTCCCCGGCCTGGCCGATCGGCAGCTCTGCCGCATCGTCGCGGATGCTGACATCCGTGGAGGGCAGCGGTACACCGACCGTGCCGATGCGCGGCGCTTCGTAGCTGTTGCATGCGACGACCGGCGAGGTCTCCGTGAGGCCGTATCCCTCCGCCAGCGGCCGCCCCGTGACGGCGCGCCAGCGCTCGGCGACGCTTGGATGCAGCGCCATGCCGCCGGCGGCGCCGAGCTTCAGGTGTGAAAAATCGAGCTGCGAAAAGCCCGGATGACCCAGCAACGCATTGTAGAGCGTGTTGACGCCGGTAATGATCGAGAACTTCCAGTTCGCCAGCTCGCGCACCAAGCCGCCAAGATCGCGCGGATTGGTGATGAGCACCAGCAGACCGCCATGCTGCATGAACACCAGACAATTACAAGTCAGACAAAAGATGTGATACAGCGGCAAGGGCGTGATCACGATCTCCTTGCCGGGCTCGATCAAGTTCTTCCAGAATGCCGCGACCTGGAGCAGATTGGCCACCATGTTGCGATGAGTCAGCATCGCCGCTTTTGCGGTGCCGGTCGTGCCGCCCGTGTATTGCAGCAAAGCGAGGTCCTGGGAGTCGATGGTCGGCGGCGCCCATAGCGATCGCGATCCTGCTTTGAGCGCATCGCGAAAGCAGCGTGCGCCCGGCAGCTCGTAGGCCGGTACCAAACGTCTCACCCGGCGCACGACGAAGTTGACCAGGTGGCGCTTCGGAAATGGGGCGATATCGCCGATCCCGGTGACGATGATGTGCTCTATTGCCGTATCGGTGCGCACTTGGGCCAGGACGTGGGCAAAATTCTCGAGAATCACGATCGCGCGGGCACCGGAGTCGCGCAATTGATGGCGCAGCTCCCGCGGCGTGTACAGCGGATTGGTGTTGACCACGGTCATGCCCGCACGCAACGCGCCGAAGAGCGCAATCGGGAACTGCAGCACATTCGGCATCATCAGAGCCACCCGGTCGCCGCGCACCAGGCCGAGACTCTGCAGGTACGCGGCGAAGTCCCGCGAGAGATGCTCCAGCTCTCGGTAAGTCAGCGTCACACCGAGATTGTGGAATGCGGGGCGGTCGGCGAATCGTCGGCAGCTCTCTTCGAATATGCCGACCAGCGACGGGTAGGCGTCGGCGTCGATCTCGGCGGGTGTGCCCGCCGGGTACGCGTGAGCCCAGATCCTCTGCATGTGGATGCGCCCCCTAGGCTAGACACGGTCTAAGGGTATTTAGCGCCAGATAGGGCGACTTTAGCGATCCGCGGAAGCCCTTAGGCTACGACTACTTGTACGACCCTCCTAGCCCTGGTAGCCGCCGCTCTGCAGATACCCGAGCGTGAGTTTAATTGCTGCCCCCCATGCGCTCGCCCACCCGCAAGCGCCGCCCGGCTTGATCTTCAACGTATGTTGAAATAGGATTCAACGACCGTTCAAGCGAATGGCTCGCGGCGACGGTGACATAATAAATAGCTTCTCGGGGGGTGCATCCATGATTCGCAACTTCTGCTTGACCCTGCTCGGCCTGGCGGCGGCCGGTACCGTTAGCGCACAGCAAGCGGCGACCGCCACCGATACGGCCGATACCGGCGGGCTGCAAGAGGTGGTGGTTACCGCGCGGCGGTACACGGAGGACCTGCAAAAGGTGCCCATCGCGGTGTCCGCGATCAGTGCCGCGACCATCGAGACCCAGGACGTCACGAATCTGCAGGATCTCAACAGCTTCGTGCCGAATTTCAAGATTTCGGCCGACCGCGCGACCAGCAGCACCATCAACGTGTACATCCGGGGCGTCGGCCAGAGCGACCCCTTGTGGGGCAATGAGCCCGGGGTCGGGGTGTACATCGATGATGTGTATCTGGCGCGGCCGCAGACGGCACTGCTCGATGTGATCGATGTCCAGGACCTCGAGATCCTGCGGGGTCCCCAGGGGACACTCTACGGCAAGAACACCATCGCCGGCGCGATCAAGTACGTCACTCGCGACATCGACGGGCCCGCGACCTTGACCGTCTCGGTGACCGGCGGCAACTACGGCGAGCACGATGAAAAGCTCTATTTCTCCACCCCGGTGATCGACGATCACGTTTACTTTGGCATTGCGCTCGCGGACCTGCAGCACGACGGCTACGGTCGTGTGGTCGCGCAGCCAGGAATAGTCCCGTCAAGCCCCTACGTCGGCCAGGACGTCTCGAACAAGGACGTGCAATCAGGGCGCGTCGCCCTGACGATCAAGTGGGGCGAGAGCTCCAAACTCAAGCTCATCGCGGACGATACGCTGGACAATTCAAACGCCTCGGGCGGGCAGCGGCTGAACGATTACCTGGCGCCCCAGTTGAGCAATCCGTTCGACATGTACAACGACATGCCGGTCAACCGGGACTTTTCTCACCGCAATGGCGAGTCCGCGACCTACACCCAGAACTTGACCGACCAGCTCGGTTTGAAGGTCGTCGCCGCTTATATCGAGGGCAGGAGCCAGCAGTTCATCAATTTCGCCGAGACCGACGAAAACCTGTTCGAGGTGCCGGGCGCGTACCATGATCAGCAGTCCTCGGGCGAGGCACAGCTCACCTTCAAGAACGAGATCGTGAACGCCGTGGGGGGGCTGTTCTACATGGACAGCACCGCCTGCGGGTCCTTCAACGCATCCGTGGGCACACTGAGCGGCACGCTGCCGCCGACCCTCGCACCGGACCTGGGTGTGTACATCACCGAGCTCGTCAACGGCTGCGTGCTCACCAAGAGCTATGCGGTCTACGGGGATTCCTCCTGGAAGCTCACCGACAAGCTGGATCTCGATGCGGGCATACGCTGGAACGAGGACGACAAGACCGCTCATGTGTATCAGAACGATTACACGAGCTTCGCGCCGACCCAATTGCTGCCGGGCCAGCAGCTCTTCAACCCCGCGGCGGCGCCCCCTGGGTTCTTCCCCGACGTGGTGACCGATTACACCAACACCCGTGCATTCGTGAACACCACACCGCGCCTCGGCGTCGATTATCATTTCACCGACCGTATCATGGGCTACGTGAGCTACAGCCGCGGGTTCAAGAGCGGCGGATTCGACATGCGCGGCAACGCGACCGTCTACCCGCAGACCGAGGGCGGCTATGGTTCGGAGACCGCGGACAGCTACGAGGCGGGCATCAAGACCACCCTCCTCGATGACACGCTGCTGTTCAATCTGACCGTGTTCTACAACCCCTACAAAAATGCGCAAATCCCCATTCAGGATGGCATCATCTACAAGGGTATGGCGACGAATCTCACCGCGGAGCTCAACGCCGGCAAGCAGATCAACCAGGGCGTCGAGATCGAGTCCGTGTGGCGGCCGACCAAGCCGCTGACGTTGGGGCTCAACGTCGGCTATCTGGATTCCTACTACAAGGATTTTCTGATCGCGTGCAATGTATTCACGGCCGCAGCCGGCTGTGGATCGAGCGTAGGTACGGTCAATGTCGCCGACGCGAACCGGCCGATCAACGCGCCGACTTGGACGGTCTCCGGAAACGGGACGTACACTTGGGATCTGGCCTACGGCTCCTTGCTCGCCCGCCTCGGCTACGATTGGCGCAGCTTCATCAAGGTTGCGGCCACCTTCGAGAGTCCGACCGATCAACCGGCGTATGGCCTTCTCAATGGCGGCTTCGCCTTCACCACCACGAGCAAGGCGTGGCGCTTCTCGATCGACGGCAAGAACCTCACCAACCGTTACTACCGCGTCGCCGGCTACGATTTCGGCCCCCCGCCGATCGGGGCCAATCCCTTCGGGGGTGTCAGTCAGATCGGTTACTACGGGCCGCCGCGCACTGTTACCGGGACGGTCCAGTACCACTTCTAAAGGGCGCCCTTCAATGAACCGCTTAACCGGGGAGCCCCCGGCGACCGTCACGGGCGCCGACGCGGCAGACCAGTTCTATCCGGCTAGCGACGGCCTCCGCCTGTATTGCCGGATCTATCCGGCGAAGTCTGCGGGGGGGCTACCGGTGTTGTGCTTGCCGGGGCTCACTCGGAACGGTCGCGATTTCGCCGCGCTCGCCACGCACTTGCAGGCGAAGCATGAGGTGCTGTGTGCGGATTTGCGCGGCCGCGGCCGGTCGGACTGGGACCCTGATCCCTCCCACTACCAGCTCCCGACCTACGTTGCGGACACCTTCGGGTTGCTCAAGTCGCGCGGGCTGGAACGCGTCGTTGTGATCGGCACATCGCTCGGTGCGCTCATGGGTATGGCGATGGCGGTGCTGCAGCCGGCCAAGATCGCTGCCGTGGTACTGAACGATGCGGGACCGGAGATCGATCCGGCAGGCCTCAGGCGGATCGCCGGATATGCCGGCAAGCTGCCGCCGGTGTCCACCTGGGCCGAGGCAGCAGCCCAAGCGAAACGGGTTTACGGGCTCGCGCTCCCCGATCTGACCGATGCCCAGTGGCTCGACTACGCTCGCAGCGGCTACCGCGAGGACGCGCACGGCAAACCCGTCCCTGACATGGATCCGGCCATCGGCAAAGCGTTCAGCACGCCGGCGAGCGCGCCGTCAGACTTGTGGCCGCTCTTCGCGCAGATCGGCAACGTGCCGATGCTCGCGATCCGCGGCGCGCTATCCGATATCTTGAGCGCCGCGACGCTCGAGCGGATGGCGCGCGAGCAGCCGCGTCTCGAGACCCTCACGGTCGCGAACCGCGGGCACACCCCGCTTCTCACGGAGCCTGTATGCCTCGCCGCCATCGACGGCTTTCTGGCGCGGCACGGGCGCGCCCAATGAGCACCGCCGCCCGCTCGCAGCTCGGCGGCAAGCGTCTGGATGGCAAAGTTGCGGTGATCACGGGCGCGGCGAGCGGCATCGGCCGGGGCATTGCCCATGCCTTTGCGCGCGCGGGCGCGAAACTCGCGATCGTCGATCTCGACCACGCCAAGGTCCAGGCGACGGCCATCGAACTCTCGCGCCGGGGTGCGCAGGTGATCGGGCATGGCCTCGATGTGGCGGACGAGCACCAAGTCGATGAGGTCATGGCCAAGACCGTCGAGGCCTTCGGCCGGCTCGACGTGCTCGTCAGCAACGCCGGCATCCAGGTAGTTGCGCCGATAGAGCAGTTCGATCTCGCCGACTGGAAGCGCGTGCTCGCGGTGCATCTCGATGGCGCGTTCCTTTGCACCCGCGCGGCGCTCAGGTCGATGTACCGCCAAGGAAACGGCAGCATCGTGTACATTGGCTCCGTGCATTCCCACGAGGCTTCGGTCCTCAAGGCTCCCTACGTCACCGCCAAGCACGGACTCATCGGCCTCGCCAAAGTCGTCGCGAGGGAGGGGGCGAAGCACGGAGTACGCGCGAACGTCGTGTGCCCGGGCTTCGTGCGTACGCCCCTGGTCGATAAGCAGATCCCCGAGCAGGCGCGGGCGCTCGGCATTTCCGAGGACGCCGTCGTGCGCGACGTGATGCTCAAGGAGACACTCGACGGGCAGTTCACCACCGTCGAGGAGGTGGCCGAAGCCGTGATGTTCTTCGCCTCGTTCACTTCCAACGCGTTCACCGGACAGTCCTTGACCGTGAGTCACGGCTGGTCGATGCGTTGACCGGTGAGGTACCGCTAAGAGCTGCCTCATCGTCCAGACGGAACTTGTCTGCACGGCCTCGAACCCACCGCGCTCATTACTAACCGCGCCATCGCCCAGAGTGGTTCTCGAAATCGGCGCGCGGGAGTTCCGCTTTAATTACAATGAGGGCGAGAAATTGCAACAAGCCAGGGAGGTGAACATGTCTCAGCGCATTCCCGCGATTCTCTGCACGGCTCTACTGCTCGCTGCCGGCGCCATGGCGGCCCCAAAGTTACTCGAAAACATACCGCTCGTGTGGAAGCCGACCGATACCTTGGGGGCCGTGGGTCCGCTCAATTTGAGTGGGCCTGTGATCTCGACCGCTTTGCACGTCGACGTCTTGGTCGATACGCGCACCAATCCCTCGTTGGTCGCGGAGAATCGGGAGAAATCCGATCGCGTGCTTCCCGTCACCACCTCGAGCGACGTCGCGGCGTTCGTCACCGATCATCTCAAGGACACGCTGCGCCAAGCAGGGCTCAACGTCGTCGACGGACCCGGCGCTATCACCCTGAGCGGAGAGATTCGTCAATACTTCGTGACGGAGACGAGCACGTACCAATCCGAGCTGTCCCTGGTCGTCCATCTCAAGGATGCACAGGGCAAGGAAGTCTGGTCCGGCGCAGTGGCGGGCGGTACCGAACGCTTCGGCCGT
>Ga0187890_10000816_pt1 | contig 22541 bp, 21 predicted proteins | sample June2016WEW_21_1_FD_133005 | JGI IMG/M metagenome (GOLD analysis project Ga0187890, IMG submission 133005) | Peatland microbial communities from SPRUCE experiment site at the Marcell Experimental Forest, Minnesota, USA - June2016WEW_21_10 | ecosystem: Environmental > Terrestrial > Soil >... | reverse complement strand
GGGGAGGCCGAAGGCGAGCTCGCCATGCTCGAGGTCGCTTTGCGAGAGCTTCGAGAAGTCGTTCTGAGCGGGGTAGCTGCCGGTGATCGAGATCGTGAACCCGGGCGCGCGGTCGTGTTCGACGAGCGCGACGATCGGTTTCACCTTGGACGTGCTGCTCGCCGACAGAGCGATCAGCGTCGCGTGCCCGTCGGCGGAGACGAGCGGGCGGCCGACCGAGAGATAGCTCCTCACCTCCGTTGCGGCACCGGTGGCGCGAACAGCCTGCACGAAGTCGGTCACGAACGCGCGAAATGCCGGTGCTGTGACCGTGTGGAGCGAGGAGTGGACGATCACGATGTCGCTGGCGTCGCCCGCCGGCGCATTGCTCGAGCCGGCCGGGAACGCCTTGGCGAGCGCGTCGGCGGCCCGCGCCGACTCTGGTTTGCCGACGACGTGATAGCTGGAGCTCAGCCCGTGCAGCGAGGTCGCAACGAGCGCTAGCGCGGCGAACAGCGCCAGCGCCCAAGCGCCCAGGGTTCGCCGCGGGTGCGCGGCGCAGGCCCGCGCGAGCTTCTCTGTCACGCCTCGGCTCACGCATGACAGCGTCTCGCCGCACTCCCGGCGCGGCATCCGCCCTCGCCCACAGGTCCGTGGGGCAGAACTACGTACATGTGCCAGTCCGACGCGACGCGCACGCCGCAGTTGAGCGTGTCAGCTCGCGCCGGCGCCAACGAGCGGCAGCGGCGTGCGTATGCGCTCGATCGCGCTCGCGTCGCCGCTGATCTCCAGTCCGAGGGCTTGCGCGCGCTCGATGTCGAGCATGCCGGTGAGCAGTCCCATGGTCAGCCTGGGCGTACCGCTGATGATCGCGTCCGGGTTGACGCCGGGCCCGGGGCGCGCCTGGAGGGCGCCCCCGGCGGTCACGATCAGCATCGGCTCCTCACCGGCGCGCACTTCGATCGCCACGGGCGCGGCGTCCGGCGCGTTGTCCTTGAGCAGGAGCAGCGCCGCGGCGGCCAGCCAATGCCCGCGAAATGCTTCGCCGTCGATGCTGTCGCCGATCAACGGCAGGCCCCAGCGCGTCAGCTCTCGCACGACGCCTCGCAGTTCCTCGCCTCGCGGCGTCAGGCGAAAGAGCGGGCGCGCGACGGGCGGGGGGGCGTCTTCGCGCGAGACGATCCCGGCCTGCTCGAGATCGCGCAGGCGGTCGGCGAGCATGTTGGTGGCGATTCCGGGCAGGCCCTCGCGCAGGTCGGTGTAACGGCACGCGCCCCGCGCGATCAGCTCGCGGATGATCAGCAGCGACCAGCGGTCGCCGACCACGTCGAGCGCCTTGGCGAGGGAGCAATGCTGACCGTAGGAGCGCACGCCTCCATCGTAGTTCAACTGGAGCTTTAGGTCTAGATGCTTGCTTTTCTCACGCAAATAGTTTATGAATACGTCGATGAGACGGACGACACTGGTCCTTCCCGCGCTGCTGCTGGCGGCGTTCGCGATCAACCTCGACACGACGATCGTCAACGTGGCGCTGCCCACGCTGGTGCGCGAGCTGCACGCCTCCAACACTCAGCTGCAGTGGATCGTGGACGCGTACAACCTGGTCTTCGCCGCGTTCGTGCTCGCCGCCGGAAGCCTGTCCGACCGCGTCGGGCGCAAGGGCGTCCTGCTGGTCGGGCTCGCGCTGTTCGGCTGCGCGAGCATCGCCGGCGGCTTCGGCAGCAATCCGGGGCAGCTGATCGTGGCGCGCTGCCTGATGGGCCTCGGGGCGGCGCTGATCTTCCCGGCGACGCTGTCGCTGATCTCCAACATCTTCACCGAGCGCGGCGCGCGGGCGAAGGCGATCGGGCTGTGGGGCGCGACCGCCGGCGCGGGCGTGGCGCTCGGTCCGATCGTGGGCGGGTGGCTGCTCCAGCACTTCTCGTGGTCGAGCATCTTCTTCGCGCTCGCACCGGTCGCCGCGCTGACAGCCGCGCTCGTCGCGCTCGGGGTGCCGACCTCGCGCGACAGCACCGCGCCGGGCGCCGACCGGCCGGGTCTCGTGCTGTCGACGGGCGCGATCGCGCTGCTGATCTACACGATCATCGAGGCGCCCGCCTACGGCTGGCTGTCCTCGCGCAGCATCGCCGGGTTTGCCCTCGCGCTCGCCGCGCTCGCCGGCTTCGTCGTGCGCGAGCGGCGCACGTCCGAGCCGATGCTCGACGTCGGCCTGTTCAAGTACCTGCGCTTCACGGCCGCCAGCGTGTCGGTGACGATCGCGTTCTTCTCGCTGTCGGGCTTCATCTTCCTGATCGTGCAGTACTTCCAGTTCCTGAAGGGCTACGGGCCGCTGGCCAACGGCGTGCGTCTGCTGCCGGTGGCGTTCTCGGTGGCGATCACCTCGATCCTCGGCACGAGGCTGGCGCTGCGCTTCGGCACGAAGCTGGTCGTGGTCGCCGGCTTGCTGTCGCTGACCGCCGGCTACACCTGGGCCTCGACGTCGGCCACATCGACCAGCTACCTGACGATCGCGTGCGTGATGGTCCTGATCGGCTCGGGGATGGGCCTCACCAGCGCCCCGGCGACCGAGGCGATCATGGGCGTGGTTCCCACGGACAAGGCAGGCGTCGGCTCGGCCGTCAACGACGCCACCCGTCTGCTCGGCTCGACGCTCGGCGTGGCCGTCATCGGCAGCGTCTACGCGTCGCTGTACGCCAGCCGGCTCAGCACGGCGGCAACTGCGCACCTGCCGACGCGCCTGCTCGCCACCGCGCATGAATCGATCGGCGCGGCGCTCGAGACCGCAGGGCATCTCGGCAGCAGTGGCCAGCCGGCCCTCGCGGGCGCGCTGCACGCCGCCGCGACGAGCGCGTTCCTCGGCGGGCTGAGCGCCGGCTGCCTCGTGGCCGCGGCCGTCGCGTCCGTGGGAGCGATCGTCGCGCTCGCGCTGCTGCCCTCGCAGCCGATCACGGCCGCCGTCGAGGCAGTCCCGGCCAGCAGCTCGACGCGCGCCGTAGTCGCCGTCGACTGACCCCGGCGCTGTCTCCCTCGCGCCGTGCGAGCGCTATCTCCGCCCGCGCTTGGCCGGCGCGGGCGGAGGGCGCTTTGCTCTAGATGGCCGCCTCGACCAGCGAGGTGAACTCGGTCTGGCCGGAGACGTTCGGGTGGTAGCTTTCCGACAGCGGGTTGGACTGTCCGTTGAGCCATTCCGAGGATGAGCAGACCTCGTGCGCTTCAAAGGCGCTCGTCGGGTTGACGAAGGTGAATTTCATCGCTTCGGCCCGCGCCTTGATAACGGCGTCGAGTTTTTCCGCCGATTCGTTCATTTTCTTCTCGTTGCCCGAGGTCAGGAAGTTGACGTTGCACGTCTTGCCTTCCTTGGTGAACAGCTTGGGGTAGCCGAGCACGATCACCTGGGCGGTGGTCGCCTTGGCGCGGATGTCTCTGTAGGTCGTTTCCAGCAGACCCGGGAGTTTTTTGGCTATGAATTCGTTTGCTTCGTTGATGGCGCTGCCGCAGGTGAAGAAGTACAGCGCGCAGTTGATTATGACGTTGCTGAACCCTGCGTCGTTGCCGCCGATGGTGATCGTCACCAGGCTCGTCGAGCTGCTCAGCGTGCCGAGCTGTTTTTCGTTCACTTCCGGCGTCTTCGCGCCGCTGCAGGCCTGGAAGCTCAGCGTGTAGCCCTTGGCTGCGGCGATCTTCGGCCCGTAGGCGTCCGGGCTGCGATCGCATTCGCCCGATTCTTCGTAGAACACCCGCGTGCCCACGCCCGAGGAGTAGGAGTCCCCGAGCGCTACGTACTGCGGTGCTGCTGATGCTGCGGCCGCCGGCACCACGACGCCAACGCACAGCACGACCAAGCCGATCACTCGGCGCCAATTCCCCATTCTCTTCCTCCCTCTCGTGCGGATTCGCACGGAGCCGCACCCGACCCTCGAAATCCTCGGGGCCGCCCACGCGCGCTGTGGGGCTAACCTATCCGCAGCCGCTGCGTGTGGTCAACCGGCTCGCGCCTGCCGTCGGCACCCCCGCCGGCAGCGGCGTGCGGCGGCGTCTCCATCTCAGGGCCGGGCGGTGGCGTCTCTGTCTCAGGGCCGGGTGGCGGTGCCGAGGATGTGCGGCGCGGGCGGGGTGAGCGGCGCTGGGCTGAACGCGAACCGCCGGCATGCCTGGATCTCGAAGCCGGCCTGCTCGATCGCGTGCTCGGTGTCGCGCGCGAGGTGACAGCCACCCGCCAGGTGGGGCCAGAAGGTCGCGTCGGCGAGCCGTTGCAATCGGGCGTCGCGCGCTGAGCGGGCGATCACGTGCTCGTAGAAGCGCAGCTCCCCGCCGGGACGGATCATGCCGAAGAGCTGCGCGAGCGCGCGCTGCTGGTCGGGGACGGAGCAGAGCACCAGCGAGACGACGCCGACGTCGAACGACTCACTCGCGCCGGGCAGGTGGTCGGCGTGCGCGTCCACGACGGAGACGCGAACGGGCGCGTGCTCGCAGGCTCGCTGCGCCTGCTCGCGCAGGTAGCCCTCTGGCTCCACGGCGACGACCTCGCTGACCGACGCGGGGTAGTACGCGAAGTTCGCGCCGCTGCCGGCGCCCAGCTCGATCACGCGCCCCGTGCACCCCTCGAGCAGCGTGCGCCGGTGCTCAGCGGCCCCGCGGCCTTCGCCGAGGACTGCGATCCGCTCGTAGACGCGGGCGAACAGCGGATGACGGACCGGTTGCGCCATAGCCGGACTTACGCGCCCGCCGACCCGCCGGGGGCGTCGATCGGGACGTGGGAGTCGTACAGCAGCACCATGGGCAATGTACCTTCCCCATGGTGCTGCGGCTCGTCACGATCCCGATCAGCCACTATTGCGAGAAGGCGCGGTGGGCTCTCGAGCGGGCGGAAGTGCCCTATCGCGAGGAGCGCCACGTCCAGGGCATCCATCGGTTCGCCGCGAGGCGCGCAGGTGGTGGGGCGACGGTTCCAGTGCTCGTGACGCCCGAGCGTGCGATCGGTGAGTCGCAGGAGATCCTCGCCTGGGTCGATGGGCGCACACCCCCGGAGCGCAGGTTGTTTCCTGATGAGCCCGAGGCGCGTCGCGAGGTCGATCGCCTGTGCAGGCGTTTTGACGAGGAGCTCGGTCCGAAGGGGCGGCGGCTGATGTACATCCACATGCTCGCCCAGCGTAAGCTCGCCTTGCGTTTCAACAACAGCGGCGTGCCCGCATGGGAGGACCGCACGATCCGCTACGGATGGCCGCTGATCGCTCGCTTCATCCGGCGCGCGCTCGATATCCGTCCGGGCACGGAGATCGAAGACGAGGCTGCGGTGTGGCGCGAGCTGGACTACGTGGCGGAGCTGCTCGCGGACGGCCGCTCGTACTTGTGCGGCAAGCGCTTCGGTGCGGCCGACCTGACGTTTGCGGCGCTGTCTGCCTCGGTGCTCATGCCACCCGGGTACGGTGTGCCCCTTCCGCAGCCTGACGTCCTGTCACCAGCTACGGCTGCGCTTGTCGAGCGCGCGCGCGAGCACCCGGCTGGGCGCTACGCGCTTGCGCTCTTTGCGGAGCACCGGGGGAGCTGGGGCTAGAAGGAGGCGAGAGCCAGCGCGTGCGCAGTTCCCGCAGCGTGTTCGCAGCGTTCTACGGTTGCGGCGGACGAGAGCGAGAATAGCCTCGGGTCACGACTTTCAAATGACCGACTCGATCGTCACGAGGGAGCGGTGGAGATCAAAGCATCGAGCAGGAGTCCTGTGGGCTGGTTCAACCGCAATAGGGGAAACGGATGAGTAGAGAGCAAGACAACACGATCTATCAGGTGGGATTTTCGGATGGCACGCAGGAGTGGCTGCAGGGCGGACACCGCCATCGCATCGACGGTCCCGCTATCGAACGCGCGGATGGCACGAAGGCGTGGTTCCAGAACGGAGCGCTGCATCGTATGGCCGGTCCCGCTATCGAGTACGCGGATGGGGGCAGGGAGTCATGGCAGAACGGAGTTCGCCACTGCGAGAACGGACCAGCGATAGATCTGGCGGACGGTACGAAAGAGTGGTACGAGAACGGCAAGCTACACCGGATCGGCGGCCCCGCTGTCGAGCGCACGGATGGCACGAAGGCGTGGCTCCAGGATGGTCAGCTGCACCGTGAGGACGGCCCCGCCGTCATACACGCGGACGGCTCCGAGGAGTGGTGGGTGCGGGGAAGGCACAAGCACGAGGCCGAGCTCCGCTATCGGATCCATCAGTGGTACCACCACAAGTTTGAGCGGGAAGCGAGCGAATAGCAGCTCACTTGCGCAGCACCTCCGCCGGCACGGCCTCGACGGGCACCTCGCCGTGGCCGGCGCGGATCGTCTCTGCTGCATCGATCGGCGCCTGCTCGGCCCGTCTCTTCGGTACGAGCAGGCCGGACAGGAAGCACACGACCAGGAAGCCGGTGGCCATCGCGAACGTCTGGGTGAAGCCGGTGACGGTTGGCAGGCCTTTGGCGACGTTGCCGGCGATGAAGCTCGCCGAAAGCTGTCCGCCGAGCGCGCCGCCGAGCGTGCGCATGACCGTGTTCATGCCGCTGGCCACGCCCGTCTGGTGGCTGGGGACGGCCTGCACGATGAGGTTGCCGAGGGCAGCGAACGCGAGGCCCATGCCGATACCGAGCAGCGCGGCGGCGATCAGCAGGTCGTATGGGTGACTGTGGGCAACGGCGAGCAGCGTGAAGGACGCCGTGGTGAACGCGGTTCCCACCAGCAGCGCGCTGCGTGAGCCGAAGCGCATGGAGATCCGCCCGGCGTAAAGGCCGAGCACGGTCATGCCGATCGTCGAGGGCAGCAGATACAGGCCGGAGACGACCACCGAGGTGCCGAAGCCGAACCCGGTGCTCTTGGGCAGCTGCGCGAACTGCGGAAAGACGATGAACGACGCGTACATGCCGGCGCCGAGCAGGAACGCGGCGAGATTTGTGGTCCACACGCCGCGGACACGCATCATGACCATGTCGATGAGCGGATTGCGACTGCGCGCCTCCACGCCCACCCAGACGCCGGAGACGACGAGGCCCACGAGCAGCATCCCGAGCGTCTTGGTCGATCCCCAGCCCCACGTGGTGGTCTCGCTGATCGCGAGCAGGACGATCGACATGCCGATGGTCATCAGCGCCGCCGCCAGCCAGTTGATGCGACCGGGAGCGCGGACGGGCGACTCGGGGATGAACCGCCAGGTCGCGACGGCGGCGACGATGATCGCGATGAGCGGTATCCAGAACAGCCAGTGGTAGTTGAGGTGCTCGACGATCACGCCCGAGAGCACGATCCCCACGCCGGCGCCGACGCCCAGGATCGCCGAGAGCAGGCCGATGCTGCCGGCGACCTTCTCGCGCGGGAACTCGTCGCGGACGATCCCGAACGAGAGCGGGAAGATGCCGCCGCTCGCTCCCTGGATGAAGCGTGCGATGACGATCACCAGGAAGGAGCTCGACACGGCCGCGAGCAGCGTGCCCGCGGCGAGGATCGCGAGCGTCACGAGCAGCAGGCGCTCCTTGCCGTACATGTCGCCGAGGCGGCCGAGGATCGCGGTTCCAACGGAGGCCGAAAGCAGATAGGCGGTGAGCAGCCATGCGATTTCGGTCTCGTTGACGTGCAGCGCGCGCTGGATCGTCGGCAGCGCGGGCACGACCGAGGAGCTGAGCATCGCGTAGGCGAGCCCGCCGAGCGACAGCACGGCCAGGATCAGCGTTGGATGTGTGCGGTCGGTGCCCGTGGAGGTCATGCGCGAGGGAGTCGATACCAGGCTCGACAGCGGCGGAACGAGCATTCCACCCCGTGGGGCTATACGATAGCGGAATGAGCATTCCGTCACCAGCGCCGGAGACCTGCTGGTCAGATCTTGGCGCCGACGAGAAGCGCGCCAGGCTGCTGGCGGCCGCGGGCGAGGTGTTTGCGCGAGACGGCCTCGATGCGCCGATGCCGGCGATCGCCGCGGCGGCGGCGGCGGGCGTGGGCAGCGTCTATCGCCAGTTCCCCTCCAAGCGCGACCTGCTTGCGGCGCTGGTGGTGGAGCGGCTGAAGGACATCGAGGACGACGCCGACGCCGCTCTGGCCAGCACGGCGGGACCGTGGGCGGCGCTCACAGGGCTGCTGTGGACGCTGGCCGAGCGCCAGGCCGCGGACGACGTGCTCGGCGAGGCGATGGCGACGGTGTCCGAGCATGCGGCCGTGCAGCAGGCGCTCGAGAGCACCACGGAGGCGCTCGAGCGGCTGCTGGCGGCGGCGCGTGTGGAGGGCCGCCTGCGCGCGGACACCACGACGCTCGATCTGCGCCTGCTGTTCGCGGCCACGCGCGCGGCGGCGCAGCTGCAGCCGGATGCGTGGCGGCGGATGCTCGAGCTCGGCATCGACGCGCTGCGGGCGGGCGCTCGCTGATGCGGACGCCTGGCTGGAGCAGACCTGCGAGGCCGTCAGCGGGCTGCAGATGGCGATGCCGCTGACATCCGTCGCTGCGTAGATTATTTATATATATGGACGGGCAACCGGCAAGCGAACCTGCTGGCGCTGCAGGCGACGGCGACGCGCAGCTGCTGTACGCGAGCGCTCACGGCGTGGCGACGCTGACGCTCAACCGCCCAGATCGCCTCAACGCGGTGACGCCGGAGCTGATCGAGCTGCTCGACCGTGCGCTGGCACGCGCGCAGGCGGACGAGCGGGTGCGCGTGATCCGGCTGCGCGGCGCCGGCAGGGCGTTCTGCGCGGGCTATGACCTCGAGTGGGCCACAGAGCTGATGAACGAGATCGACGCGCGCGGGCCGTGGGACCCGATCGCCGACTACCGCAACATGTCGCGCTTCGTCGACAGCTACATGGCGCTGTGGCGCTCGCCCAAGCCGGTCGTCGCGCAGGTGCACGGCGTGTGCATCGGCGGCGGCTCGGACCTCGCGCTGTGCTCGGATCTGATCGTGTGCGCCGATGATTGTCGCATCGGCTATCCGCCGGCGCGCGTTTGGGGCTCGCCCACCACGGCGATGTGGTTCTACCGGCTCGGGCTGGAGCGCGCCAAGCGACTGCTGCTCACCGGGGACCCGATGGACGGGCCCACGGCGGTCGACTGGGGCTTCGCGTCGGCGTCATACCCGAAGCAGGACCTGGACCGGGCCACCGAAGCGCTGTGCCGGCGGATCGCGCTGATCCCGTCCAACCAGCTGCACATGATGAAGCTGCTCGTCAACGGCGCGGTCGAGCAGATGGGGCTGTTCAACACGCAGACGCTCGGCACGCTGCTCGACGGCTCCGCGCGTCACACGCCGGAGGGCACGAGCTTCTCGGCGGCGGCCGCGCAGGACCTGAGGGGGACGATCGCCGAACGCGACCGGGCCTTCGAGGACTACGCGTTCGGAGGCCGCACGGTGGCGAGCTCGCTGCTGGACTGGTCCGCGCCCGACGCTGCGACCGACTGGCTCGCGGGCGAGTCTCAAGGCGCCGAGGGCGCGGGCGGGTCTCAGGGCGCCGGGGGCGCCGGCGGGTCTCACGGCGCCGGGGGCGCAGGCAAGTCTCAGGGCGCCGAGAGCGCGGGCGAGGGCTGAGCGTCTGTGCGCGTGCGCGACGCCGATGCCAGCCGCGACGCGGCGGCGTGCGCGGCTATCTACGCGCCGTACGTGACCGACTCGTTCATCTCCTTCGAGGACCGGGTACCGACGACGGAGGAGATGCAGCGACGCATCGCCGGCGCGCACGTGTGGCTGCTCGCCGAGAGCGAGGGCACTCCGATCGGCTACGCGTACGGGTCGGCGCACCGTGAGCGCTCCGCCTATCGGTGGGCGGCTGACGTCGCCATCTACATCGACACCGCTCACCATCGCGCGGGGGTCGGGCGCGCGCTCTACACGCGGCTCTTCGAGCGGCTGAGGGGCGTCGGCCTGTGGACCGTGTGCGCCGGTGTGACGCAGCCCAACCCCGCCAGCATCGGGCTACACCGCGCCTTGGGGTTCGTGCACGTGGGCACCTACCGGCGGATCGGCTGGAAGCAGGGCGCGTGGCACGACGTGAGCTGGTGGCAGCTGGATCTGCGCCCCGGCGAGCAGGGGCCGCCGGCGGAGCTGTCGGGCCGCTCCTAGACGGACGCGGCGGGCGTGCCTCCACGCTCCTCGCGGGGCGACGGCCGCTAGAGGATCCCGATGCGATCCGGCGGCCAGTAGGTGATGATCGCCTGTCCGATGATCCAGCTCGTGGGCACTGGCCCCCAGAAGCGGCTGTCGTCGGAGTCGCCGCGGTTGTCGCCCATCATGAACCAGTGGCCGGCGGGGATCTCGATGGGCGTGGTGAAGTTGCACTCGTTGCTGGAGCCGCAGGCTTTGATGTAGGAGTCCTGCTCGCGCACGAACCGGCTCGTGCGGGCGGCCCTGCGGTAGACGTGGCCTTCCGCTATGTAGATCTCATCGCCCGGTCCGGCGACGATCCGCTTGATGAAGTTGGTGCTCGACTCCTTGGGGACCGGCTGCGCGCACGCTTCAGCGCCGAGCTTGACCGCATGCGCCACCGGCCCGCACAGCTGCTGTTCGGCGCCTTGCGGCGGATGGAACACCACCATCTCGCCCACGTGTGGGCCGCCGAAGTCCATGCCGATGCGGTTGACGAGCACGCGCTGTCCGATCGCGAGCGTCGGTTCCATCGAGCCACTCGGGATGCGGTAGGGCTTGATGATCAGCGCTTGGATGCCGAGCGCGAGCCCGAGCGCGACGGCGAGGATCAGGACGAGCTCGACGATCGAGCTGCGCAGCGACGCTCGGCGCTTCACGGACTCGGCTTGACGCTTGGCGGGGGGCTGACGGTCCTGGTGAGAGCGGGAGACAGCTGTGGTTCGGGTCCGAGCGGCGCGCCGACCTGTATCGCGCCCACGGCGGTGCCTGTGAGCCCGAGGGCGAAGCTCGCGAGAATCGCCCGCCCGCCGTGCAGCGATCGCCGCCACAGCGCTCGCGTCGAGGCGCGCTCGCGCTCGCCGCGCGCGGCCGGCGCGTGCTGGGCGCAGGCGTGCTCCGCGGAGGCATACTCGGCCGACGCGTGCTCGGCGGAGGCGTGCTCGGCGGAGGCGTGCTGTCGGTGTGCGGCGTCCACGAGCGACGCTCGCAGCTCGGATAGGTAGGTCATCGGGCCTGCTCCAGTTGTGCTCTGAGGCTGCGCAGACCCCGGCTGACTCGCTGGCGCACGACGCTCTGCGAGCAGCTCAGGCTGCGCGCGAGCTCGTCATAGCCGCGCTCCTGCAGCACGCGGCCCTTGACGGCGATGCGCTGGTCGTCGGGCAGGGCCTCCAGCAGCCGCAACGCGCCGCCGCCGCGCGCGCCGAGCTCGTCGATGAGCTCGAGCGCGTCGTCGGTCAGGCTCATCGGCTCGAGCCCGAGGCGCCGTCGGGCTCGATCCTCAACGCGTCCGCGCTGCCACGTGTCGGCGAGCTCGTGTCGAGCGATCCCGAACAGCCACGCGCGCGCGGAGCCCAGCTCGGCGCGGAAAAGGCCCGCGGAGGAGAGGGCCGCCGCGAACACCTCCGCCGTGAGATCCGCCGCGAGCTCGGCGCGTCGCGTCGCACGCATGAAGAACGCGAGCAGATCCTCCTCGAAGCGGTCGTAGAAGGCGCCGAACGCATCCGGGTCCTCGACGCTGAGCTCCAGCAGCTGACCGTCGCTGAGCGTCGAGTAGCGAGTGGGTGTCATCGTCTACATATTCCGCTCAGGCGAGATCTTGTGACGAGCGACCGAATCGAACAGAGATAGGCACATGGCCAGGTACGTGGGGGCGATCGACCAGGGGACCACGAGCACACGCTTCATCCTGTTCGACAGGGACGGCCGGATCGTGGCGGTCGATCAGCTCGAGCACGAGCAGATGAACCCGAGGGCGGGCTGGGTCGAGCATGACGCCGCCGAGATCTGGCGCCGGACCCGCGAGGTGATCGGCGGGGCCCTGGCGAAGTCCGCCGTGGAGGCGGGCGACGTGGAGGCGATCGGCATAACCAACCAGCGCGAGAGCACCGTGGTGTGGGATCGGGAGAGCGGAGAGCCGATTCACAACGCGATCGTGTGGCAGGACACGCGTACCGATCAGCTCGTGCGCGAGCTCGCGGGCGAGGAGGGCGTGGACCGGCTGCGCGAGCGTGTGGGCCTGCCGCTGTCGACCTACTTCTCGGGTCCCAAGGTGACGTGGCTGCTGGAGAACGTGAAGGGCGCACGCGAGCGCGCGGAGAACGGCGAGCTGGCGTTCGGCACGATGGACACGTGGGTGCTGTGGAACCTGACGGGCGGCGCGCGCGGCGGCGTGCACGTGACGGACGTGACCAACGCCAGCCGCACGATGCTGATGGACCTGGAGAGTCTCGACTGGCACGCGCCGAGCCTCGAGCTGATGGGCATCCCGCGCGCGATGCTGCCGGAGATCCGCTCGTCGAGCGAGGTCTACGGCGAGGCGTCGGGCACGGCCGTCGGCGGTCGCCCGATCGCAGGCATCCTCGGCGATCAGCAGGCGGCGCTCTTCGGGCAGACCTGCTTCGCCAGGGGTGAGGCGAAGAACACCTACGGCACCGGGTCGTTCCTGCTGCTGAACACCGGCGAGGAGATCGTCCAGTCCGAGCGGCTGCTGACGAGCGTCGGCTACAAGCTGGGTGACGGCGAGCCCACATACGTGCTGGAGGGCTCGATCGCGGTCACGGGGGCGTTGATTCAGTGGCTGCGCGACCGCCTGCGGCTGATCGACAGCGCCGCGGAGGTGGAGGATCTGGCACGAACCGTCGATGACAATGGCGGCGTGTACTTCGTGCCCGCCTTCTCGGGGCTGTTCGCGCCCTACTGGCGTGACGACGCGCGCGGCGTGATCGTGGGCCTGACCGCGTACGCCAACCGTGGACACATCGCGCGCGCGGCGCTGGAGGCGACCGCGTGGCAGAGCCGTGAGGTGGTCGACGAGGCGAACGCCGTGGCGGACGTTCCTTTCAGCGAGCTGAAGGTCGACGGTGGCATGACCGCCAACGAGCTGCTGATGCAGTTCCAGGCCGACGTGCTGGGCGTCCCGGTGGTGCGCCCGGCGGTGACCGAGACGACGGCGCTCGGCGCCGCATTCGCGGCCGGGCTGGCGGTTGGCTTCTGGTCAGACCGGGACGAGCTGCGCGAGCGCTGGACGGAGGACAGACGCTGGGAGCCCGAGATGGGCAAGGCCGAGCGCGAGCACGAGTACGCGCAATGGAAGAAGGCCGTCACGCGTTCCTTCGACTGGGTCGAGCAGGAATAGCCGCGAGCGAGTCGCCCGGCGGCTCAGCCGAGCAGATCGAGCAGGTCGGCGACCGAGTCGACGATCCGGGAGGCGCGGTAGGGATGGCGCTCGGCCTCCTCGCGGGTCGTCACACCCGTGAGCACGAGCACCGTCTCCATTCCGGCCTCCAGGCCGGAGACGATGTCGGTGTCCATGCGGTCGCCGATCATGGCTGCCGTCTCGGAGTGTGCGTCGATTGCGTTCAGCGCGGAGCGCATCATCAGCGGGTTGGGCTTGCCCACGAAGTAGGGCTCGACGCCCGTCGCACGACTGATCAGCGCGGCGACCGAGCCGGTCGCCGGCAGCGGGCCATCGACCGAGGGGCCGGTGGCGTCGGGGTTTGTCGCGATGAAGCGCGCGCCCCCTGCGATCAAACGGATGGCGCGTGTGATGCGCTCAAAGGAGTAGGTGCGCGTCTCGCCGAGCACCACGTAGTCCGGCGCGCGCTCGGTGAGCGTGTAGCCGGCCTCGTGCAGAGCCGTCGTCAACCCAGCCTCGCCGATCACGAACGCCGATCCCCCCGGTCGCTGGTCTCGCAGGAAGCGCGCCGTGGCCAGCGCCGAGGTCCAGATCGCATCCTCGGGAACGCGCAGGCCGCTCGCGGCAAGCCGCGCCGTGAGGTCCCGACGCGTGTAGATGGAGTTGTTCGTGAGCACCAGGAACGGGATCCCGAGCTCGCGCAGGCGGGCGAGGAAGCGGTCCGCGCCGGGGATCGCCTGATCCTCGCGTACGAGCACGCCGTCCATGTCCATCAGCCACGAGCGGATCTCACGTTGGGGCATCAGCCCGGCAAGCTTGACACGCGCGCGCTCGACAGGCTCGCGCGCGAGAGCGGGCGGGCGTGATCACCGAACGCAGCGAGTGGGCAATAGCAAACGGCACGATTCCGTCTCACGGAAATCGCGCGTATGCTGGCGGTGCCGAATGCGCGACATCACCACCGGACCACCGCCACCCGTGCATGTGGGCTGCTCGGGCTGGGACTACCAGTCATGGCGAGGGGCCGTGTATCCGCGCGGCCTGCCCGTCGAGCGTTGGCTCGAGCGCTACGCGGAGCTGTTCGACACGGTCGAGGTCAACGCGACGTTCTATCGCCTGATCAAGCGCGATGCGGTCCAGAAATGGGTGGATCAGACGCCGGAGGGCTTCCTGTTCGCGGTCAAGGCGAGTCGCTATCTGACGCATGTCAAGCGTCTGGCGAGCATCGAGGAGGGAGTTGCGCGGTTCTACGAGCGCATCGAGCCGCTGATCGAAGCCAAGCGCCTGGGCCCGGTGCTGTGGCAGCTGCCGGAGACCTTTCGCAGGGACGACGAGCGTCTCGCCGGCGCCTTGGCCGCGCTGCCCGCCGGGCGCCACGCGTTCGAGTTTCGTCATCCCAGCTGGTTCGCGCCCCAGGTGTACGAGCTGCTGCGCGAGCGCGACGTGGCGCTGGTGATCGGCGATCATCCAGAGCGTCCCTTCCAGACGGACGAAGCCACTGCCGGCTGGCGCTACGTGCGCTTCCACCACGGGGCGAGCGGCCAGCGCGGCAACTATTCCGATCGCGAGCTCGAGAGCTGGGCCAAGCGCCTGGCCGGCTGGCGCGAGCGCTCGGAGCTGTTCATCTACTTCAACAACGACTGGGAGGCCTTTGCGCCCCAGAATGCCGCGAAGCTTCGCGGGCAGCTGGACCGCCTGGGCGGCGCCGGCAGCGCCGGCGGCCACGGCTCCTGAGGCGGTGCCGAGCTGGCGGCGAGGCCAACGATGCATCCCAGATCGCGGCGTAGCGCCGCTACTGCTGCAGGTAGGCGAGCACTGCGAGCACGCGCCGGTGATCGCTCGCCGACTGCAGCAGGTCGAGCTTTCCCAGGATGCTCTGCACGTGCTTCTCGACGGCCCCCACGGTGAGCACGAGCGCGTCCGCGATGCCGGCGTTGGAGCGGCCCTCGGCCATCAGCGCGAGCACCTCGCGCTCGCGCGGCGTGAGGCGCTCGAGCGGTCCGTCACGGCGACGGCGGGAGAACAGCTGCGCCACGACCTCCGGGTCCAGCGCGGTGCCGCCGCCGGCCACGCGGCGAACGGCCTCCACGAACTCGGTCACGTGCAGGATCCTGTCCTTCAACAGGTAGCCGACGCCGCCGCCGCGATCGGCGAGCAGCTCGGCCGCGTACGCGTGCTCGACGTACTGGGAGACGACGAGGATCGCCGTGCCCGGCACCAGCTCGCGCGCGCGCAGCGCGGCGCGCAGCCCCTCGTCGCGAAAGCCGGGAGGCAGGCGAATGTCGACCACGGCGACGTCCGGCTGATGCTCGACGACCGCGCGCACGAGCGCCTCGCCGTCGGCGACCGAGGCCACCACGTCGAAGTCGTTGTCGCGCAGGAGTCGCGCCAGGCCGTCGCGCAGCAGCGCGAGGTCCTCAGCGATGACTACGCGCACGGCAGCTCCGCGGTGAGGATAGTGGGACCGCCTGCCGGGCTGAGGACGCGAAACGTGCCGTCGAGCGCCTGCACGCGGTGGCGCAGTCCCTGCAGCCCGCTGCCGTCTGGATCCGCGCCGCCGACGCCGTCGTCGAGGATCTCCAGGCGCAACGAGGGACCGCGGCGCGCGATCCGGATCTCCACCCGCTCGGCGCGGGCATGCTTGGCGGCGTTGGCGAGCCCCTCGGCGGACACGAAGTAGGCGGCGCTCTCCACGGCCGCAGCCGGTCGCGCGCCGAGATCCACGGATACGCTCACCTGCATCGGGCTGAGGTCCGCGAGCGAGCGCACCGCCTCCTCCAGACCGCGGTCTGCGAGCACGGGCGGGTGGATGCCGCGTGCGAGGTCGCGCAGCTCGCGCAGCGCCTGCTCGGCCCCGACGCGCGCCTCCGCGAGCAGCTCGCGCGCCTGCCCCGGCTCGGCGGCGTCGAGCTTCTGCTCGGCCATCCCGAGGCTCATGCCCAGTGCCACGAGGCGCGCCTGCGCGCCGTCGTGGAGGTCGCGCTCGATTCGGCGCAGCTTCTCCTCCTGCGCGTCGACGGCGCCCGCGCGCGTGCTCGTGAGCACGTCGATGCGCTCGCTCAGCTCGCGGTGCACGGGGGCTGTGAAGAACACGATGCTCGCGTGGATCGTGAGCGCCATCACGAACGCGATCGCCGGCCATACAGGCCAGAAGCCGCCGCCGCCGCCGGCGGCCCAGATGCCGATGTTGAACAGCGTCAAGCCGAGCGCTAGGCCGGCGTTCAGCGCGAGCGCGAACGTCACGTGCGGCCGTCGCCAGATCGCCGGGCGCGCGCGCAGCAGCCGCACCCAGCCATGAATCGCCAGTACGAGCGCGGTCGCCAGCAACGGCCACATCGGCCAGAAGTAGCCGGCGCCGGAAGCCGCCCAGATCAGGAGGTTCGCGGCCAACAGCATGCCGGTGGCCCAGGCATGCAGAATCAGCCAGCGCCCGACGATGGCTGGCGCGGCCGCCGCCGACGGCGCGGGCGCGGCCGTCGGCTCGGGCGTAGCCGTCGGCTCGGGCGTAGCCGTCGGCTCGGGCGTCGGCTCGCGCTCCTCGCTCATGAGGCGCGGCGCGCCGGGATCGATCGGTATGGCCATCGTGTTGACGAGAGAGAGGGTCGCACGCGCGCAGGCATCAGGCCAGCTCGGCCAGGCGATTCGCGCGACGCCGCTCGAGGCGCATGTGAGGCAGCCAGTGCAGCCAGCGTGGCAGATACCAGTTGCGCTCGCCGAGCAGCTTCATCGTGGCGGGCAGCAGCACGCTGCGGATCACGGTCGCGTCCACCAGCACAGCGACGGCCAGCCCGACGCCGAGCTGCTTGATTTCGAGCGTGGGCAGCGAGGCGAAGATGGAGAACACCGCAACCATCACGGCTGCCGCCGCCGTCACCGTGCCCGCCGTCGCACGGATGCCCTGCGACACCGCCTCCGATGTGCTCGCGCCGCGGTCGTGCAGCTCCTTGATGCGGCTGACGATGAACACGTGATAGTCCATCGAGAGCCCGAACAGCACGGTGAACAGCAACAGCGGCAGCCACGCCACGACGGCGCCCTTGGAGTGAAAGTCGAGCACTCCCTCGAGATGCCCGTCTTGGAACACCCACACGAGCACGCCGTAGGCGGCTCCCACGGACAGCAGATTCAAGACGATCGACGTGAGCGGGATCACGATCGAGCGGAAGGTGAACAGCAGCAGCAGGAAGGCGAGCCCGAGCACGAACGCGAACACGAGCGGGGCGTGAGCCTTGAGCGTGTCGTTGAAGTCGCGGGTGCCGGCGGCTTCGCCGCCGACGGCATAGCTGACGCCGCTCGTGCGGCCGAGCGTCGCCCGCAGCACCTGCTCGCGCAGCGTCTGCAGGGCCTTCATCGACGCGGCATCCTCTCCGTTGCCCGGTTGCGGGATGTCGACCTCGGCGACCGTGTGCGCGCTGTTGACACGCGTCTTGATCGGCTCGCTCGCCTCGCCGCTCGCCAGCGCTCGGCGCTCCATCTGCGCCAGCGCGCGGCGCACCGGCTGCGAGGTGACGTCCGCTGCGCTCACCACCACCTGCGCCGGCTCCGGCGCACCCGGGAACGCGCGCTGGATCTCGTCATAGGTGCGCATGATCGGCAGCTGGCGCGGCAGGTCGGTCGCGTTGAGGAAGCTCGTATGCATCGCGAACAGCGGCAACGCCAGCAGCACGAGCACGCCGCCCGACAGCGTGACGGCGATCCGCGGGAAGCGCAGCACCGGGCCGAGCACCAGATCCCACGCGCGCGAGGTGGAGCGCGCCCTGCTCGCACGCCTGACGGCGCCCTTCTCGACCCTGTCGCCGAGCTTGCCGAGCAGCGCCGGGAGCACCGTGAGCGAGCCGACCATCGCAGTGAACACGACGAGCATCGCGCCCACGCCGAGCGAGGTGAAGACCTTCGAGCCCGTCAGCAGCATGCCGGCCATCGCGATCAGCACGGTGAACCCGGACACGAGCACGGCCCGCCCCGAGGTGGCGGCCGCGCGCTGCAGCGCGATCGCGCTCGAATGCCCCTGACGGCGCTCCTCGCGCTCGCGCCTGAGGTAGAAGAGGGAATAGTCCACGCCCACGGCCATGCCCATCAGCAGCATCACCGAGCTCGTGGCTTCGGACTCGGGCACCAGATGGCTGGCGAGCGCCGCCAGGCCCAGGGAGCCCAGCACCGCGGAGAACGCGAGCAGCACCGGTATGCCGGCGGCCACGAACGCGCCGAAGGCGACGAGCATGATCAGGAAGGTGATCGGCACCGACAGCTTCTCCGCTCGAGCAAAGCCTTCGCTGCTCACCCGGCTGAGCGCGCGCTCAGCGCTCGCATCGCCGAACTCCGCCACGGTGAAGCCGGGGCTCTGGCGCTGGATCTCCGCGACCGCGTCGATCACGGGCTGCACGCGATCCTTGGCTGTTTCGGAGCTCCCGCGCATCGAGAACTGCACCAGCGCGGAGTGACGGTCCTTGGAGATCTGGCCCGCGTCGCCCGCGGCGAACGGCGAGCGCACGTCCTTCACCTGCGCCATCGTCGCAACACGTCCCGTTACGCGTTCGACGACGCGCCTGAATGCGGGTTCGGACGCGGTCAGCGTCTCGCTCTGCACGAGGACGGCCTCGTTCGCGGACCGATCGACGCCAGCGCGTTCGAGCAGGGCCTGCGCGCGCGCCGATTCGCCGCTGCCCCGTTCGGATTCCGTGAGCTTGACCACGCCCACGGCCTGGCCGAGCGCCGCGGACGCGACGACGAACGCCAGCCAGCCGAACGTGGCCTTCTTCCAGTTCGCCGCACTCCATCTCGCGGCACGGGCTGTGATGTTCATCGGCTCTCCCCTCGCTTGATTGGCATGAGAGGAGCTTCTCGACCGGCGGGCGCGCTGCCAATGAGGGCGCCCGGCGTCCGGCGCCCCAGCTAGCTGGCGTGTTCGCTCAGCCGGCGAGCGTGACGTGTGCGACGTATTTCGATTCGGCCGCTTTGCCGAGCTCCTGGCTGAGCGCCACCAGCGTCACGCGAATGCGGTGGTGGCGGCGCAGGTAGCGCAGTTGACGCCTGGAGAGGCGAAACGGCTCGCTCATGGTTCTCGATGGTGGCGCTCGGAAGACGAATTCGCCCTGCTGCGCGAGTGCCGCCGGCTTGGCGATCGAGAGCTGGGCCGACGGGCAGCCGAGCGGGCACGACACCCCGACTCGGAAGATGCCCTTCGTGCTGGGGCGCAGCACGCCGTGCGCGATGAAGCGCACGGGGCAGCGCGGCGAGCCCGGGGGACTCGGCGTCATGGCGCTGACTTCGGGTGTGTACTCGACGGCGGCGCCCGCGCAGGTGGCCATCGTCCAGGCCAGCTGCTGGCCATCGAAGTCGGCGGCCGCAGCCTGCGACTGCTGCGTCGGCGCGAACACGCCCGCGTTGGCGAACGTCGCGAGCGTGCGGCTGGCTCCGCTCGCGATCGTGACGAGCTCGAGCGAGGCCTGCCCGCCCGGGCCGGGTTGCAGGCCGACCCACTGCCCGCCCACCACTCGCAGCGATCCGTCGTAGAAGCAGCCGAGCGGATGCGGGGTGGGGCTGCTCGGCGAGAGCCACACCGTCGTCGAGGCTCCCGCGGAGCAGCCCGTGCCACCAGTCGCCGAGATCAGCACGAGCGTGCCGTCGGCGCCGAGCGCGAACGTGCCGAGGGTCTCGACCAGCGCCTTCGGCACTTCATAGCTGGCCGCGGTCGCGCGGTCTTCGACGATCATGTGAACGGAGGCATAGCCTTCGTCGAGCACGTACGCGAGGTAGTCGCCCGAGACCTGGAAGTGCGCCTCGGCGGCGTCGATCGTCTGCGGCATCGCGCCCGGCGAGGACAGGTTGCCCAGCAGGACGTAGGACGGCGAGACTTCGGCCTGCACCTTGGCGCCCGGCGGTACGCCCTGGCAGTTGTAGGCGACGCTCGCGCCTGACAGCGAGACTCCGTAGGCGAACGGGGCCCCTTCTGCGGTGCACGGCAGCGGCGTCACCGCGCCGCCGGCGGCGATCACGCCGCGGTGCACGATCGACGTTTCATACGGAAGCGCCGGCGCCGGCACGCTCGTGTCGCCGGGGCCCATCGGCGGCGTCATTTCATCAGCCTCTTCCCAGCCGTACGCCAGCGGGCCGGCCGCGGTGGCGGTGGCTTGCGATTCGGCGCCGGCATCGAGCGCGAACCTGTAGGTGAAGCCCAGCGGCTTGAACGAGACGAGCTTGCGCGTGGGCTCACCCGGGCTCGCGGCGCGGACGCCTTCTTCGTCCTGCCACGCAACGCCCCCATCCCACAGCACCGGAACGGCCGCACCGCTCGGATCCACCGCGACCACGCCCGCTCGGGCTGCCGGCGCGGCCAGCCACGCCGACACGAGCACGAGCACGAGCACGAGCAAGCGCAACCGCCGTGCGCGCGTGTCACCCCGGGTGCCGTGGAGCTCGTCGACCACTCGACTGTACAGGCTGTAGTCGGCGGCATAAGGCCCTGGAGGTCGTGTCGAGTAAGCGGGTGAGGTGGGATCGCCGAACGTCCCGCACCGGGCGGACTGCCAGCGAAGCACGATCATCTACGCTCACGCGATGAACGCCGACAGGCCCACGGATCCAGCGATCGCGCCGCTGCTCAGCGCGTCGCAGATGCAGGAGATGGCCGCGTTCGGCAGCGAGCGACTCCTCGCCGCGGGAGATCTGCTGTTCGAGGCCGGAGAGGCTTCGTTCGACCTGTTCGTGGTGCTCGAGGGCGAAGTTCAGGTGGTGCGCGCCGACGGCGCTGAGGATGTCGTCGTCACCGCGTTCGGGCCGGGTGACTTCATCGGCGAGCTGGGCCTGCTGACCGGACAGCGGCGCTTCCTGACCGGCCGCGTCTCGCGCCCGGGGCGTGTGCTGGCGATCGAGGAGGCCGAGTTCCGGCGGCTGATGAGCGTTCGCCCGGCGATCGCCGACATCATCTTCGGCGCGCTCGTCGCGCGCCGGCAGTTCCTGCGAGCGGGTCAGGGCGCGCAGGCGATCCGGATCATCGGCTCGCGCTACTCGCCCGAGGCGATGAGCCTGCGCACGTTCGCCGAGCACTCGCGCCTGGCGCACACGTGGATCGACCTCGAGGACGCCGACGACGTCGACGCTGTGCTCACGAGCATGGGCCTGCGCCCGCAGGACACGCCCGTGGTGATCACACCGACCGGTGTCCTGCGGCGCGCCTCGGCGGCGACGCTCGCCGAGCAGCTCGGCCTCACGTTCCAGCCCAAACCCGGCTACATCTTCGATCTGGTGGTCGTCGGCAGCGGCCCGGCGGGGCTGGCGGCGGCCGTCTACGGCGCGTCCGAGGGCCTCAGCACGGTCTGCCTGGACGCCGTCACCGTTGGCGGCCAGGCCGGCACGAGCTCGCGCATCGAGAACTACGCGGGGTTTCCAAACGGCATCTCCGGCGGGGACCTGACCTCCAGGGCCGCCGTGCAGGCGATGCGACTCGGAGCTCGACTGAACTCGCCGTGCGAGGTCGTCGGGCTGCGAACCGAGGGCAGCTTCCACGTGGTCGTCCTGCGCGACGGCAGCGAGATCCCCACCCGCGCGGTGATCGTCGCCTCGGGCGCGCGCTATCGGCGCCTGCCGGTCGACGATCTCGAGCGCTTCGAGGGCGCCGGCGTGTACTACGCGGCCACGGATCTGGAGGCGCGCGTGTGCGACGGAGCTCCGGTGGTCGTGATCGGCGGCGGCAACTCCGCGGGCCAGGCCGCCATCTACCTCGCGCAGAGCAACTGCGCCGTCACGATCGCGATCCGGCGCGGCGATCTCACGCAGACCATGTCGCACTATCTGATCGAGCGCATCGAGGCAGACCCGAAGATCAGCCTTCTCACCGGCGTCGAAGTTCACAACCTGGCTGGCGAGGCCCATCTCGAACAGGCGACGCTCGCGAACACCGCAACCGGCGAGCAGCACACGATTCCCTGCTCGGGCCTGTTCTGCTTCATCGGCGCCAGTCCCGCGACCGCGTGGCTCAACGGCAGCGTGCTGCTCGACGAGGACGGATTCATACTCACCGATCGCCAGCTGCCCGCGCCGCTGAGCACCGACGCGTCCGGTCCGCTTCCATTCGAGACCTCCGCACCAGGTGTGTTCGCGGCCGGCGACGTCCGCCGCGGCTCGATGAAGCGCGTCGCCGCCGCCGTCGGCGAGGGCTCGAGCGCCGTGCGCTCGGTGCACGAGCGGCTCGCCACGCAGGTGTGACTCGCTGCAGGTCGGGGCCGGACGACCCGGCGCGGTAGGCGTGCCGCGCCGGGTCGCTGGGATGGTCGAAGCCCGGTCCGTCAGGCGATGATCACGACCGGGGCTGCGAGCGTGATCTTGTCGGTGCTCGACAGGCC
>Ga0187890_10000815_pt1 | contig 22546 bp, 16 predicted proteins | sample June2016WEW_21_1_FD_133005 | JGI IMG/M metagenome (GOLD analysis project Ga0187890, IMG submission 133005) | Peatland microbial communities from SPRUCE experiment site at the Marcell Experimental Forest, Minnesota, USA - June2016WEW_21_10 | ecosystem: Environmental > Terrestrial > Soil >... | reverse complement strand
GGTTTCCGGTCCCGATATCCGGAAAGGCGCCACCATGAATTCCCAGCAGGCCGTCGAGACGTTCCTCGAGTTCTTCCGCGAACGCGGGCACCACCCGATCCCGGGCAGCTCACTGGTGCCCCGGCCCGGTGACCCGGTCCTGTTCACCACCTCCGGCATGCACCCGCTGACTCCGTACCTGGAAGGCCAGCCGCACCCGGACGGGCCGCGGCTCGCCGGCGTGCAGCGCTGCCTGCGCACCACCGACCTGGACGAGGTCGGCGACCGTACCCACCTGACCGTGTTCGAGATGCTCGGCTCCTGGTCGCTCGGGGACTACCCGGGCCCGCAGAGCGTGCGGTGGGGGTACGAGCTGGTCACCGGCGGGTTCGGGATCGATCCCGGCCGGCTGCACGCCACGGTATTTGGCGGCTCGGCGTTCAGCGGTTCCGGCGGCGACGGCCAGGTCGGGCCGGACACCGACCTGCAGGAGGTCTGGGGGGAGCTGGGCGTCCCGGTCGAGCTGACCGGGACCGACAACTGGTGGTCGAACGGCCCGACTGGGCTGTGCGGCACGGACAGCGAACTGTTCGTGTGGACCGGCGACAGCAGCCTGCCGCAGGGGACGCCGGGTACCGACGGGCGCTGGGTCGAGCTGTGGAACCATGTGATGCTGCGCTACCGGCGGCTGGAGGACGGCACCCTGGTCCCGCTGCCCCGGCCGTGCGTGGACACCGGCATGGGCCTGGAACGGCTGGTCACGATCCTCCAAGGGCAGGACTCGGTGTTCGGCTGCGACCTGCTCCAGCCCTGGACCCACACCGTCGGCCGGCTGTGGCCGGTGGAGGAGACATCGCTCCGGCTGGTCACCGACCACCTGCGGTCCAGCGTGGTGGTGATCGGGGACGGGATGACGCCGTCCAGCACCGGCCGCGGTTACGTGCTGCGTCGGCTGGTTCGCCGGACGCTGACCTCGTTGTGGCGCGACGACCCGTCCCGCACGCTGGGCGACCTCCCGCCAGAACTGCTGACCGGGACGCTGGATCACTTCGGGCAGCTCAGCGAGTCCGGGCTGGTCATGGGCGTACTGCTCGACGAGGAACGCCGGTTCCGTGACCTGCTCAGCCGCGGCCGCAAGGTCCTGGCCCGGCGGGGCGGCGGACCGCTCACCGAGGATCAGCTGCGGTACCTGCACGAGACGCACGGCCTGCCACGCGAGTTCGTCCCCGCGATGCTGTCCGGAGAGAGCTAACGAATGGCGGCTGCCGTAACTGGCCGGGTAGCGCCGCGCAATATGCGGACAAACTGCGACAATCGCCGATGCCGTGAACTAAACGGCAGCCCCGGCGTGGACGCGGGGCATCCGCTGAGCCACGCAGTCGCGGACCGCGCCGGGGCGCTCGGCCCAAAGTCCGTCTCCGCGAAGCAGCGCACGGAAAATGATCACCTGAATTCCTATCTGATCAAGTTTTAGCATAATGAACCCGCAAGTAGGATTCAGGAACCCATTCCAGTATCGGCAGCCTCAGGATAAAATCTGGGCGCGGGCGAGCCCGCCCTGGAGCTGGGCGCCGGCGGGCGCCGCCCTGGAGGGGGAATGATGCGGTGCGACAATTGCGGTACTTTACTGGGGCCAGCCGACGCGTTCTGTGACAACTGCGGGACCCCTTCGGGGACGGCTGGGAACGGGAACGAAACCCGGGATGCCCGCACGGCGGGCATCCCGCCGGCGGCGTACCAAACGGTGCCGCCGCAGCGGCACATGGGCTGGCCGAGAACCTTCTTCGCGCACGGGGAGGCCCGCCGGCCCGGCAGGACGAGTAGTGCGACGCGGTACCTGTCCGCGGCCGCCTATCTCAATCCCGGTTACGCGGGCCTGGTCATCAGAGAGCTGATCAATTCCCATCGGGCGGTTGCCCCGTCGGTCGGGATGGACCTCGGCCCTATCGTGCGGCATTGCCTGCGCGCCCGCCGAATCCAGCTGACCCGCGACATTGTGCTCTCCGTCCTGCTTCTCGCCGAGCTGATCCTGAGCCCGGTACTGACGGTGTGCATCATCATCGCCGGGTTCTTCCTCGGCTACCTGCCCAGCGCCAACTGGGCCCGCCGGTCACGGGGCACCAAGATACTGGCGGGCATCGGGGCGGGGCTCCTGCTGCTCGGCCTCCTGGCCGTCGTGATTTTCATCGCGATCATCGGCGCGGTCGTGTCCTACCTGCATGGGCTCGGCTCAGCTTCCAGCCCGGGGCTGGGCACTATCGGCCAGTCGGCGCCGTCCGGGGGAATAACCCCGAGGGGCGTCGTCGAGCTACTTCTGCTGGCGGCCATGTTCGCGACCCAGGTGGCCTACCTGCACGTCCGGAGCCGGACGCTGATCGAAGAGCTGGCCCCCGATGCGCATCCGCGGCGTTCCGGGCCGGGCATGTCCCTGGTGGAGTCGCGGATCGCGGACGTTGAGGCGGCTCAGCACGGCAACCTGGTCCTGTACTCAGGCCCGGACCCCTTCGTCGGGACTGGGACGCGCACCAGAGCCTGGTCTATCGCCATCGAGTTGCAGCGGGCGTCCGATTCCGGTCATCCGGCCCGGCAGTCGGCCAGGTCCGGGAGCTATGTTCCGGTGGACCCGGTGGAATTGCACGACGTCGTCCGCGAACGCCTCCTCAGGCTCAAGGACGAGGAGTTGCCGCCTAACGAGCGGCTAAACGCGATGACCGTTCATGATCATATAGTCGGCCCGGGCCAGCAGCGGTGGGATTCTCCCCTCATAGACCCAGAACGCAGCACGCCGTTCTCCCAGGCGAGCCCGGAGGCTGTCGCCGCGATCATCCGTCATCCGCAGGCCCAGGTGCGCTACTACCAGCGGGTATCGGTGTGCGATGAAGGCCAGAGCGTCTCGTCCGGCCCGGACAGGATCCTGGACGGCGCCGACCAGGACATCGCCGCATCCGCCTTCGTGTATGTCGCGGTCGAGGGCCGCATGCTCTACCTGGAGTTCGTCTCCACCGTCCTGCCCCCGGTACATCCGAGTTACCGGGTGGTGGATCTGCTGCCCAAGCTCTCGCGGGGGAGTTTCTGGGCCAAAGTGCTACTGGACACGGTCAAATCCGTGCTCCGTGATCTGGCTTTCGCGCCCTTCCGGATGCTGCGCTCACTGCGCAGCATGCTGCAGGAAAGCCACCTGTACCAGGCGGAGGCCGATGCGTCGAAGGAGTACTTGTACGGCGATATCGGTGCCCGGATCAGCGTGCGGGAGCTTGGCGCGGAAAAGAGGCTCGCTACCTACATCCAGAAGCTGGACGCGGAGAAGTACACGAAATTCACAGAGCGCCTGGTCATCGATACGGTCCTGGATTTTCTGCGGGCCAAGGGCGTGGACGTGTCGGCATATGTCAGCAGTGCCGGGACCGTGATCAACAGTAACACTGTCATCGAGGGCGGATCATTCAGCGGGAACATCGCGCTGGGCGTGGTCGGCCCGGTCCAGCAACAAACTCGTGCGCCGTCCGTGCCGGGGTAGCGCACCGTGTCACCACGCCGGTGAGGCTTCGGGAGGATGCATGGCCGAGGAAGACAGCGGGCCCAGGTCGCAGACCAGCGGTCCGGGGGATCACGACAAGAGCGGTTCCAGCATGCGCATAAGCGGCGGCTCGTTCAGCGGGAATATCGCGCTGGGCAACATCGGGCCGGTCACCCAGCTCAGCCAGGCGGCCGAGCCTGGCCGCCTGGCGCAGATCGAGGATCTGCTCAGCCAGCTGGAAACGGGCTTGCGCGGGATGGGCAGCGGCGGCGCCGAGGATGCGCTGGGCGACGTGGACGAGGTCCGGAACCAGCTGGCCCGCAGGAGGCCCGAGCGGGCCCGGCTCAGCCAACTGCTCGCGCGCATCGGTGAGGTCGTCGCGCCGGTCAGCAGTCTCCTGGAACTGGCGGACCGCGCCAAGGACCTGATCATGGCGGTCGTGCACTGAAGCTGTCCCCGGGGAAATGACCATTGATGTCTGGAGACGCTGTGGAGGCATCCGGCCAGTCCTGTGCTCACTGTGGTCGTGATCTGAGACAGGAAGCACGCTTCTGCCCAGGCTGCGGCCATTCCACCGCTGACGCCCGACAGCAGCGCCGGCCAGCCGGCCGAGACGGTGCGGGTACCGGCCCGCCCCCCGCGACAGTGCCCATAGAAAGGCCCGCTCCGCATGGCCCTGGCCGCGCGGGTTCGGCCACCGGCCGGCCGGCCTGGCCGGACGGGGGCGGGTACGGGGTGGCCGGGGGCGGGTACGGGGTGGCCGGGGGCGGGTACGGGGTGGCCGGAGACAGCGGCGCCAGCGGGTACGGGGTGGCCGGGGACAGCGGCGCCAGCGGGTACGGCTCAGTCCCCGGCGGCCCAGTCCCCGGCCAGTACCCGGCCGGGGACGCTGCGCCGGATGAGCCTGGGCCGCCGCTGCACACCGGCCCGGCGCGCGATCCGGCGTCCTGGCCCGCCGACGGCCGGCGACGCCGGTGGCGACCACTCGTGCTGGGCCTCGTGGTGCTGATCTGCGCCGGGATAGCTGCCGGAGTCCTGTTCGTCCTCAGGTCATCGCACACCGGCCGGGTGGCGGCCGCGGCTCACTCCGGGGCAGCGGGCGGGCGGTCGGCCAAGGCTGTGGCCTCAGCGGGCGCGACGTCCACCCCGCCTCCGCGGCAGCAGGCGGCGAAGGCCCTGGCAGCGCTCTTGGCCCAGAGCGTCACCGACCGCAGCGCCATTACGGCCTCGGTCAGCGATGTCAGCCAGTGCGGGCCCACTCTCAACCAGGATGCCCAGACGTTTGACAACGCGGCCACGTCACGCCAGAACCTCTTGAGCCAGCTGGCTGGCCTCCCGGCGCGCACGGCGCTGCCGGCCTCAATGCTGCAGGACCTGACCCGTGCCTGGCAGGCCTCGGCAGCGGCCGACCAGGATCTTGCCCAGTGGGCACAGGACGAAAGCTCCGGGGGATGCACTCCGAACGATCACGCGGACCCGCACTTCAAGGCGGCGGCCGGCCCCGACGGTCAAGCGACCTCGGCCAAGCAGGCGTTCGTCGCCCAGTGGAATCCCATCGCCTCGGAGTACGGGCTAGCCAGCTATCAGTGGAACCAGCTTTGAGCGCCCCGGCGTGCGGGACTCAGGCGCAGCTGTCAAGGCGCACCGGATAGTTCGCCCAGCGTGTGTAGCGTGGTGACGACGAGGAGGTCGCCATGCACCAGCCGCCCATCCCGCACGTCGCCAGCACCGATCCCGAGATCGCCGGGCTGATCGAAGGGGAAGCCCGCCGCCAGTTCGAGAAGGTGCGGCTGATCCCGTCCGAGAACTACGCCTCGGTGGCCGTGCTCGAGGCGACCGGCTCGGTCCTGACCAACAAGTACTCCGAGGGCTACCCGGGCCGCCGCTACTACGAGGGCCAGCAGTTCATCGACCCGATCGAGACCCTGGCCCGGCAGCGGGCGGAAGCGCTATTCGGCGTGGATCACGCCAACGTCCAGCCGTACTCGGGATCCCCCGCCAACCTCGCCGTCTACCTGGCATTCCTCCAGCCGGGGGACACGGTCATGGGGATGGCGCTGCCGGCGGGCGGGCACCTCACCCACGGCTGGCGGGTCTCGGTGACCGGCAAGTGGTTCCGCGCGGTCCAGTACGGGGTCCGGGCCGACACCGGCCGGCTCGACCTGGACCAGGTCCGGGATCTGGCCCGCGCGCAGCGGCCCAAGGTGATCTTCTGCGGAGGCACCGCGATCCCGCGGATCATCGACTTCCCGGCGTTCGCGGAGATCGCGGCCGAGACCGGGGCGATCCTGGTCGCGGACATCGCGCACATCGCGGGGCTGATCGCGGGCGGCGCGCATCCCTCCCCGGTGGGGCACGCGCCGGTGATCACCACGACCACGCACAAGACCCTCCGCGGCCCGCGCGGCGCCATGATCATGTCTACCGCCGAGTACGCCTCCCCGCTGGACAAGGCGGTGTTCCCGGGCCTGCAGGGCGGCCCGCACAACCACACCACGGCCGCCATCGCGGTCGCGCTGCACGAGGCGGCCCAGCCGTCGTTCCGTGACTACGCCCGCCAGGTGGTCGCGAACGCTCAGGCCCTGGCCGCGGCGCTGACCGAGCGCGGCTACGACCTGGTCTCCGGCGGCACCGACAACCACCTGATCCTCATCGACCTCACCCGGCAGGGGATCGGCGGCAAGCCCGCCGCCCGGGCCCTGGACCGGGCCGGCATCGAGACGAACTACAACACGGTGCCGTTCGACCCGCGCAAGCCCTTCGACCCGTCCGGCCTGCGGATCGGCACCCCCGCCATCACCACCCGCGGACTGCGCGAGGAGCATATGCCGCGGATCGCGGCCTGGATGGACGAGGCGATCACCGCTGCGGTCAAGGAGGATGAGGCAGCCCTCGGGCGGATCGCCGCGGAGGTCCGCGACCTGATGGCCGGCTTCCCGATGCCCGGCTGGGCGCCCACCCCTTAATTCTTTCCGCAACGAAGACCGCCACGGCCGGCCCGCCCGCCTCACGCGTGGCGTGCGGGGTGGCTGGGGCACGGGCCGCCCCGGCGGCTGGTCTGGTGCGCAGGGCGGGTGGGGTGGCGGCGGTCCGCCCCGGCGGCCGGCCGGGGCGAGGTATCCGTGCGGCCGGTGTCCCGCCGGCCGGTCTTGATGCGCTGGGTGTCCATGCGGCGCAGTCTGCCCGCCAGATCGTTCGGTCCAGGCCGAAGCGTCCCGTTGCTAGCGTGCAGATATGCGTACTGAGCAGCCAGTCCAGGGCGATGCGGACATCGCCCAGATCGGGGCGCTGATCGGCGATCCGGCCCGGGCCCGGGTGCTGACCGCGCTCACCGACGGGCGGGCCCTGCCGGCCAGCCGCCTCGCCGCGGAGGCTGGGGTCGCGCCGTCCACGGTCAGCGAGCACCTGGCCCGGCTGCTGGCCGCCGGCCTGGTCACGGTGCGGCCCGAAGGCCGGTCCCGGTTCTACCGGCTCGCGTCACCCGAGGTCGCCGACGCCCTGGAGGCTCTTTCGCGGATCTCGCCGCCGCAGCCGATCCGCTCGCTGCGCCAGGGCAGCCACGCCCGCGCCCTGCGCGAGGCCCGGACCTGCTACAACCACCTGGCCGGCCGGCTCGGGGTGGGCCTGCTCGCCGGGTTGCTCGATGGCGGGCTGCTGTCCGGCGGGGACGGGCGGCATCACCCCGAGCGGGCCGTGGCGGACCGGCTGTCCGCCCCGGGCCGTGACCTCAGCTACCGGCTCACCCCGCGCGGCGAGGCCGCGCTCGGGGAGATCGGCGTGGACCTGGACGCGGTGCTGGCCCGCCAGCCCGCCGTCCGGTACTGCCTCGACTGGTCCGAGCAGCGCCACCACCTGGCCGGCCCGCTGGGCACGGCCCTGGCCGACCGGCTGTTCGCGCTGGACTGGGTACGGCGCACCGACCGGCGACGGGTGGTCCGGGTCACCGGTGCGGGCCGCGAGCACCTGCCCGGGACTCTCAGTCTGCCCCGCGATTGGGACCAGCCGGCCTACTTCAGCCGTCCGCTTACCGCCTAAGGGGGACGTCTGGCGCTAGTGGCAGGACGGCGTGGGGGACGCGGCAGCCGGGCGCGCGGGCGCCTCGGCGACGCTGATTCCCCCGGCCTGGACCGGGCTGGCGGTGGCGCGCGCGGACTGGTGCCGGAGCCTGGCCCGGCGCACCCGGGCCGCTTTCTTCGCCGACGCGGCTGGGGCGGCGGTGGCGGCCAGGGGCCCGGCCCGCCGCCCCGCCAGCCGCCGACCCGCCAGACCGGCCCGGCCGGTCAGCCGACGGCGGGGGATACGCCCAGGACCATGGGCCGGGGACCACCACTGGGCCGGTGCGCCATGCGGCTGAGCCTAGAGATCATCAGCGCCGGAAATGGGGTTATCCGTAACTTCCCGCCCGTTCCGGACGTTAGGTGCCGTCCCCCGCGTCCCGTTCACCGGGCACCCGGAGCTCACTTTTCACGCTGAACGTGCGCCAGATTCGGACAAAACGCCCGCCATTACGCACGTCCGGCGTGAAAAGTCACGTCCGCCATGATCGCCGTTAGCGTTCGATGGCGGTTTTCAGGGCGGTGAGCCACTGCTGGTGGCTGGCCTGGAGTTGGCTGGGACCGGTAAAGGAGGGGAGCAGGGGACCGGCCAGCGACTCCCTCATCGTGACGGTGGTGCCGCCATTCCCGGCGGGTTCGAGGAGATGCTGGTCCACCGCCTTGTAGTCGAGGAACCGGCCGGACCAGGTCACCTCGCGGCCGGGGGGAGACCACGGCGAAGGTGGACCGGTGAACTACAAGAGCAATGCTCTCTTTTCGTGACGCCGCTCTGTTATGCTGGGTGCGTGAATGCGAGCCGTACCGCCCGGGAGCGGGTCCGCGCCGAGCTCACCCGGGAGATCACCGACGCGGCGCGCAGCCAGCTGGCCACCGAGGGGGCCGGCGGGTTGTCGCTGCGGGCGGTGGCCCGGGAGATGGGGATGGTCTCCTCGGCCATCTACCGCTACTTCCCGAGCCGGGATGACCTGCTGACTGCCCTGATCGTGGACGGCTACAACGCGATAGGCGAGGCAGCCGAGCAGGCCGACGCCGTGTGCCCCGCCGGGGAGTACACCGGGCGCTGGCTCGCCGTCTGCCGGGCGATCCGGGACTGGGCGCTGGCCCGCCCGCACGAGTACGCGCTGGTCTATGGGTCGCCGATACCGGGCTACCAGGCGCCGCAGCAGACCATCGGGCCCGCGGCCCGGGCGGCCACGGTATTCGGGAAGATCATCAGCGACGCCTGGCGGGCGGGCGCGCTCCAGCCCGCCGGGATCTGCCCGCCGCCCCCGGAGTCGTTCGCCGCGGATGCGGCCGTGCTGCGCGAGTCGGTGCTGCCCGGGGTGCCCGATGAGGTGATCGCCGCCGCCCTGGCCACCTGGACCGCCCTGTTCGGCATGATCAGCTTCGAGCTGTTCGGCCAGTTCGAGAACGTGATCACCGACCGGGCCGCGTTCTTCGGGCACGTCATGGCCTGCCAGGGCCGCCTGGCCGGGCTGCCCGGCTGAGGATCGCCGGCTGAGGAATCTGCGGCTCTGAATCGCCGGCCAGGCCGGCGTTGCGGGTCTGTGACCTGGCCTTCCTGGTGATCGCCGGCGGCGGTCCGGCTACCCCGGTTGCTTGCATCGAACCTATATTCGATGTAATAGTGACTGCCTGCCTTCCCCGGGGTAGCCGATGGAGTTACAGGGAGCGGGCAGCCAGGTGAGCAGGACGTACGCGGAGCCGGTGGACGTCGGGGTCTCCGGCGGCAGGCCGACCGGATTCGTGTGGCGGGGAAGGCTTTACACGGTGCTTGGGGTGCTGGATCACTGGATGGCCAGCCGCGAGTGGTGGAAGCAGCAGAACCCGGATCTGGACACCCCGGCCGAGCGCGAGTTCTGGCGGATCGAGGCGTCGCCCGGGCGCAGCACCCGGGCGGGCACCTATGAGCTGCGCCATGACCTCGCGACCGGCCAGTGGATGCTGGCCCGGGTATGGGATTTAACGGGGTGAGCTGGGCGGCTGACTTCGTGCACCTGCACGTGGCGTCGGCGTACTCGCTGCGGTACGGAGTCGCTTCCCCGGCCGCCCTGGCCGGCCGGGCCGCCCAGCACGGCATGCGCGCGCTCGCGCTGACCGACCGGGACGGGCTGTACGGGGCGGTCAAGCACGCCGTGGCGTGCGCCGAGGCAGGTATCGCCACGATCCTCGGCGCTGATCTCGCGCTGGCACGCCCGGGGGGACCGGCCGGGGCGGGCCCGGGTGGTGCCGCGGTGACGGGCCCGGGTGGCGCTGCCCTGGCGGGCCCGGGTGGTGCCGCGCTGGCGGACCGGTCCGGGGACGCGCCCGCCCGGATACTGAACTCAGCGGCCCCGGCCCGGCTGCGCAGCGAGGATGCCGCCCGGGTGACCCTGCTGGCCTCGGGCCGCCGGGGGTGGGCATCGCTGTGCCGGCTGGTCAGCGCGGCGCATCAGGCGGGCGCGCGCGGGGCCCCGGTGATCACGCCGGGCCTGGTCGCCGAGCACGCCGAGGGCCTCATCATCCTGCTCGGCCCCGGCAGCGACGTCGGCCAGGCGGTCACCGCCCGGCGGCCCGACCTCGCCGCGGCCGCCCTGGCCCGGTGGCGGGAGCAGGGCGAGGTGGTCATCGAGATCACTGACCACCGCACCCGGGGCAGCACCCATCGCGCCGCCCGGATGCTGCGGCTCGCCCGCGAGGCGGGGGTCACCGCCGTGCTCACCAACGCGGTCCGCTACCTTGACCCGCCCGACGCCGCCGTGGCCCAGGTGCTCGACGCGGCCCGGCAGCTGGCCCCGCTGAGCGAGCGTCACCTGGCCCGGCGCAACGCCCGTGCCTACCTCGCCAGCGGTGAGGAGATGGCCACGATCGCGGCGCGGGTCTGCGGCGAACCGGGTGACGGTGCCCCGGGTGACGGGGTCCCCGGGGACTCCGCGATGACGCAGCTGCTCCACGCGACCGCGGTGCTGGCCGAGCGGTGCACCCTCGACCCTGAGCGTGATCTGGGCCTGGGTGGCAGGTTCATGCCAGAGACCACCGGCGGCGCGCCGCTGGTGACGCTGCGGATGAGGTGCGCCGAGGGACTGCGGCGCCGGTACCCGGGGGTGGGCCGGATCCGCGGCCAGCGCCGGGTGCGGCGCCGCGCGGCCCAGCGGCTGGACCACGAGCTCTCCATCATCGCCAAGACCGGGCTGGCGTCGTACTTCCTGACCGTGGCCGACGTCGCCAGCCTGATCAGGAACCGGGGGATCCGCTGCTCGATCCGCGGTTCGGGGGCTGGGTCCCTGGTCAACTACCTGATCGGCATCTCCAACATCGATCCCCTCGACTATGACCTGATCATGGAGCGGTTCCTGTCCGAGAGCCGTAAGGGCCTGCCAGACATCGATATGGACGTGGAGTCGGCGCGCCGGATCGAGGCTTACCGGGCGATCGTGGACGCCTACGGCGACCAGCGGGTCGCCTGCGTGTCGATGATGGAGACGTACCGGGCGCGCAGCGCGATCAGGGACGTCGCGGCCTCGCTCGGGCTGCCGCCGCACGAGATCGACGCGGTGGCCAAGGCCTTCCCGCACATCCGGGCGGGCCGGATCCGCAGCGCCCTCACCGAGCTGCCTGAGCTACGGGGCAGCGGTCTGGCCATTCCTCAGCTCACCGCGGTGTTCCAGCTGGCCGAACGGCTCGACGGGCTGCCCCGGCACGTGGCGATGCACCCGTGCGGCGTGGTGCTCTCCGACACCTCCCTGCTGGACCGGACCCCCGTGGAGCGGAGCTTCGAGGGGCTGCCGCTGAGCCAGTTTGACAAGGACGACGTCGAGGTCGCGGGCATGATCAAGCTGGATGTGCTCGGCGTGCGCATGCAGTCGGCGATGGCGTACACGCTCACCGAGATCGGCCGGACCCGCGGCGAGCAGGTGGACCTCGACACGATCGGCCGCGCCGACGAGCCCACGTTCGACATGATCCGCAGCGCCCGGACCCTCGGCTGCTTCCAGATCGAGTCACCGGGCCAGCGCGAGCTTGTGGCCAAGCTCCTGCCCCGTACCATCGACGACCTGATCGTGGACATCTCGCTGTTCCGCCCCGGCCCGGTCAACTCCGACATGGTCACGCCCTACCTGGAGACGCGGCACGGGCGGCGGGTGCCTTCCTTCCCGCACGAGGATCTGGCCGCCACGCTCGCCGAGACCGGCGGGGTGGTCATCTTCCATGAGCAGGTGCTGCGCATCATCCACGCGATGACCGGCTGCGGGCTCTCCGAGGCTGAGCGGGTCCGGCGCATGCTCTCCGACGACCGGTCCCGGGCCAGCGCGGGGGAGTGGTTCCGTGAAGCCGCCCGCGACCGGGGTTACGGCGCCGCGACCGTGGTGCGGGTCTGGGAGGTGCTCGAGTCGTTCGGCGGATTCGGCTTCTGCAAGGCGCACGCGGCGGCGTTCGCGATACCGACGTACCAATCGGCCTGGCTGAAACGGCACTATCCGGCCGCGTTCTACGCGGGGGTGCTCACCCACGACCCGGGGATGTATCCCAAGCGGGTGATCGTCGGGGACGCCAGGCTGGCCGGCATCCCGATCCTGCCGGTGGACGTGAACGACTCCGCCGGGGACTGGTGCGTGGAACGGGTCGCCCAGCTGCCCGGGGAGGGGCTGCGGCCCGGACTGCGCGAGATCAAGGGGATCAGCGACGCCGAGGTGGCCAGGATCGTCGCGGGCCAGCCCTACACGTCGCTGCGCGATCTGTGGGAGCGGGCGGCCATATCCCGCCCGGTCGCCGAGCGGCTGGTCCTGGTGGGCGCCCTGGACTCGCTCTACGCCCCCGAGGAGCCGGCCGCCGGGAGGGGAGACCAGGGCGCGACGGGGGAGTCTCGCGGGGCAGGGGAGTCTCACAGGTCGGCGGAGTCTCGCGGGGCAGGCCAGCCGCCGTCCCGGCGCGACCTGCTGGCCCGCGTCGGGGTCCTGGACCGCCGCACGCGCCCCTCCCGCCGCGGTCCGGGGCTGTCTTCGCGACTTTCCCCGCGTCCCGTGCCCGCAAACCCCCACAAAAGGGACACCGGAACGCACCGTTCGCGGGAAATGTGCGAAGAGGGCGGGGTGGTCACGGGAGGGGGCAGCCCGGTTGTGGGTGCTGGGGGCGCCGCGGGGGGGCAGCTGGCGGGGAGCGAGGGCCTCGTGGGGGGGATGGTGGCCGAGGGGAGTCAGTCCCTGCTGGACATGGACGGCGACAGCGACGGCTTCGCGGAACTCGTCCCCGCCGGTGAGCTGCGGGAACTGACTCCGGCCGAGCGGGTCGAGGCCGAGCTGGAGATCCTAGGCATCGACCTGAGCCAGCACGTGGTGAGCTTCTACGAGGGCCTGCTCGGCCAGCTGGGCGTGGTGCGCTCCGCCGACCTGCACCGCTGCCGGGCCGGGGCGCGGATCCTGGTGGCCGGGGTGAAGATCGCCACCCAGACCCCGGCCATCCGGTCCGGGATGAGGATCATCTTCACCACCCTCGACGATGCAACCGGCCCGGTGGACCTGGCGTTCTTCGAGTCCGTCCAGCCGCGGTGCGCGGCCCGGGTGTTCGGGTCCTGGCTGCTCGTGGTCCGCGGCCGGGTGCGCCGGACCGGCGGGTCGGTGTCGATCAACGGGGAGGAGTGCTGGGACCTGGCCGCGCTGGAGGAGATCCGGGCGGCCAGCGGCATCGGGGCGGTACGTGCCGCCATGGCGGCCGGTGACGTCCCGGCTCAGGGCCGGGGAGCGAGCAACCCGAAGACGCCGGCCCTCCAGGAGACCGGCGAGAAGATCGTTTACCCCAACGGCTTCGTGCTGTCCCCGTACGCCGAGACCGGACCGCCCGGCCCGGGACTGAAAGGGCCGCCCCGCAAGCTGTGGCACGCCAGCCCGGGCAGTTCCGGCGGGCTGCCTACTGGTATCACCAATTCTGACCAGTTGTCCGGCTGAAACATTTCTTGCTTCTATCTCCTCGATTGTTTTAGCACGAGGCCCTTGCGGAATATGGCTGGCTCACACTGGGCACTCTAGTCAGTGGGAGACCTCAGCCTTAAGCTCCATCCTGTAGATGATGAGTGGCCGTGCTCCACCATCTGGCGCCCGCGGGGGCAAGAAATTGCGGTCCGCCGGAAATAGGGGTGAATGCGGCTGCCCGAGGGGGATTCATCGTGCATTTTAATAGGTATGCCCGAAAGGGCGGGCGCCGCCGTGCGCTAGTTCCGGCCTGGTGGGCCTGCGGCCTCCTGCTCGCGACCGCGGGGGTACCCGCGGTGAGCGCTACCGCGAGCGTCGCGCACGCTCCGTCCCACCTCAGATCCCAGCCGAGGTCCCAGCGGGTGACGTACCGCGGCTACACGTTCACCATCCCGCGCACCTGGCGGGTGATCCGCCTGGCCGCGGTCCCGCACAGCTGCGTCCGCTTCGACCGCCACGTGCTCTACCTGGGCGCGCCCGGGCATAGCCAGCGCTGCCCGAGCACGCTCATCGGGACCACGGAAGCGCTGCTCGTCCAGCCGGCTACCGGACACGCCACCGCGGCCGCGGCCATGTACCCGGTGGATCGCCTGATCACGGTGACCACCAGGCGGATCATGGTCACCGCGACCTACTCCACCGACCGCGCTCTGGTCAGCCGCATCCTGGCCGGCGCGTCGCTCCGGGTCCCGGTGCAGGGCACGCGCAGCGGCACGTCGCCGCCGGACGTCCCCGGCAACGCGCCCGCCCGGATCGCGGGGGCCCCCGCGATGCTGTCGGCCGGGGCGACCGACTTCACCGGCCAGGGCTTCGACGCCTGCACCGCCCCCAGCGCCGCCGTGATGCAGAACTGGCTGCAGGCCTCCCCGTACCGGGCGGTGGGCATCTACATCGGGGGCTCGGACCGGGCCTGCGCGCAGCCCAACCTGACCGCCTCCTGGGTGAGCCAGCAGCAGGCGGCCGGGTGGCACTTCATCCCCATCTACGTGGGCCCGCAGGCGAGCTTCGGGGAGATCCACTCCGCGGCCGGCCAGGCGGCCAGTGCGGCCGAGGACGCGGTGAGCCAGGCCCGGCTGCTGGGCTTCGGCCCGAGGACACCGCTGTACTACGACATGGAGGCCTACCCGGCTACGCTGAATGGCCGGGTGCTGCGCTTCCTGACCTCGTGGACCAGGGAGCTGCACACGCTCGGGTATTCGTCCGGCGTCTACAGCAACTCGCTATCCGGCGTCCAGGACCTGGTCAACAACTACGCCAATCCCGCCGACGCCATGCCAGACGTGATCTACGACGCCCTGTGGAACGGGGAGGCGAACACCAGCGATCCCATTCTGCCGAGTACCGATTGGGCCAGGCACCAGCGCATCCACCAGTACCAGGGCGGCCAGAACGTCACCTACGGCGGTGACACGATCAACATCGACGAGGATTACCTCGACGTCCAGCAGGGCGTGACCGGCGGGTCGCCGCAGGCTTCCCGGGCGGCCGCCCAGTCCTCCGGGGACGTGGACGCCTTCTTCAGGGGGGCGGACGGCAGGCTGTGGCACGACTGGTACGCGCCGGGCAGCGGCTGGCACGGCCCGGTCAGCATGGGCGGCAGGCTGGCGACCCAGCCGACCGCGGTCGCATCAGTCCCGGGCGACGTGGCGGTCTTCGCCAAGGGCAGGGACGGCCGTCTGCAGGAGGCCTCCTTCGTCCCCGGGACGAACTGGTCCGCGCTGCGGCAGCTGAAGATGGGTGTGCTGGGCAGCCGGCCGGCCGCCGTGGGCCAGGCCAATGGCCAGATCGACGTGTTCTGGCGCGGGTCCTCGGACAAGCACCTGTGGCACGCTGAGTACCGTCCCGGCGCGGGCTGGAGCAAACCGCAGAACCTGGGGGGCGACCTGTCCTCCGTCCCGGCCCCGGCTGTGTCCGGCGACGGCGCGCTGACCGTGGCCTGGAGGGGCAGCGACGGTCACCTGTGGGAGATCCGCCGCTCGGGCTCGTCCTGGGGCAAGGCGGTCGAAAAGGGCATGGGCAAGCTGGGGAGTGCCCCCACGGTGACCGGCCTGCCGAGCGGCGCCGTCGACGTGTTCTGGGCCTCCAGCTCCCGCAACGGCGTGTGGCACATCACGTATACGCCCGGCTCGGGCTGGAGCAAGGCCACCGAGCTGACCGGGGGCCTGTCCGCGGGCCCGGTCGCGGTCAGTGCGCCCGGCAAGGGAGCGGACGTGTTCTGGAAGGGCACCGACGGCAGGCTCTGGTGGTCGGCCAGCTCCGGCAGCCGCTGGCAGAAGGCGGTCTCGCTGCGGATGGGGGTGCTCGGCAGCGCGCCATTCGCCGCTGGCCAGCCCAGCGGCGTGATCGATGTGTTCTGGAAGGGCGCCAGCAATCACCTGTGGCGCGCCCGGTACAGCGGGGGCTCCTGGGCCGGGCCGGCCAGCCTGGGCGGCGCGGTCAGCTAGGGCTCAGCGGCGGGCGCGGGGGAGGGAGGTGTCAGGCGGTGCATGGTGGGCAACTAAGGAGATCATGCACCGCGCACGCGGCGGGACCAGGCTTAGGGAATGCTGAGAGTAGGGCGTGTACCTGGGACATCGGGGGGGTCCCGTACTGTATATCTATCTGGATGACCCGTCGGTCTCCGAAAGAGCTAGGACGCTGATGACTCTTCTTCCGCCCAGGATTACTAACGCCCTGTGGCGAGTTGTTCCCGCACCGTTGCAGGCCAGGTTGCGCAGCACGGTCGTGAAGCGTTTCATCCGTTTTGCTCCAGCTGCGTTCTGCGCCGTGGCCGCGACCCAGATCACGTACATCATCTGCCTCGGGCCGGCCGGCCTGACCGCAGGCGTCGCCGGGTTCGCGGGCTGGTTCGCGGGGGCGGCCGTCAGCTACGTGATCAGCCGCTGGGCGTGGGAACGCAAGGGCCGTCCGCATCTGCTGAAGGAGACCCTGCCGTTCGTGGCCGTCTCCATCGGCGCCGGGATCATCCTGACCCTGGCCAGCAAGTTCGGGAACCACGTGGCCATGGAGATGGGCCTGTCCGGGGCGTCCCGGGTCCTCGTGGCCGACATCTTCTACTTCGCGGCCAACTGCCTGACGTTCGCGCTCCGGTTCGCCATCTTCCACTTCATCCTGTTCGCCGACCGGAAGGCCAAGGTCGACACCCTGGCGGTCGTCGAGGGCCGGGCGCCGGTCACCGACGAGCCGGTCGAGTCCCTCATGACCCACGAGCCCGGCCGCCCGCAGGAGCCCCCGGCCGACCCCGCCCGGTTCGCCAAGGCGATGGGGCCGGCGCGCGTCAACGGCGTGTCCGCCTGGGCCAACGGCTCGGCCGGGCCATCCGCCGCGCGCCACGACGAGACCGGTGGCTCGCCCACCGAGGAGCACGGCACCCGCCGCTGAACAGCACAGACGCAAGCACCCGGGGCCGGTGGAAATCCACCGGCCCCGGGTGCTTTTCGTTGCGGATCAGGAATTTGACCGTGACCCGGCCCAGGGGGTCAGTTGCGCTGGGCGGATCCGGGGTCGAGCGCCGCGTCCGCCGCCACGCCCGGGTTCGCCGGCCCGGCGCCGTTGGCTGACGGCTCCGGGCTCGCTGCCTGCGCGGCGGGCAGGCCCGGCGCCCGGTGCCGCCGTTCCCGCCACCAGGTGCCGCCGACCACGCCCGCGTAGTGCAGGCCGTAGATCGCGTTGTGGCCCTTCTTACTCTCGCCGACCTGGCGCTTGTGGATCGTGGCCGGCACCTCCACGACCCGGAACCCGCGCGCGAGGACCGCGATTAGCAGCTCGGCCGACTGGTACTGAGGCTGTTCCAGCCGCACGACCCCGGTTACCTCGGAGCGCATCGCGCGGAGGCCGAAGGAGGAGTCGGTGATGTGAGTCCCGGTCAGCAGGCTGATCGTGGTGGCGAAGACCCAGGTCCCCAGCCGGCGCACCGGGTCCTTGGTCTCCTGGCTGCCCAGCTTGCGGGAGCCGGTCACGAAGTCAGCCTCCCCGGACACCACCGGGGTCAGCACACGCTCCATCTCGGCGGGGTTGTACTGGCCATCCGCGTCCGTGGTCACGATGTAGCGGGCGCCGCCTTCGCGCGCCAGCCGGTACCCGAGGCGCAGCGCGGCACCCTGGCCGCGGTTGACCGGCGCGTCCGCCACCAGTGCGCCGTGCTCGCGGCCCTCGGCCACGGTCCCGTCCGCGGAGCCGTCCGAGACCACCACGGCCACGGTGCCGAGCCCGCAGATGGAGGCGGGCAGGGCATCCACGACCGAGCCGATCACGCCCTGCTCGTTGTAGGCGGCAATCACGATGGCAACTGGCGGCATGTGCTCGGCTGGCTCGCCGAACTCGGCGAAGAACGCCTTGGCGGCCGCGTCGTCGATCGCCGCGTCCGCCGCCCAGGTGCCGGTCACAGTGCCGCCTCCCGCAGTGCCGCCTCCATTGGGCCCATCAATTCTCCATTCGCGACGCACATCGGTAAGTTGCCTCCCGGTTGTACCGGGTGCCGCCGTATTCTGCTACCCGGGCAACCTGGGAGTTACCTGAGGACAGGCCGAGCGATTCAGCCAGCCCCGGGACCTTGCTTGGCCTGCCCGCCATCACTGGTGCAAACCTGTCTGACTCATCCCGGCTTTTATGTGCGGTTATCGCGTGGCTGACGACACTGTGGAGCCGCCGGGTGCGGAACGCGACCACGGATACGCCTGGCCAGTGTAGCGGCGTAGTACGGTCCCGCATGCGGATGGCCCGCGACTGGCCGGCACATTGTGCCATGCTGATGACGCCAGGGCAGGTGGGGGATTTACCTATTCAAGTGATCTGGAAACAATGAATTACGGGTCGATGGCTAGCCGGAAGGATTCATGGTGACCGGGCGCCCAGGGCCGGCGGACGGAGCGCCGGCGGACGGAGCGCCGGCGGACGCGATGCCCGGGGACGAGGCTTACCGGATTGTTCGATCCCGGATCGATCTGACCCGGCTCGCCCCGCTGAGCCGCGGCGTGACCGAGCGGGTCATCGTGGCCAGCGCCGACTTCGACTACGCGACCGACCTGGTCTGCGACGAACGGGTACTGGCCGCGGGGGTCGCGGAACTGGCCGCCGGCGTCCCGGTGGTCGCCGATGGCGTGACGGTCGCCGCCGGGATACCCGGATATCCGGTCATCTGCAAGAGCGAGGAGTCGCTGACCGAGCGGCTGTCGCGGACGGCCGGGATCAGCAAGCCCGCCGCCGCCGTCCGGCTGGCTTTCGGCCAGGCCGGGCCGGGTGCTATCTGGGTGGTCGGCTGTGCCGCCGAGGCCCTGGCGGAGATCATGAGCCGGAACGTGCAGCCCGCCCTGGTCATCGCGCTTCCGGTGGGCCTGGCCGGAGCGGCGGAAGCCAAGGACGCGCTGCGGGCCAGCGGCCTCCCGGCTCTGACCAACGTGTCGGAGAAGGGTGGCGCGGCGGTGGCCGCGGCCGCGTTCTGCGCCCTCGCCGACGCCGCCCGGGCCTCAGCGGGTGCCGCTCCCGGCACAGCGGCCGCGCCGTAGCGGGGCCCGCAGAAGCACAGCGGCCGCGCCGTAGCGGGGCCCGCAGAAGCACAGCGGCCGCGCCGTAGCGGGCCCTGGGAGCCACTAGTCTCTGTGACCTGGGGAATGAATCGCTGGGTGCGGGCCCAGCCGTGAGCCGAAGGAGGGCGGACCGCCATGGTCGCCAGCACGGCTGCGCCCTATCTCCTGGCCCTCCGCCTCGACGGCCGCCGGGTGCTGGTAGCCGGGGGCGGCGCGGTGGCCGCCCGGCGCGTTCCCGGCCTGCTCGACGCGGGCGCGGACGTGCTGCTCGTCTCGCCCCAGATCACCGCCTCGCTGCACGACCTCGCAGCGGCGGGCCGGATCCGGTGGGAGTCCCGGGAGTACGCGCCAGGTGACTGCGCCGGGGCGTGGCTGGTCTGCGCCTGCACCGACGACCGGGCCGTGAACGCGGCCGTGGCGCAGGAGGCCGAGGCGGCCAGGATCTGGTCTGTCAGGGCCGATGACGCGGCCGCCTCCGCCGCCTGGACGCCCGCGTCCGGGCAGGCGGGCGACGTGCGGTTCGGTGTGGTGTGCGGCGATCCGCTGCGCAGCGCGGGCATCCGGGACGAGGTCCTGGCCGGCCTGCAGTCCGGCCAGCTGAGCGCGCGGCGCCGGCGCCGCCCGGGCGGCCGGGTCGCGCTGGTCGGCGGGGGCCCGGGCGACCCGGGGCTGATCACCGTCCGGGGGCGGCAGCTGCTGGCCGAGGCGGACGTCGTGGTGGCCGACCGGCTCGCGCCCCGTTCCCTGCTCGATGAGCTCGCCCCGGACGTGGAACTGGTTGACGCGGCCAAGATTCCGCGCGGCCGGGCGATGGCGCAGGAGCAGATCAATTCGGTACTGGCGGAGCGGGCCCAGCGGGGATTGTTTGTGGTCCGGCTCAAAGGCGGTGACCCATTCGTGTTCGGCCGGGGCGGTGAGGAGATTCTCGCCTGCCTCAAGGCAGGTATCCCGGTCTCGGTGGTGCCGGGGGTGACAAGCGCGATCGCAGTGCCTACCGCGGCCGGTATCCCCCTCACTCACCGGGGTATCACCCAGGAATTCCGGGTGATCTCGGCACATATCCCACCCGGCGACGAGCGATCCACGGTGGACTGGGCTGAGCTGGGCGGCTCGCAGGCCACGCTGGTTCTCCTGATGGCTCTGGAGAACCTGGAGCCGATCACCCGGACGCTGATGGCTTACGGCCGGGATCCGCGGACCCCAGTTTCGGTCATTGTGGACGGTACCCTGCCTACGCAGCACATAATTACCACAGGGCTCGCCACTGTTGCCGAGGAGGTCGGCGCGGCTGGATTGCGTCCGCCAGCGATTATCGTCATCGGTCAGGTAGTGAATGTCGGGGCACAGATTGCCGAACTCTCACGAGAGGTACTGAGGGTAGCGCAGAGTGTAGTGGTGCCCGCGTCACCCGGGCCTGCCGGAGTCGTCCCGACGCGCGAAGGGCAGTGACAGGAGAGCAATGACGGAAGGGCAGGACCTAGCTGCCGCATCGACACGTGCCCCGGGCACGGATGCGGTGACTGCGGCCGACCCCGTCCGGCCCGGGGCGCCGCCAGCGTCGCGGCCGGGCCAAGGACCCGCAGTGGCGGGGCCGGTGATTCCGGGGGACGGCGAAGCGGGGCGGCATCGGAGGGTCGATGCCCGGCAGCTTGAGGCGGCCCTGCTCGCGCTGCGCCGCCGGATCGTTGACGTGAACCTCGTCTTCGAGACCGAGGGCGCGGAAGCTACCCGGGCGGAGCGCCGCAAACTGCTCGGCCAGATCGATGACTACCTCCTGCCCCGGATCCGGCAGTCCGAGGCGCCCATCCTGGTCGCCCTGGTGGGGTCGACCGGCGCAGGCAAGTCGACGCTGGTCAACAGCATCGTCGGGGCCCAGGTCAGCGCGACCGGGATCCGACGGCCGACCACGAACAGCCCGGTGCTGGCCTGCCATCCCGACGAGGCGGACTGGTTCGCGGAGAACGTGTTCCTGCCCACGGTGCCCCGTGTCCGCCAGGAGGGGCTGGCCCGGTCAGGGCGCGACGGTCTTCTCGTGCTCGCTGCGAGCGAGGGCATGCCCAAGGGCGTGGCCCTGCTCGACACACCGGACATCGATTCGGTGGTATCCGCGCACCGGGACTTCGCGCACCAGTTCCTGGATGCCTCGGATCTCTGGCTGTTCATGACCACGGCCAGCCGGTACGCCGACGCGGCGGTCTGGGAGCTGCTGGAGTACGCCAAGGAACGCGGCGCCGCCCTGGGCATCGTGCTGTCCCGGGTCCCGCCATCCAGCGGTGCCGAGCTCACCACGCATTTCGGGGCCATGCTCGAGGCTAACGGACTCGGCGAAAATGACCGTTTCGTGATCAACGAGACCGTCATCACGGACGGGCGGCTGCCCGCCGAGGCGTCCGCGCCGGTCCGGGGGTGGCTGCAGGACACCGCGGTGCGGGCGGACCGCCGGGTTGCCGTGCTAACCCAGACCATGGCGGGCGCCCTGGACACCTTCCGCAGCCGGGTGCCGGCGCTGGCCGCCGAGGTGGAAGCCCAGCTGGTCATCCGCTCGGACATGAAGGCCGCGGTCGAGGGCGCCTACGCGGCCGGGCTGGCCGAGGCGGACGAGGCGCTGGCGGACGGCTCGCTGCTCCGCGGCGACATCCTGGCCCGCTGGCAAGACTTCGCCGGCACCGGCGAGCTGCTGCGCGGCCTCCAGGCGCCGCGGGGCAGGCAGGCCAGCCGGCAGCGCAAGCGCGGCGTCCCGGCCCGGGCCCGGTCGCTGAAGAGCGCCCTGCGGGCCGGGATCGAGTCCCTGACCCTCTCGGTCGGCGACCGGGCCGCCGAGGAGTCCGTCCGCCGCTGGCGCAACCACCCAGCCGGGGTGGCCCTGCTGGAGGCGTTCGCCGCCGCGGAAGCCAGCCAGAGCTGGACCGGCTCGCAGTTCGCCGCGGACGCCGGGCTGATCTTCGGCGCCACGGTCGACGCCATGGCGGACGTCCCGGACGGCGACGGGGCCAGCCCGGCGGGCCCGCTCCGCCAGGCGACGCTGCCGCTGGCCCGCTCCTCGGCGGACCTGCCGACCCGTGCGGCGCGGGCGGTCAGCGCCTGGCAGGACCACGTCATGCGGCTGGTCAAGGCGGAGAGCGTGACCAAGCGGTCCATCGCCCGGGTGATGTCCTTCGATGACGATTCGCTCGCGACCGTGCTCATCGTGGCGATGCTCGGGCAGCGTGACGTGGATGGCGGGCCAGCCGAGGGCACCGGGACCGTGCCGCAGCTCCTGCTGACCTCGCTGTTCGGCGCAGGCCCGCTGCGCGAGATCGGCACCAAGGCCCGGGTGGACCTGCATGAGCGGATGGGCCGGCTCTTCGACGAGGAGATGCTGAGGTTCGTCGAGGTGATTGACTCGGCCGGGACGCTAGACGACGCTGCGGCCGTCCGGCTGTACCAGGCCACCTACTCACTTGAGATGGCGAGATGAGCATCGGGGAATACCCGTCCACCTGGCTCACCGGGGCCGGACAGGCGGGCAACGGGGGACAGGCAGGT
>Ga0187890_10000814_pt1 | contig 22559 bp, 21 predicted proteins | sample June2016WEW_21_1_FD_133005 | JGI IMG/M metagenome (GOLD analysis project Ga0187890, IMG submission 133005) | Peatland microbial communities from SPRUCE experiment site at the Marcell Experimental Forest, Minnesota, USA - June2016WEW_21_10 | ecosystem: Environmental > Terrestrial > Soil >... | reverse complement strand
TCCATCCTCGCCATCGGCCTGGCGCGCGTCTACCGGCGGCGCTCCACCGTTCTCGAGAACATGATCATCACCGGCATGGGCGGCGCCTCTGGCAGCGTGGTGGCCGGTGCCGTTTTCACCGTGCCGGCGCTCTACATTCTCCACCTCGACCCGCATCCGGTGCAGACCATCTTCATCTGCCTGGCCGGCGGCTGCCTGGGCATCCTCTTTCTCATTCCGCTGCGGCGCTACTTTGTGCGCGAAATGCACGGCAAGTTCCCATTTCCCGAGGCCACGGCCATCACCGAAGTCCTCGTCACCGGCGAGAAAGGCGGCTCTCAGGCCAGGCTGCTGCTCCAAGCCACCGTGATCGCCGCGCTTTACGACTTCTTTGTCACCACGTTCCACGTTTGGAAGGAATATCTGAACTTCCAGTTCGTGCCCGCATTCCGGGCACTGGCCGACCGTGGGCGCATGGTCTTCAATTTCGACGCGGTCAGCTTCATCCTCGGCCTGGGCTACGTGATGGGCCTGCGCATTTCCATGATCTTTTGCGCCGGCGGCATTCTGGTGAACTTCGTGCTCATCCCGACCATCTGGTTCATCGGCAGCCACATGGGCGAGGTCACGGTGTATCCCGCTACCATCCCCATTTCGCACATGACGGCCGTGGACATCTACCGTAATTATGTGCGCTTCATTGGCGTGGGCGCCATCGCGACCGCTGGCCTCGTTGGCATCCTCAAGTCGCTGCGTATCGTCGTCGGATCCTTCGGCATCGCGCTGCACGCCTTCCGCCACGGCGAAGCGCCGCAGATGGAACGCACCGACCGTGACATTCCCATCCTCACCATCCTCCTCGGCGTGGTGCTGGGGGCAATCGGAGTAGCCGTCTTCTTCGGACAACTTCATGTTTCGTGGACCGTGGTCGCCGTGGGCCTGGCACTGACACTGTTCTTCTCATTCTTCTTCACCACGGTGGCGGCCAACGCCATCGCCACGACGGCAAACAACCCGGCCAGCGGCATGACGTTACTGACCGTCATTGTCTCCGCCATCGTGTTGCTGAAGTTCGGCCTCTCCGGGACCACCGGCATGTTCTTCGTGATGGCCCTGGCCGGCATGGTCTGCGTAGCGCTGTGCGCCTCGGGACAGTTCATTACCGACCTGAAAGCCGGCTACTGGCTCGGTTCCACGCCTTCGGCGCAGGAGAAGGTGAAGTTTATCGGCGTCATCGCGGCGGCTATCACCGCGGGGTTAACCATTATCCTGCTGGCCAAGGCCTTCCAGTTCGGAGAGGCCGTGGCCGGCGACTCGCGGCAGGTTCTGGTCGCACCCCAAGCGTCGGCGCTCAAAGCCGTGGTCTCGGGATTCATGAGCGGCCAGCCCGTCGCTTATATGTTATTCGGCATCGGCGCCATGGTAACAGTGGTGTTAGAGATGCTCGGCCTCTCTTCCATGGTCTTCGCGCTGGGAATCTATTTGCCGCTGCAACTGACCACGCCGATCCTGGCCGGCGGATTCCTCTCGCACCTGGTGAACAAGCGCGGCGAGAAGGTTGGCGGCCAGCCCGGCAATACCATCCGCGAGCGCGGCATCATCATTGCCGGCGGCTTGATGGCGGGCGGCGCACTCGGCGGAGTGATTGGCGCGGCGCTGCGCGTGCTGCCGCGCTTCAAGGAAGAGTGGATTCAGACGCCTTTCTACGAGAATATGCCGATCTCGCAAATGCTCTCAGCGCTGGGCTTCGTAGCGCTTTGCGTCTACACGTATCTAATGTCAATGAAGAAGCAAAAGAACGACTAGAGCGCTTGTGATAGAGCGCAGGTGATAGAACGCAGGTGCCCCAGGTTCGCGCGCGTTTTGTGCGCGCTAACCTGGGTCCATGCGGAACCAACAATTTCAACGGAGACTTACAAATGACCCAATCTGATCTTTCCATCGCAAACGCCATTCTCGGTATCGACACGCTTTGGGGTGGCGATGTCATGTGTCCCTCCGGCACGGGACGATTCATCGCCGACTCGTGGTTCTCGGATGAGCCGCTCCCTCCGGCCTACACGCATCCCACCGCGGCGCGCCTGCGCGCCGCAGGCGGCGTTACCGGCAAGGACAGCGCTGCCGTCGCCGACTATCTGCGCGAAATGGGAACCGAGATCGTCCGCTCCATGGACGCCATAAACGTCGAGGCTCGACGCATGGGCGGCCTGCGCGGCGCTTATCTCGAAGGCCTGAATATCTGCCTGACCACGATGTGGGAACTCGCCATGGAAACCGCCGGCAAGGGCAACCGCGTGCCTTATGAGCAGAGCGTCAAGGCATCCACCGGGCGCCCACCCGAACCCAGCGACCCGACGGCTAAGCGAGACCGTGTTGCCGAATTGCTCGGCCGCGCAGGTTTTTCAACCTCCAGTGCCGCCGGCCTTCTCGGAGCGGTCGATGCCTGGCGTCGGGATCGGGTGGTTCCCATGGCCTCGGTTCGTGCTCTCAGCACGGCCATGATCGCTCACTTTGACCGCCTCAGCGCGGCCAATTTGGAGCCCTATCTTCCCCATGATCTCTCGTCTGTGCCTCGGGCCAATATCGAGTTCTTGCCCATTAAGGACGCCTGGTTCTCGGGCTCGATGAACTACATTGGCCGAGCCCGGAAGGCGGATGGCAGTCCGAAATACGAAGCCACCTACGAGATCAACGCCTCGTTGCAAATATCCGTGCCTGAGTTCGAGCAACTGGTGAGCCACGAAGTTGTGCCCGGGCACGTTACAACCTTTGCCTACTTGCAGGATCTCTATGTGCACGGGAAAGCCAGCTTCGAAGCCACGGTATTGACCATGAACACCCGCGCGGCCACGCTGTTCGAAGGACTCGCGAACAATGCCATTCTCATCGCCCATGGCGTAACCGAAATCGAGCAACTACCCGACGAGGATTTGCAGATCGGCGTGCTGCTGGCTCTGTTGCAGGATGATGCCAAGAATCAATCGTCGTATCTGACCTGGGGTGAAAAAATGCAGCGTGAGAAAGTGGCTGTCGTTCTTCGCCGGGATTTTCTGGTCACCGAAGAGCGCGCGGACAAGCTTTCTGGCGCCTGGGGTCAACATCCGTTACTGGGCCGAATGTATCTTCCAGCTTATCGTTCAGGAACGGAGCGGGTCGCACAATTGCGGCGCATCCACCCGGCGGATCGCATCCTGCCGGCAATCTACGGCTGCTCTGGGTTAGTTGATATTGTGACCATCGATGATTTGTTGAAGCAAGAGTAACTCAGACCGGGCCATTGTCTGACTGGGTTCAGCCGCAAGCACTGTCTGGTATTCTTCTTGATCCAAATGTGTGTGCGCAAGACGATCTCGACAAAATGAAAACCCCTTTCCCCGACGACGTACCGGGCCCGACGGACCGGATCGCATCCAGGCATGTGTTCGAGGCCAGGATTCGAATTCGTCTGGATCGGGACAGCCGGAGACTTACCCTGCAGGGCTGGGCGCGGAATCTCAGCGAAAGCGGCCTGGGGGCGTTTGTTGCCGAAGCTCTCATGCCGGGCGAGTTGGTTACGCTCGAAGTCCCGCTGCCCGGCTCCGATAAACAGGCGATCCCGGCCAGAGTCGTTCGTGTACTGGGAACCGAGTACGGATTTCAGTTCACGGCACTGAGCGCTGAGCAACGCCGGCAGATTCAGGCAGCACTGGAGGGCCACCCCGTGATCCCCTACCACAACGAATGATGACTCTAAGTGCCGCCGGTTCAAGCGATTGCACCAAAATCAGTGCAATCGCATCTATCTAAGTGAATAATCGCGAAGACAAGCGTCCAAACTTGGCGGTATACCCCGCTCCCCCCACTTGCTATCCTAGTAACAGCTGCCAAGAAGGAAGCGAAGCCGCCAGTCCCAGGAAGAAACCAGAGGAGCATGGGCCGGCCAAAACAGCAGCCCGTCGCGGGTTGCTGGGAGCAGATGGCTGAGAGCTAATAGCCAAGAGCTGAAAGCTAGCATCGCGAGTTATCCACCCCATGCCAATGGTGTTCGACGTTTTCGCGCAGATTTTCCGCACCCTCTGGGCGCACAAACTGCGTTCGTTCCTCACCATGTTCGGCATCGCCTGGGGGGTTGGTTCCCTGCTCCTCTTGGTCGGCCTCGGCGAAGGCTTCAGAACCGGCAACCAGCGCAACCTCTCAGAGTTGGGCGAAAACATCATGTGGATCTACCCCGGCCGCGCTCCCGCCGTTCCAGGCAGCATGAACTCGGCACGCGAGTACCGGCTCACCTACCAGGACTACCTCGACATCCGCGAGGAATCTCCGCATATTCGGGCCATCACTCCCGTGCTCAACACCACCGACGTTCATGCCGTCAGCGAGTTCGCCAGCGCCAGCGGCCTGCTCACCGGCGCCGAACCGCAGTACAACGGAATCCGCTTCCTCCCGCTGATGCAGGGACGCTGGCTCAACGACCTCGACGAAGCTCAGAAACGCTACGTCGTCGTCCTGGGCGATGAGATGACCCACAATCTTTTTCCGGGACGTCCTGCGATCGGTTCGTTCATTCTGCTCAATGACCACCGCTTCGAAGTCATCGGCACGCTGAAGCGTGTCGGCCGCGGCGACAACAACTCCACCAACATGCGCGCCTATATTCCCTTCCAGGTCATGCGCAGCGATTTCCCGCTGAAAGGCGAGGAAGCATACGACGCGATTTCGTTTCTCAACTATCAGCCCCGCGTCGCCGGCGAACACCTGCTCGCGCAGGACGAGGCTTTCCGCGTCATCGCCCGCAATCACCACTTCGATTATCACGATGAAGACGCCTTTGAAGGCGAGGATACCGTCCAGCAAGCGCAAATGATGGGCACCATCTTCGATGCCATGAACGGATTCCTTGGCACCGTCGGTCTGGTCACGCTCGCGCTCGGCGCCATCGGAGTCATCAACATCATGCTCATCGCGGTCACCGAGCGCACTCGCGAAATCGGCTTGCGCAAAGCTCTGGGCGCCACCAACCGCAGCATCATGCTGCAATTCTTTGCCGAGGGCGTTCTGCTCACGCTGGTCAGCGGGCTCATCGGCATGGCGCTGGCTAGCGGCCTCATGGCCCTGTTCGGCAGTTACAACGGTCCCGCCGGCTTCGATCCGCCGCGGCTCGTTCTAAAAACTGCGATCCTCGCCATCGCCAGCCTTACTCTCGCAGGCGTCGCCGCCGGACTCTATCCGGCGCGCAAGGCCGCCCGCCTGGAACCGGTTGAAGCCTTAAGGCAAGAATAAGAATTTGTAATTTGTAATTTGTAATTTGCAATTGTCCCTTTGCGGGTTTGAAATTACAAATTACCAATCACAAATTACAAATCACAATGATGCGCGACCTGCTCCAGGAGTCCTACGATGCCATGCGCTACAACCGGCGCCGCACCGCGCTCACTATGCTGGGCATGGCCTGGGGCATTGCCACCGTGGTCATGCTGCTCGCCTACGGCGACGGCTTCGGCATCGCCATCGCCAACATCTTTGCCAACTTCGGTACGAAGCTGATGATCGTCGTGCCCGGCCGCGCCTCCATGCAGGCCGGAGGCCAGAAGGCCGGCGCCGAAACCCGCCTCACGCTGGACGACGTCGACCTGCTCACCACCAACATCCCGCAGATCACCCACATCACTCCCAGTTGCAACAAGGACGCAACCGTGCAGTACGACACTCGTTCGTACACCATGAGCGTCAACGGCGAATATCCCAACACTTTCGCCATCCGCGCTCTGACCCTCGCCCAGGGACGCTTCTACAACGCCGAGGATCAGAACCAGCGCGCGCGTGTCACCGTCATCGGTTCCGAAGCCAAAGAAAAGCTTTTCTCCGGACGCAACGCCCTCGGCGAGGCCATCCGGATTGATGGCATCAGCTTTGAAGTCGTCGGTGTTCTCAGCCCCAAGATGCAGGCCGGCGACGACAATATCAATCGCGTCGCCTACGTCCCGTTCACCACCATGAGCGACCTCAAGGATACCCACTACCTCGACTCCGTCTGGTTCAGTTACGAGACCAGCGACTATGCCCGGATCGAGCAATCCGTGCGCTACATCATGGCTGCGCAGCACAAGTTCAATCCCGCCGATCGCCGCGCCCTGCGTATCTTTAATCTCATGGAGCAGATCCACCAGTTCGAGGTCATCACCATCGGCCTCAAGATTCTGCTCGCTTTCATCGGCACCCTCACTCTGGGCATCGGCGGCGTCGGTTTGATGAACATCATGCTCGTCTCCGTCACCCAGCGCACCCGCGAAATCGGCGTGGAGAAAGCCCTCGGCGCGCGCCGCCGCCACATCTTCCTCCAGTTTCTGGCCGAGGCGCTCACCATCACCTTCATCGGCGGACTCCTCGGCATCGCCCTGGCCTACGTTGTTGCTTTCTCCGTCGGCAGACTTACTCTCTACAGCGCCATGGCCAAACACGCCGAAGGCGGAGACATCCGCCTCACGATCAACCCCCTCACCCTGATCGTCGCCGTCCTCATCCTCACCGCCGTCGGACTGATCAGCGGCATGGTCCCGGCCATCCGCGCCTCCCGCCTCGACCCCATCGAAGCTCTCCGCTACGAATAGGTCGGAAAGCTGAGAGCCTGGCGGCCGATGAAAGCCCAAGGTTCGTGTGGAGCGGACACTCTTGTCCGCTGCCGTTGATGTTGATTTTGAAGTTGATTCTGCAGATCAAGATCAACCCCAGATCAAAAGTGGCGGACAAGAGTGTCCGCCCCACACAAGTACGAATGCTGTTATTCTTTCTCTTCTCCAAGGGGAGATCCATTCATGTTTGAGGACTTGAAAGGCCGGACCGCGGTCGTCTTTGGAGTGGCCAACAAGCGTTCGATCGCGTGGGCAATTGCGCAAGGCCTGCACGCGGCGGGGGCGAACCTCGCCATCACCTATCAGAACGAACGGCTGGAGCAGGAAGCCAGAGACCTGGTTCTTTCGCTGCCCGGAGCGGAAGGATTCATGTGCGACGTTTCGAACGATGCGGCGATCGCAGGCCTGTTCGAGAAGCTCAAAGAGCGCTACGGCAAGTTGCATGTGCTGGTACACAGTGTGGCGTTTGCTCCCGCGGAGGAATTGAAGGGTGATTTCGTGAATACGACGCGCGAAGGCTTCCGCATAGCGCACGACGTAAGCGTATATTCGCTGATCGCAGTCTGCCGGGCTGCCGCGCCGCTGATGGAAGACGGCGGCAGCGTCATCACTATGACTTACTACGGCGCGGAAAAAGTTGTCCCCAACTACAACGTGATGGGCGTAGCCAAAGCCGCGCTGGAGTGCACCGTCCGCTACCTGGCTCACGATCTGGGCCGAAAGAAAATTCGTGTCAACGCGATCTCGGCGGGGCCGATCAAAACCCTGGCCGCGCGCGGCATCTCCGGCCTGGGAGACATGATGAAAGGCCACGCCGAGCGCGCTCCTCTGCAACGCAACGTGGAGGTCAGCGAGGTGGGCAGCACCGGCGTGTTTCTTGCTTCTGACGCCAGTTCCGGCATCACCGGCGAAATCATCTACGTGGATTGCGGATATAACATCATGGGGTTCTGAAGGATGAACTGCGATCGCGCGGCGCCGCCTTAGAGGCTTGCTCATCGTCTCAAGGATGGGGCGTCGCGTCGCGAAGCCAGCCGTCGCTCTCCAGAACGAGCTTCGGCTAGCGCGCGGCGATTGGCTACTTAAGGAATATGCTGAAGGTGCTCTTGATCGTTGACGTGCCGACCGTGGTTGTTACTGTGGCGACGGCGGCTCCGGCTTTGGGGTTTACGCACGTTTCCGTACTGTAATAGCAAAATCCATTGCCCGGCCCGGATTCCGCCAGAGTACCGAAGGCGGTGTCATCGGAAATTATGACGACCGAGCCTGCCGGGAATGGGTTGGGACCAAAGTCATAGACCACGTCCGCGATGTAATTCTTGCCTTGCTTCACTGCGATGGTGACGATCAGGTCATCGGTGCTATCCCCGGTGTCATCCTCGTAGAACCAAAAAATCTGGCCGCAATTTGAGATCGTCGAGGTATTGTCGTCGCAGGCGGCGAGCGATTGCGTGTAGCCTGGCGTGCCAATTACGACTCCACCGGTCGCAATGCTCGAGCAATCCGCATAATTCGCGTTGGCAGGGTTGGGGAAGCAGGGCCACTCGTCATCGCCGTTAGCATCCTTCGGCGGAAGAATCCCAAACCCGGAGGCTCCCTGGTATAGGATCTTTTTCTCGACAACGTCGCTGGACACGCCCCGGTCGATTGCGGGCAGGGCATGGGCCTGAATCTGAAGTCTGCTTTCTTGCGCTAGCGCGTGTTGCCCGCATACCAAGAGGGCAACCATTGCCGTGGACAAGGCGAGTGGGAACAGGCGAGACTTCGTCATTGTATCCTCCTTCGGACTATTGGGTATATGAGGCCGACCGATGACTACGGGACTGTTTCGACTGCGAGTATCCTGTGTGCTCGCCACTCTGTCAAACTTGGAAGTGCATCGACTGCGCGCCTCTGCAACGTAATGTGGAGGTCAGCGAGATCACGGGGTTCTGAAAGCTGGGGTTCTGAAAAATGGGGTTCTGAAAAATGGGTTTCTGAAAGCTGGTAATCCCGGTTACGAGACTGGTTCCTCCCCTGCTTTTGACAATTTATTGACAAAAATTCCTGGCCCGTCAGCGGTAACCTTACTTTCTATGAAGTATCAGCGGATTCTCTGCCTTTGGGCATGCGTGACGTTGTTGTTGACCCCGTGTTTTGCGCACCACATGGCGGTCGTGGTCAATAAGGACAACACGGTTCAGAACGTCACATCCGCTCATTTGGCCAGAATTTTCAAAGGGGAAGTGAAGAAGTGGCCCGACGGCAGGAATGTTGTGCTGGTATTGCATAACTCTTCGCCCGACGAGATGATCACGCTGGAACATCTGAACAAGATGACCGAGGCGGAGGTGAAAGCGCTGCTCGCCTCGCACAAAGATTCCATCCGCACAGTGGGGACAGATACGGATGTGATCGATGCGGTGGCCTCCACTCCGGGCGCGATCGGGTTCGTCGAAGAACGATCGATCACCGATCGCGTGGGCGTCGTCAAGGTAGACGGTAAACTGCCTATGGAGGCCGGCTATTTACCGCATTAGAATTAGTCTCGCCCTCAGGGGCTAAGACCCATTTTTTTGACACGCCCTAGACGCCGCGCCCATCCCAAAGCCTATCCGGAATCATCGAGCATCCCCCACGCCAGAGGCCCTTCAGACCTGCTAGCAACCCCACTCGGCTTCTCCGGGCTTGGCAAAATAGCGCCTTGAGTCCTCCACTTCTTTTGTCGTCGAAGCCACTTCCAATATCGCAAGGCGCGCCGCCGCCACCATGCGATTCTTTTCTGGCTGCGACACCTCGTCCCATGACTCGGCTGTGGACGGGGTCGTGCAGCCAAAATCCGGCCCCAGTGCCTGGTGATAGTGGTGGAAGAGTTCCGCCAATTGTTCCGCTGGTACTTCCTGGATCGACATCAGAAATTCCCTTTCTCCGATTGGTTGGGGTTGTCGAGCGTGGCCGAAAGCAGCCCACACCTGTTTTCATGCCGCTCGATCAACCGGCTTTCCACGACTTTCCTGAATTGTGGATTTGTTCAAACTGCTTTCCTTGCAGAGAGCCACAAAAAATCGAACATTGAATACGATGCCCGCCAGGCACAGCATAGCTATAACGGTGGTCACAATGAACTGAACCTCCCGGCTGGTCTCCCCACCTGACGAGCCTCGAACTGCTCCACCCTATTCGATACGGCAAGCCATAAATTTCGAATAAAGTGTCCATAAAAAGTTCGTAAACCTAAAGTTCGCAAACCAAAGTTCGTGAGACTTCGTAAGACACTTCGTAGGACAATGTGCGTGCCTTTTGTTAAGGAATTCCTTATTTTTTGCGTCAGCGCCGCACGTAATATTTTTGTAATGTGATCTGCGATCACGGCGAAGACCTTCGCCGCACAATATCCTTCGAGCATGGGATCAATCGAAATTCATCCAAAGGGAAATCACGCTCGCGTCCTACTCAGTTCGGTGTTCGGGCCTTATGCGCAAGACGACGAATTTGGCAGCCGGTCCATCAATCCGATGGAGCTCTATCACAACCAGGTCACGCGCGCGCAAGGCAGCTTTTCGCTGCGCATGTTCCATCGCTCCTGGGGCATCATGATGATTCAGGAAAATATTTCGGCGCCCTGCAGCGTGCTGGATTTTCCTACCCGCAAAGCCTTTGCCCGTGAATTGACCACCAACCACTACGACGTCGTTGGGATCTCCGGGATCATCGTGAACGTTGGCAAGGTCCGGGAGATGTGCCGCATGGTGCGAGAACTATCGCCGGACTCGGCCATCGTGGTAGGCGGACACGTAGCCGCCATCCCCGGCATTGAGACCATGATCGACGCCGACCACATCGTAAAAGGTGAAGGTATCTCCTGGATGCGCCGCTATCTGGGAGAAGACGAGCACGCGCCGATTAAGCATCCTATGATTGTTTCCGGTTTGGAGACACGCATCATGGGACTCCGTCTCCCGAATCGGAAGGGCGGCACGGCAGCGACCATCATCCCGTCGGTGGGCTGCCCCATGGGGTGCAACTTCTGCACCACGTCCGCTTTTTTTGGCGGCAAAGGAAAGTTCGTCAACTTTTACGAAACCGGCGATGAACTCTTTGAGGTGATGTGCAAGATCGAATCCAAACTCAAAGTACATTCCTTCTTTGTGATGGACGAAAACTTCCTGCTGCACCGCGCGCGCGCCATGCGCTTGCTGGAGCGCATGAAGGAAGCCGGCAAGAGCTGGGAGCTTTCGGTATTTGCTTCCGCAAATGCGATTCGAAAATACACCATGCTGGAACTGGTTGAGCTCGGCATTTCCTGGGTATGGATGGGTTTGGAATCTCCCCGGTCGAGCTATAGCAAGCTGCAGGGTGAAGAAGTCGGGCAACTCACGCGCGAGCTTCGCGAACACGGGATTCGAGTGCAGGGCTCGACCATCGTCGGACTCGAGCACCACACGCCCGACAATATCGTCGAGGAAATCGAGTCAGCGGTCAACTACCAGACCGACTTCCACCAGTTCATGCTCTACACTCCCGTCCCGGGCACGCCGCTTTACCAGGAAATGTCCGATCAGGGTCGTATGCTGCCAAACATCGACTTCGCCGACGTCCATGGGCAGTACAAATTCAACTTCCGGCACGCCGCCATCTCCCGTGAGGACTCAAAGCGCTTCCTGGATTGGGCGTTCTGGCGCGATTTTGAGAGTAATGGGCCGAGTCTTTATCGCATGTGCCAGACCATGCTCAAAGGCTGGCAGCGCTACAAGGACTACCCCGATCCACGCGTGCGCGAGCGGTTTACGCGGGAAATGAAGAAGCTCAGCAGCGCCTACAATGCGGCGCTGTGGGTGATGGAAAAAGAATTCAAGAGAGTCAATCGCACCGTGAGTGATCGGATTCACAAACTGCGCCGCGAAGTCGAGAAGGAGTTCCCGGTCGTCGCCCGCCTCACCGCCGCATCGCTCGGTCCCATCCTGTTGTGGTCCACGCGCCGCGAGGAGAATCGCCTGGCAAAAGGACGCACCTACGAGCCCCCAACTTTCATCGAGCGCCGCAATTGGGTATCGGCTTCGTAGATCGTCTGATGGAGATCGCCTGATGGAGAACCGGGCGCGCCGCCCGGCTGAGCGGGCGAGACGTCCATCCCTCCACGGGGGCAGCCGGCTACAGGGATCCTCCCGGGGCTGCCATGTACCAGCCTGCCGCCAGAAATTGCGCGATCGAGCGCTCCTGAATGCCCTCCTGCACACGCAGTTCATCGTTCAGAAAATGGTAGGAAAGGGTTCCGGCGCCGCCTTCACCGGAATCGAGGCGGTCAATGCGAATCCGATTGCCGTCGCGATCGGCGCAGATTACGCCCACTTCCAGATCTGGCTCGGCGACTTTCCTGATGGCTGCTTCGGTTCTCGGGGGCATAACTTCATTCGATGAGGAAAGACCGGCGGAAGAACCGGGCGGCTCGAATGTTGTTTCCGTTTCATCATCGGGGCGGGCTGCGCGGTTGCGGGATTGCGCATCATGCGTCATGATGTCAACAGAATGCGCTCTCGCTACCTGGTGTTTGCCTTCTTTGCCGCAGCCATGCTGTTCTCGATGGTACGGGAATGGAGCGCGCCTACAGGCTGCCCGCGGCTGGTAACGACCGGGAAGGTTCACGCCCGGCCTCTTCGCCCCTAACCTCAATGAGGCTGCTTCTTTAATTTCCGCCGGATATCGGGCCAGAACTCCTTGACCACCAGCGTAATCGTGTCGTAGCCCACCTGCGATCCCCACACACTGGCTGTGTTTCCCACGGTTCGATCGCCCCGCGGATGGTAGCTGTAGGTGGAAATGCCCGACGCGATGGCGGCGCCAAGAATCTCCGAGGCGTTGAATTGACTGTGCCCAGAGTCGCTGCGCGTGACGAAGATCCGGCTGACGGCATACTCGGTGCGGTTAAAGAAGCTGCCGTGGCCTGACTGAAAGTAGCGCGGATCCTGGCGGAATACGGAAGGAAGAATCGCGCCCACAAAAAAATTCTCGATGGTGCCGTCGGCAGCGTAAGCGCCGTAGCGCTTGCCGTATGCTGCCCAGCCCTGTCCGTAACCGGGCTCACAGTTCTCTGCCTGGCATATTCCAGAGAGCGCAGCGTACCAGACAATCTGAATCGGGTCGAACGAGCCTCGGGCGACAACTTTGAATTTCTGCCCGGCCGTCAGGGGCGGCGCTTGGCCGGCATTCTCCAAGGTCAAGAAGTTGGGCAGTGCAAAAAACAGCCGGTCTTTGGATGTGCCGGAGGACGTGCCCGCCTGCTCGTTGGCTGCGCCCTTAGCGCCTGGGCTGTCCTTATCCTTATCCTGGCCCTGGCCCTGAGTTTGATCGGCAGGTTGGGCTGCTTGGCCGGCGGACGGCTTAGCCGGAGGCAGCGTTTGCTCTGGTGCCTGGCTGGCGCCGGTCGCGGGCGGTTGCGCGGACTGGTTCGGGTCGACGGTCGCAGGCTGTGGCGCGTTTTGCGCGGCGCAAAAAGCCGCAGTGACGAACGTCAATAGGCAGACAAGTGCGAAATGGGTAAGTTTCAAGTTGATTCCGGCTCCAAATTCAGTTGATTGAAATGCGCCCCGGTCCAATATTGGCAGTCTAATTGAAGACCACGAGATTCAACGCGCGGCCAGTCGGATTCTGCGCTCCGTCTCCCCCACTCGCTCCAGGGTGATTTCCAAGTTCTGATCGCGTTGCAAGCAAGGGAACTTGTCTCCCCACTCTATCAGTAGGATGCAGTTGGGCGCGAGCAGGTCGTCAAGGGCGAGCGTTTCCAGTTCGCGCTGGGTATCGATGCGGTAAAGGTCAATGTGGTAGAGGGTGGTTTGGGGTCCGCGGTATTCGTGGACGAGCGTGAAGGTAGGGCTGGTGACGTCCTCGGCGCAAGCCGCCTCGAACCCTTCCGCGATCCCCTTCACCAGCGTCGTCTTTCCCGCCCCAAGGTCGCCGCGCAGCAACACGATGAGCGGAGGTGACAGTTCGGCGGCAAGGCTCCTGCCGTAAGCGATCGTCTCCTCGGCGGAGTGAGTGATGGTCTCGGTCGTCATCCCGGAGGGTTCAGTATAGCGAGAAAGTGGTCAGTGGCCAGTGGCCAGTGGTCAGTGGTCAGCGGATAGTGGATCGTGGGTAGATGATAGATGTCGAATGCCCGTAGGCGGTTAGTAGGCTGCTAGTAATGATAGGCCTTGTGTTTTTACTGACCACCGACCACCGCCCACTGGCCACTGCCTCAGAGTCCGGGCGGCGTCCGCAGTTGGTCGGAAAGGGGGTCCAGAAAACTGCGGTCCAGAGCGGAATCGAGCGCCATCCGCAGCTTGCGGTGGTCATCGTCGGCCAGGGCAATAAAGCGAAAAGGCTGAAGACACGCACTCTGATACTTGCGCGTTGGATGCAGCATTTCGGCCATTCCGTGGATCGGACCCGATCGGGTGTGGAAGGCGATTTCCACGAAATCTCCGGTGGAAAGCTCGTGCTGCAACTGCAGCAATCCGCCGGTGATGGAAATGGATTGTAGTTTTGCGCGCGCCCGCTGGCCGCCCTCGGCCATTACCGCGGCCGCGACAGATCCATTCAGTTGGACTCGGGGAGAACGCCCGTTGGCATTGGATTGGGGGAAATGGGTCATAGCCAACTAAACTATGCCATGCTCCCGTCCGATGGGGCAGATTACCAAAGCGCTTGTCCACGGGCGTATGCTTAAAGACGGGCCAATCGGCTTCTGCCCGCTGTCCAGGTTTGCGATAATAACGGCAGTAACTTTTCGGGCCTCCGCCCAAGAGAGTACCTTTGTGTACTCAAACACTGATAAGACAAAGTTTGCGCAATGCGAGGCGCTCAGAAATATGGCTATTGCAAGAGGGTCAAGATTGCAGTATGCGGTAGCGGCGGTTTGCTTGCTGGCGGCGTTGCTGACGGGCTGCTCGCGGGATCCGAACGTCCGCAAGCAGAAGTACCTGGAAAGCGGCCAGCGCTTCTACGACAAAGGCCAGTACCGGGAAGCAGAGATTCAGTTCGAGAACGCCATCCAGGTCGATTCGCGTTTCGCCGACGCCCACTACAAGCTGGCGCTGGCAGCGATGAAGCTGCAGCAGTGGTCAACCGCCTATCAGGAACTGTCGACCACCATCCGACTCAAGCCGGACCAATATGCCGCGCACCTGGATATGGCCAACCTGCTGATCCTCGGCCGTCAGTTCAATGAAGCGAAGGAGCATCTGGATTTGCTCGAGAAAAAACAGCCCGACGCCGACTTCTATGTCGCGCGGGCCAACTACAACGCTGGCATGAATAACACCGCGGATGCGCTGGCGGACCTGCAGACGGCGCTGCAACTGGATCCCAGCCGTTCCGAGACCTATCTGAATTTGGCTGTGCTCCAGGTGCGCGCGCAACAGATGGACGAAGCGGAGAAAAGTTTCAAGAAAGCGGTCGACCTGAGTCCCAAGTCCACGAATACGCTGCTCTCGCTGGGAAACTTCTACCAGACTCGCGGGCGATATCCCGAGGCTGAGCAGTGGTTCCGGCGCGCCATTGAGACCGCGCCGGACGATCCCACCCCCACGATCTCTCTCGCCGGTTTCTACCTGACCGAGAACAAGCCCGGTCAAGCCGAGGAATTCCTGCGTCAGTCGAAGAAGAATTTCCCGAATAATTCCGTGGGCTACCGCATGCTTGGCGATTTCTACTTTGCCAATAACCAGCTCGACAAAGCCACGGACGAGTATGCCGCGCTGTATCAGGACCATCCCAAAGACATGGTGGTCAAGAAGAACTACATTCAACTGCTGATCCTCAAGGACCGGTTCGACGAGGCTCGCAAGTTGAATGATGAAGTCGTGAAGACGAAGCCGGATGATCCCGACGTCCAGGTTTACAAGGGCGAGATCGAGATTCGCAGCGGCAAGGCCAACGACGCCATCAATACGCTGCAAGCCGTGTTGAAGAATGATCCCGATAACGCAGTGGCGCATTACTGGCAGGGCCTGGCATTCGACCAACTGGGCAACGCCAACCGGGCAGAAGCGGAGTGGCGCGATGCGGTTCGACTGCGTCCTGACATCGTGGAAGCGCACCGGGCGTTGGCAAGCGTTGCCTTACACCGGCGCGATGCCAGTGGGCTCGCACAGGAAGCGGACCAGATCATCGCCTTACAGCCCGCGGCTCCTGACGGATACCTGCTGCGCGCGATGGCCGAAATCGATCGCAAGCAGTACGCAACGGCGGATGAGTACATCCATCGTTCCCTGGAAAAGGCACCCAATAATCCCGCCGTCTATGTGCAGTTGGGCAACCTGCGGATGGCACAGAGCCAGTATGCTGAAGCGCAAAAAGCCTACCAGCAGGCCCTCGATCAGGATCCCAATTCCACCGAAGCACTGTTCGGCGTGCTCAACGTGGACCTGGTACAGAAACAGCCCGACAGGGCCATCGCTACCGCGAAGACGCAGTTGGCCAGGTATCCCCAGAACGTCGGGTTTCACATCATGCTCGGCCAACTCCTGCTGGAACAGAAAAAAGACCTGGCCGGCGCGGAAGCCGAATTCAAACAAGCCTCCGACTTGGACAAGAAAAACACCGAGGCGCTGGTCAAGCTCGGGGTGGTGCAGAACCTGCGCGGCGCCACGGATCAGGCGCTCGAAACCTATCTCGAGGGGGCCAAGATCAATCCCAAGGAAGTCGCTTTCTACCTGCTGGCCGGGGGCATTTACGAGGCCAGGCAGGATTGGGACCACGCCAAGCAGCAATACCAGAAAGTGCTGGAGATTCAGCCGGAAAATCCGCTGGCCTCCAACAATTTGGCCTACGTGATGCTGCAGCAAGGCGGCAACGTGGACGTTGCTTTCGCCATGGCGCAGACTGCCCGCCGTCAGCTTCCCGATAATCCGAACTCCGCCGACACCCTGGGCTGGGCTTTCTACCACAAACACGTCTACGCGTCCGCGATCACCCTGTTCAAAGAAGCCGTGAAAAAGGAACCGGACAACGCGCTCTACAACTACCACCTGGGCATGGCCTACGCCAAAAGCGGTCAGGCCGCGCTGGCTAAACAACAATTGGACCGCGTGGTGAAGATCAAGCCGGATTTCCCGGGCGTCGACGAACTGCGACAAGCAGTGGCGGAGGCGAAAGGGTAGGATATGTCTATGAGACTGAAAGCATCGTCGGCAAAAGGGGGAAGGAGTGCCCCGATGGATGTCAAGGAGTTCGATGAATTCGTCAAGCGTCAACAGGGAGCGACCCCCGGCGTCGGTGCGATGGATTGGGACAACGAACGCAAAGAATGGCTTGACTATCTCGACAAACTTTACAAAAAGGTCGAGTCTCTATTGGACAAATATGTTTCTTCTGGGCAGATACAGCTTGAATACAGGCCTATTGAGTTGAATGAGGAGAATATCGGATCGTATGCCGCCAAAGAAATGGTTCTGAAGATCGGGCGCCAAAGCGTGGTTCTTGAACCAATCGGGACGCTGCTCATTGGCTCCAAGGGACGTGTTGACATCAGCGGGCCGGCTGGCAAAGCTCAGATCCTTTTAGTCGATAGCAAGGTACCGGGGCCCCGATCGCTTTTCCATGTAAGGGTTAGCATTGTTGGCACTGGCAAAAAACCACCTACCCCTCCGGCCGAACCACCGCGGGAGATCAAGTGGGAGTGGAAGATTGTCACTCGCCCGCCAGAAAGGAGGTTCATAGAGATTACGCAGCAGACCCTCTTCCAGCTAATTATGGAAGTGGCCAATGGGTAGCAGATCCATCGCAGAGATTGCCGCGTATCACAATGACGTTGTCGATTCGCTGAAATCGTATTTTTTCGGCCGGCGCCCTGGGGATCTCGCTGCTCGCCTCGAAGAGACCGATCTCAGGTCAGCCTTTTTCATTCTAACCACGTTGGAAGCCGCTTTTCGCGTCGATTATCTATGCCGCTGCCAGAAGAGGAAGAAGGATGTTGTCTCCAGGGCATTCTACGTAATCTATAAGTCCCAAAAGAAAAATGCGAGATTGGACGAGGACATTTTCGAGACCTGTAAGGAAAAGTCGTCTGCACCGGGGCCTCGACTGATTTCAGAATTGCGCGGGGCATTCAAACTCCGGCACTGGCTTGCTCATGGCCGCTATTGGGAGCCGACGCTTGGGAGAAAATACGATTTCAATTTTGTATATTCCCTAGCTGACGATGTATTCAGTGCCTTTGAACTTCTCGAATTCGATTGAGGCAGCGGCTTCGATAACTCACTTCGAGCAATCGCCGCCCAAGGTTGTTCGCCGATCTCTAGACCGGCAACTCTTCCTGCATCCATCCCCCCGCCGCTTCAGGCTTGGGCTCGCTGGCCAGATCCAGAACCAGCTTTTCGAGGATCAACCGTTTGCCGGGAGGATTTGAGCGCAGCGCCAGATCGGCTTTCGCAACCAGGCGAATGGAGCGCGTCAGTTCCCGCTTCGACTTATAGCGTCGCGCCTGCCGGATGATATCTTCGGCGGCAAACGGCGGCACGCGAAAGCCCTGCCACAATGCCGCCCACAGCATGCGCTGGTCGCGCACGTTGCGCTCCAGGATGACCAGCATCTGGCGAAAAGTTTTGGCCAGCATGTAGAGATGGCCAATGGCAGCTTCTTCGCCGTCGCCGGTCGAAAGCAGCGCATCGAGAATTTCGAGCGCGCGCACACGGTCCTTGGAGGAAATCGCGTCGGTCAACTCATAGAGCGAGCGCTGTTTCGCGGCAAGCACCATGGTCTCAACATCGCCGAGCGTAATTTTTTTCTTCTCGCCAACATAGAGAATCAACTTCTCCAGTTCATTGGACACCATCATCATGTCGCCGCCCAGCGCGTCCACCAACTCGCGGGCGCCGTCGGCGTCGATTTTGACAGCGCGCGTGGCGCAGTACTCGCCGATCCAACGGACGGCTTCACCCTCTTCGACGCGAGACAGCTCCACAATGCCGCAGAACGGACCCAGGTCTTCGCGGATCTTCTGGTAGCGGTCCTTGTCCGTCATCTCCATGCGGCGGGCGTCGGCGGGAATGCTGATGTGATCAGCAACAAATACCAGAAGCGCGTCGGGATTGGGATTCTTGCAGTACGCTTCGATGGCCGCGATCTTCTCTTCATTTGAGCCGCGGCCAAACAAGGTCTTTACGCCGCGCACGAAGAACACCTGAAACGGCGCCATCAGCGAGGGCGTGCGGGCGCGGTCCAGAACTTCGGTCAGCGAAGTTTCGGCGAGGTCGAACTCAAACAAACCGAAATCCCGTGAGTCGGGAGCGACCAGGTGCTCCAGAATGGCGTCGCGGCAGCGTTTGCGAAAAAACGCTTCATCGCCAACCAGGACATAAGCCGGCTTCAGCTGGCGCGACTCCAGTTCGGAGAAAAAGCGGTCCGCCTGACTGAAGGCGCGCATCGCCATTAGTAAGCCTCCAGAATGTTGGCCACCAGCGTCCGCGCGAAATCCCGCGACAACCGATTGACGGCCGGAGAATCTTCCTGAAAAAAACTGGTAAGATCGCGCGAAATTTCGTACTGATCGTGAAAAAGATAGGAAGGATTCTCGAAGAGCACCTTGCCGTGACGGTCGGTCAGGGTCACCTGCACGCTCACCGTGACCAGGGCGCTGATCGCGCGCCCGGTGGTGGAATCGTAGACAAGCGGATTCGCTGATGCCGATAAAACCGTGGCCTTGAGCACCGCATCCGCGTCGCCGTTGGTTTCATGAACCACATGGTACTGGGTGCGGGCGTTGAATTCGCGCACGACGGCGTCCGTCAGCAGTTGCTCGATGCGAAACGTCTGGCTGTGGCTGACGAAGCCGGGAATCGCGATGGTGCGGATGTTCTGTGGGAGTTCGACTGCATTTCCGGCCGTGTGGTAGCCGCAGCCGGTCAAGATCGACGCCAGGCCCACTCCGAGCATCACGGCGGCCATCCACCTTGGTGTGGCGCGGACACTCTTGTCCGCGGCCTTTGAATTTGCTCTCAAGGTTCGCGGACAAGAGTGTCCGCGCCACACAAGGTTCGCGGTCGCGGTTAAATTCATTGAATCTGACCTCGCGGCCGGGATGCGGTCATGGTCTCGGCGCACTCCACCGCGGTCAAAGCGGCAACACGCAGGTTATCGGTCGTGGCCCAGAGCCACACGCCGTTCTTGTGATTGGCGTCGCTGGTGAGCGAGACCAGAATATCTCCCTGACCGGCAGCGCTCACGTTGGTTGGCGTATCTTCCGGACTGCCGCTCACGACCACGTGCTCTCCCGTGAGGGCCTGCGAAAGATCTGTGATCGCGACTGGCTTCTCCATCTCCAGGTAAACCGAAAAACCGTGCCCATGGAAGACTGGCGCTTGCAGCACCTGCAGCGCCGGCTGGGCTGCGCCGCGGGCAATGCGCCGATAGTGCTTCCGGATTCGTTGCGACACCGCATCCAGCGCCAACTCAGATCTCTGTCCGTAGCGCGGCACCAGGTTGAAGGCCACCTGGATGTCGAACACATTCTTCGGCAATTCCTGGAAGGAGAGCAGATTCACCGTTTGCTCGTGCAGTTCGTCCATACCCTTCTGGCCGTTCTCCGAGGCAGGCTCAAACACGGTCGCGACCATGCGTTCGATTTTGCCGGCCTTCTCGCTGGTCTTCTCACTACGTAAGGCAAGCAGCGCGAGGACCGTCGCCGCGGGATGGGCCACCACCACCGGGCCCGGTTGCAGCTCCGGGGCAATGGGCTGGCCAGTCTGCCGCTCGATCCAGGGCGAGCGGACCGATGCCCCCGCTTCATCTTCCAGCGCGTACGAGAGATCCACGATGGTATCGCCCAAATCGTGCGCCGCCTTCCAGTTATTGCGCGTAGAGCGTGGATCGGAAGCGAAGAAGGCGAAGTCCACGCGCTCAAACTGTTCCGAGCGGATGCTCTGGATAAAGCTCACCTCGTCGCCCACCGCTTCCAGTTGGCCGAGAGACTCGTCGTCATCGAGCAACCGGACATCGACGGCGGGAAAATTCCGTTCGCGCAGAATTTCGGCGACCTCTTTCCCCTTGAGTGATGCCGCGCCCACGATCGCCACGCGATAAAGATTCGTGCCGCGGAGATCGGCCTGCGAGCCGGCGGATTTGGAGATGGGAGTCATGGATTCTGAGATGCCTCCCGGTACGCCGGAGGTGCAGGCGGAGTCTTGCGATGGAAGATCCACTGCAGGCGCCAGAGAACGCCGGAAGCCATATACAGCACGGCAACCGCGAAGAGTACGGGGCGCGAAAATCGCGCGATCAAGGCGATCAGCACCGCGATCAGCACAATCAGGCGGAAGGGATGGCGCGAACGAAAATCAATGTCCTTGAAGCTGTAGAAACGCCACGTGCTGACCATCAGATAGCCGACCACGACGACCATCATCAACCAGCTCATTGCCGTCCACCAGGAAATTACGGGCTCACCTTTGGAGAAGTGAACGACCGCCGCAATGACTCCGGCGCCGGCGGGAATCGGCATGCCCACAAAATATTTCTTTCCCGGACGTCCCGGATTCGAAGGCTCGGGATTTTTGGCAATGTTGAAGCGCGCAAGGCGGCTCGCGCCCGCCATGAGGAACGCGAAGCAGGCGATCGAGCCCAGTTCTGTAATTTTCAGGCGCAGGTCGGGCGCAATGGTCATCGGCAACAGGTGAAATCCCCACACCCAGGCAAGCAGCGCCGGGGCAACGCCGAAGGTGATCACGTCGGCCAGCGAATCGAGTTCTTTGCCAAAATCGCTGGAGGTGTGGGTCATGCGCGCGATGCGGCCGTCCAGACCGTCGAACAATACGGCAAAGCCGATGGCCATCGCGGCGAAATCCATGTGCCAGGCCTCACCCATGCTGCCGTGCACGGCCTGCAGAATGGCGTAGAACCCAAGCGCGATATTCCCCGAGGTGAATAGCGAAGGCAGTATGTACATGCCCTTGCGCAATTTTCCCCGCGGACGATCCGTATCACGACGACGCGGCGTTAGCTCTTCCATGTTTCTACTTCCATCATATTCAATGCGTCTCCCGCTCCCCGGCCGTACCGGCATGAACCGGCTGCGCAACCGGCAATAAGGCCAGCACCGTTGCCCCACCCTTGACGCGATCGCCGGGTTTCACCTGGATCGCGGCATCGCGATCGAACAGAACATCCACGCGCGAGCCAAACTTGATGAGCCCAACCCGCTCACCGCAAGCTACATGGTCTCCCACTTTAAAATTGAAAATAATGCGCCGCGCAATCAGGCCGGCGATCTGCTTGAATATCACGGTGCGGCCATCACCTTCCACGGTGACGATGTTCTGCTCGTTCTCCTCCGCCGAATGCGCCCCCATGGCGTTGAGGAACTTGCCGCGCTGATAGCGCACGTCGCGAATTACGCCTGCGATCGGCGCGCGGTTCACGTGCACATCGAAGACGCTGAGAAAGATGCTGATCCGGTTCCGCGGAGTTCCGCCAGAAGTCACCAGAGATACATCGGTCACCTTGCCATCGCCCGGAGAAACCACGGCCCCAAGGACCGTGGGAATCTGGCGCTCGGGATCACGGAAGAACCAGAGGACGAAAGCCGCCAGCAGCAACACCGGGACAGCATAAGGCCAAGCCGCCAGCCACGAGACAATGACCGCGGCAAGCACGCATCCCGCACCATAGAAATAGCCGTCACGCACCATAGCATTCAGACCATGGGAATTCAGAATGATTATAGAGCGAGGCCGCGACATTCTACATAACTACAATAAAAAAAGGCGCTTAGACGCGCCCGGTAGGATGGCATGGATCAAGCGAAACCCTGCTTTGTCTTGCGCTTCAGGCCCGATTACTCGGCCCTATTGGTCTAGGCTCGGCGAATCCAAGCTCGGCGAATCTAGGCAGTCTGCCGCTGAACCTGCCGTTCCAGGTTCAACATCTGGTCTTTGAGGCGCAGCTTCAGTTTCTTCAGCCGCACTTCTTCCAGTTTTTCATCGTCTGTGAGGTATCGTTTCTGGGTGAGGGATTCCAGCC
>Ga0187890_10000813_pt1 | contig 22581 bp, 19 predicted proteins | sample June2016WEW_21_1_FD_133005 | JGI IMG/M metagenome (GOLD analysis project Ga0187890, IMG submission 133005) | Peatland microbial communities from SPRUCE experiment site at the Marcell Experimental Forest, Minnesota, USA - June2016WEW_21_10 | ecosystem: Environmental > Terrestrial > Soil >... | reverse complement strand
CGATGATATCCTCGGGCCTCTTGTAGTTGATCAGCAGTTGGTCGATCAGCTTCTTATCGATTGCCATGGGCTCTCCTATTTTCTTCCTCCCATGGCCGTTTACACAGTTCTATTTACACCCTCCTCAAAACCAGGACTACTGCATCCCGTCATGCGCGTAGGCCAGCAACTCCTGATCTCTCCAATCTCACGCCCGCAGCATCCCGCCGCACCTCGCCCGCGACCTCCGCCACCTTCTCCACCGGTTTCACCCGTACCGAATGCTGCCTCAGCATCCCAATCGCGAACCGCGTCTTCTCTTCCGCCAACGCGCTCTCCTCGTCGACTACCGCTGTTAACGAAACCTTCAGGCCCTCCTGCCTCATCCCTGTCGCAACGCGCGAGTAACGATACAACAGCGCCAGCGCCTGGTCCACATTCGACGCTATCGAAACCGCATGGAACATCTTCACCACGCCCCCAATCCGATATCCAAAATCAATCCGGAACGGATCTCCCGGCCCCGTATACTTCTCCACACCCAAATCTCTTTGGATCAGCTCCAGCACGCCTGCCTTGGCGAATTCCTCCTTGATTGTGCTCACAATCGCCACCCGGCCCGTGCGCGGCTGCACTCGCTCACCTCGTTCCATTGGAACCAGGTACATCGAAGTCAGCACTTCCAGTTCTTTCGCCGGGTCCTCCGCCAGTACCGCCTTCGTCGGCGCCACATCGATCATCGCCCCGAATTTCTCGCTCACTAGCTGGATCAGGTCTTCACGCTGCCGCAAGTTCCCCAGCCTTCCGCGGATCTCGCTCTCCACCATCTCGAACCACTCCAACTCCGCATCCGGAGCCATGTACCGTAGCATCCTCCAGTCGCGCGTAAACCGCACCTCGGCAAACCCGCCATCGCTCTCCAGCAGCAACAGTCCTACCGTAACAAAATCGTCCCGCAAAGGATGCGGTATGAATCGCAGCAGGTGAAGTTCGAGTTCGCGCTTCTTAGCCATAAGTCCTCCTTCAAAGATCACCACTTCGCCATTAGCATTTAGCACTCAGCACTCTTTTCCATCTCAACAAACAATGCTATGGGTTAACAGCAAACGTTCCATCGGTACAGCTTAGTGCCTTGGTGGTTGCAGCTTTCTTCGTGACGCCGTTGCTCTCTGTAGTTACGTCTCATTCATCCACTCCGGAAACGGCCGCCGCGGCGACCCGCGAAACGCCAAGATCAACTCGCGCACAATCGTCTTCCTTTCGATCAGCCGTTGCACCAGCGCCTTCAGCTCACCCCCCGAATCGCCATACCAAGCCGGAGGAATCTCGCCCGCCACTCTCCAGATCGCACCTTCATCCAGCTTCTCGATGCGAGACAACCAGGGCTCGAACGATTCCCATCCATTCACGCGCGCGTAAACCTCATTCCTCGGATACACACCGCGCAGCGGAAAATCCGGAAACGTCCACTCTCCCGCGTTAAAGCAATACCCCTGATCGATGAATGACGCCGAATACCTTTTCTCCCGCATCTTCCGCCAGAACGCCGCCTGTCGCCCATCGGCATTGCACGTCCATTTATCCAGCGCCAGGATTCCCGCAAATGTTCCCAGGTTCCGCACCCGATCCAGCATCTCCGGAGGCAGGTAATCGAGCACCTGCCCTTCCACTGGACTCACCACATAGCGCGATCCGAACTGCAGTCCTGCCTCCACCGGCATTGCGTGACTCCCCAACACAATCGTCAATTCGACCGTGTGCTCCACCAGCCACAGCGGAATCTCCACGACCTCCGCCACAGGCACCGGCAGTCCCACTAGCTCGGCCAGGCGCGTCGCCAGAAACTCATTCGCCAGCACCCGCTCATGCTGCGGATTATTTCGAAACTTCACGACGTAATAATCCCCGTCGTTGCAGCGCATCAAGTGGCTCTGCGCTCCGCCCCGCATCCTCTTTACATGTTGGACTGCGGTAGTCAGCAGCGGTCGGCTCAACGTTCTTCGGCCATCGGGGGGCGTGAGGAAAGGAGTGGTGAGCGAGTTTCCCGTCAATTCCGCGGACATGAATCGTATAGCAGGCCGATCACTCCCAGCGGGCTTTGTGGGAACTCGCTAGATTGTTGGAGACTCAAACAGCGAACGCCGCTACTCCTTTCTGCTAAAACTGCATCAGGTTCATCTACCAGCTCGGGCGTTTGAGCGGTTAAGTACAACATAACGTCGCGTAGCGAACACAGCAAGACTTCGAAAGTACTGTCCACTTCGGTGTAGGGCACGTTTCGGCTAGCGGAAAGGAGATGAAATCGGCAACTGGGCCCGCCAGGGTATCGGTTTCCGGTCGCGGGGCACACGCCGGTGGAGAATGCCGCCGCGAAACTTGTGCACAGGAGTAGCCCTACGAAAGTAGGGCGAAGCAGACCGCCGGAACCCGGCCGGGTCGCAACCGTGCTAGTCCTGGGCGATGATTCGGGTCCCATTCAGTCTCAACTCTTGACGCGGGCCTTGAAAGTCAAAGGACGCCGAATCGTAATCTCGCCGCGCGTAACCGACAAGAAGGGAGCTGGTTAAGATCGGAGAAGAACATCACGGAGTGATTATCGCGAATGTACCTGAAACAATTTCCTCATTTCTTCATTAGGGTCATCTGTAGCCTTAAGGGTCCTGCGAGATACCGAGACATCGATGTTCGAAGAACAGTCCTCCAGACCATCTTGAACCATGCGGTTTGTATCAGGGCAACAAAATTCTTTCCGAACGGCCTCGCACCAATCCTGGAGGAAGTCGATGTCTACGTCAGGGAACAGAACCTCCAGCTTTTCCCACTCGTCTGTGTACTCGCACGCGAGGAAGCGGCTGTCTCCGTCCGAGATCTCGCTCATGCAAATAGCAATGTTCATGGACTTGTCGCTCGCAATGTGGCCGACGTAGCGAACCAGGAAGATCTGAAAGTCACGTGTGCCCATAGACACCCTATGTTCCCATATTGAAACGTGCCAGAGCGCAACCGTCAAGCCCGAGCAGTGAGCAACTTTGAATTTTCCACGGGGCTGCAACCGCGTCCCGCCTATCTCTCAAAGTAGCCCACTACCCAAGCCGGTTCTGGATAAGATCCGCGCCACTTATGACAAAGACTGGCCGCAAACGAACTGCGGATGCGCCCGAATCGGGAATCATCATCACAAACGCTGTGGTTGCGCAACACAGACTGCGCTGCAAGGACGCGGTTGCGTCCGCGAGCAATCACGACCCGGACTTGGCCGCTTCGCTGCCAAAGTGCCGACGAATGGGCAGGGCTGCCCATTGGCAGGTATGCCGGCCGCGAGAAAGCGCGAGTATTCTGTCGCCGAACTTGTTACAAACAGAGGAGTTTCGCAGATAGATCCTTTTCGGAGCGTCTGGAACTCCACTTGCACAAGCCGATTGGGCACGGTGCGTTGATCTCGGGACTTGGTTCATCTGCTTTGACGAGGAGCGTTCAATGAGTATTGCGCTAGCATTCGGACTTTTTCTATCCGGGGCAGGCTTGGGAGCACTCTCTACTCGGATTCAGCAGAACGCCGTCAGAAGGCAGTTTCAACAAGAGCTAGAGACCCAAATCAAGCAAGCTCTGTTCGGGGGAATGAGTCGGCGAAGACTGCTAAACAGTCGGGAGCTGCCTTCAGGCGGTCCAACCCCCGGTTCTGCACCACCAGAAGCCATCGCTACCGGCGACGGCTCTCGCAGCCGCCAAACGCACACGGAGAGCGTCGTTCCATCGGATAGCAACCCATTAGGACCTTCTTTGATAAGCAACTTTCGCCCCATTCCTCCAGATGTCGGATCGCGTCAAGAATTGGGGTCCGAGACCTCCGTCCTGGACGGCTCTCGGAAATGTGAAACCGCTTCGTGCTTACTACATTTCGCACAACCCGGCAGTATGGAGAACAACTCCAATGCCTCGTTCTTCTCAGAAGCGGACGTCTTGATGATGCAGTCGATGCACATTTGTCTGTAATTCATCGCCAGGTTGCCAACAGGCGTTGCACTGTTGCACTCACCACACCGGTCAATGAGTTCTATAAAAAGGGATGTCAAGAAAAAACCTCTGCCTCGACCGGAGGCCTAGAAGATTTGTGTCTCGAGAACCCGACCGACCACCCCCAGAGAGATCGCCGGAGATGGAAACCAGAGACGCTCAAGCTGCTTGCCGATGCAATTGTTTGGCGTCGAACCCCAGCTCCTTTCTTCCAAATCGTTAAAGTGATCGCGGCAATCTCTCGTGCCAAGGTGAGACGCGCCACCGTCGACCGCATCCCCTTTTCCAGAAGGGCAACATAGAAATCGTACAGCGGGCCAGGGCGAGTGCTCGCGGAGATGGCAGCGCCTTTGAAAAGATTTTTCAGATCGTGACTATGGTTGTTACTCAGACCTCGCACGGTCATGCGCTCCCGGTTGCGTCGCAGTTTCCCTCCCACATAGCGGTACTCGCCGCTGTCGTGAGTCTCGACCGCGAAACGACTGTAAGCCCACAGCTGGGGCTTGGTACGGAAACGGTGTGGCGTCTGCAACAGCGTGACCAGCAACGCTGCACAGATCGGACTGATCGAAGGAATCTGGCGCAGCCATTTCGCGGCCTTGTGCTTGTAGCTCTCCGCCAGCAGGTCGCGTCGCGCTTCCTGTCGCACCGGCTGCAGCAGACCCAGTTGCTGATAGAACCGTTCCGCCCGCAGACGAACTCCGGGTTCCAGGATATTGGCCAACCATTCTGCCCGATGCCGCGGGGCATAGACGGTTGCTCCGGTACAAGGAATGGCCCAGTTGTGGTACAGCGCTTTGATCCGACTCATGACTCGCGTCAGATCCTTCGTGATGGTCAGATAGCTGCGACCCAATTCCTTTAAGGTGCGTACCCCGTGCTCTCCGCGGTACACCCTCTTGAGCTGGTTGCCGCGTAACAGCTCCGCCAGCTTTCACGCATCGATCCGGTCACTCTTGCTGCCATCTTTCAACAGGGCGTTCTTTCGCGGATCGCAGACCACGAGATTGCTGACGCGAGGTTTCAGCAGGTCATGCAACCAGGCGGCAGAAATTCCTTCTTCGAAGGTCACCGATAAACTTCCGTTGCAGCCCTTCGATGAACTCAAGAATCGTAGCCGCTTTCGTCTCCAGGATGCATTCCATGATCAGCTTGCTTGAGCTATCCATGACCGCAACCGAGATCGTTGCCTGGTGAACGTCCATGCCAATATACTTTTCTTGCTTCATAACGGCGCTCCTTTCTCCCTTCAGTAGGTAGTGATCGCAACAATCACACCCTACCGCAGAGTGGGCACCTTTTATATCGCGTGCAAACGCGATTTTGCGCCAGCGCTGCGAGATGCTTATCCTAAAAACTGGCGGTACCCTCATCGATCACCCCAAAACTGATTGGATAAGAGCGAAGGCTCCAGCGGTCCGGTATGTTCTTTCGTTGAGGGTTGAGGACCAAGACCAACTGGGTTAGGAGAAGCCTTCATGACTATTGTAGGGTGTGATTTCCATCCGAGCTGCCAACAGATTGCGGCCTTTGATGCCGAAAGCGGAGAGATTGAGAGATTGCAGAGTACAAGCTAAACAACGGAGATAGAGAGGCAGAACGGTTTTGCCGGCAGCTGACTGCTCCATCATTGATTGGCATGGAAGTCTTCGGCGCCAGCGATCGTGGTCACTGACACGAACAGTACCGAGTGACTAATCTGTGGACGAGCAACTCTAAGTTTTGAGGGAGGACTGTCTAAGCGAAGGTATCCGCTCTTGAGCGTGTGGACTCCTTCGTTTTTTCCTGAACGCACGCAGGGCATTCAACGATTCAACGCGTCCTCCCAGTGTCGTACACTTTTTCAAGACTTCAAAACGCAGTTGACTGACCAGCATTCTTGTAGTTGGAATGCTTGGCGGGTGAAAGGTGAAAGTGCGATCTTTGTATTTTGTGATTGGCATAGCTGTGCCTCTCTTTTCAGGGGAAGGTGGACGTTATAGCAAATGGCTCAATAGCGGCATAGCACGCGATTGGGCCATTGCGTTGCTCCTACCTCGGGGATGGTACGACCACAAGTGATCTACCTTTTTTACAGATACTCCGATAATTTAATGAGATCGGAATCGGTTAGCGCCTTGGCCCCGCTAATCTGATACGCCCCGCTCCCCTGACTCCGGAGCGGGGCTATTCGTCTTGGCGGTGGAACAGTGATCCGAAGGTTCGGCCCAAATCGGGGAAGGCGAGGATTGTACCATCGGAAAGAAGAAAAGGGTGCGGGTCGGATTAAATACCGACCGTTCCGAAAAGTCACTGGATATGGGGGCACGCAGACTAGGTTCTCCGCTGCCATCCAGGAGCTTCCCTTCACGCGAGGGGGAGGACTCCGCACCCAACGGAAATATGTGATGGCGGCTCTCTTATTAGGTTGGCTGCGAGATTTTGTTACGAAAGACGAACAGAACGATTGCTTACATCATTGGGAGGAGAAAAATTCCGTAACATGGGGACCTGGAGGTGGCCTGATCCATGCTTCGGGATCAGTTGCGACAGGTGCTTGTCCGTCTCAAACTAGTGCTGCGTCTGGAACGGCGGGTAACCCTCGAAGAATATTATCAACTACTCCAGCTTTCAGAAGCGATCATTGAGCACGGGCGAATGTTTCAGAGGTACCACGGACACTCCTCGTCATACGCAATCGTCGGCGTTCCAGAGTTGGCACGTTGCTTCAGGGAGACACCACGAACCATCAAAGATGCGCTCCTGCTCCTGAAGTGCACCGGCCTTGCTGAGCCACTTCGTCCGCGCAGATATTGGAAAATTAAACTGGCAGGCACTCTTCTCAGCAGTCGCAAGGATGCAGGAGCCGCTTAATGTCACCGACAGCAGACTGCTACAATTCATGATAAGTAGAGGGAGGGCTCAACACTTGACCGAACTTTTGCTCATTCCCCAAACACCCCATGGAACAGCGGGGATAACCACGGCCGGGTGCTAGCGCTGCTAGCTGGGGAACCGGTCGAAGGTGAACGCGATTTCGGTCTGAAGCCGAACACGATTTCTGTTGTGATTCCGAACAGCATTCCAGTCTGAAAGTGAACGCCGATTGGACGTGCCGGATTACCGTCAGTATTGCCAAAGCATCGGCAATTGTAGCGCCCAGATCTTAACCCGAGAACCGGCGTCGCTGAGTCGAATGTTATACATTCAGCGTTCTGGTCGCTTCGGTCTTTGGTTTGCTACAGAATCCTCATGGAGGTTATCCGGTGGCGAACCGACTTGCAGAATCTCATTTCAGAGTATGGTGTCTATTCAAAAGATGGACCGAATCGTTTTAACGCGAGACCACCGTCGGGAGCGGTGAGTTGTTTGAAGACCACGCCAGGCACAGGACGCGCGTCGAAAGTATCGACCTGACCCAGGTCGCCGGGCTGGGGCACCGCGTACCGCTTGGGTTTGCGCACGGCGTAGGGACGAGCGAGTGTCACTATCCTTCCGACCGGTAATGGCAGCCTTCGAATCTTCGAATCCGTCCGAATCGGGAATTAATCATCACAACAACTGCGGTTGCGGCGCACAGACGGCGCCTAGCATAGGTTGTAATGTGAAGTTGTGGAGGCGCTGGTGGCCGGGTTTCCTCAGGATGGGAGGTGCTGATCGGTCGGTGCTGAACAACTCGAATACCTACTTAAACGAAAGAGCAAAATTCGGACACGGATAGAGCGCCTCAGAGACGAACGGTTTGTGCGTCTTAAGAACTGGGGGAGGCGACCCCTGGAGTTGGGCTATGAGAATGGAAACCCAGTTCGAAGGCCAACAAAATGCGAACCAAACTTCCCGAGCGTTACCAGTCTTGCGAACGGCGGACTGAAACCATTTCCCTCCTCACCGCGTGGGTACGCCAGCTAAGGCCCTTCGGACGCTGCCCCCAGTTATTGCTGACCGCTCGGCTCGCCTCTAATGCGATCGATATGGCGAACCTGTTCGACATGGGCCCAGACAGCGCACTAGCGTCTGCGACATGGGAATTTCATGCGCGGGCTTATCTTCTCGTCATGCTTGCGGACTTTTACTCGACTGTCGACGCGGTTGCAAAAACGTTCGATACGAAAAACATGGCTCTAACACCTTGCCAGCTGCGGAAGGTGTGTGAACGCGCTGTCACCAGAGCTCTGATGAGCGCGACGGGGTCAGAACTTCGTGCTGACCTCTATCGATCCTCGTTTGGACACGCTTGTGACATTTTGGAGGAACGAGCGCACTACCAGGCCTTGCGGGTGCAGTCTCCCATTAAAGGAAGAGAACGCGAATTCGAATAAGTCCTTCAAAGAGTTACCTTGCCTCGCTGCGGTTTGCTAAGATCAATCATCATTTTGCATCACTTCATTCACACTTGCTCAGAATTCCATTCCAATAAGTACGAGTCTCCACTCAAACTGCCGTTGCAACCCAAGCCGCAACAGCTCTCGCCTCAGCGATCACCCAAAACCGGCCACTGATTGTCACCTGAAAATCGGCCAACGGGAATAGCGCCCGGGACATTGATTCCCGCGGAGCTTGTAGGCTCCGTGGGCATGGCCAATGTCTTGAACGAAGAGAAGAAACAACAAGTCTTAGCTCTGCGACGGCTGGGCTGGTCGCTGCGGCGCATCCAGCAAGCGACCGGAATCCGTCCTGAAACCGCAGGCGCGTACCTGAAAGCGGCGGCGATTGCGGTGCGTCCGCCCAGTGGCTGGGGGCGGTGCAAACCAAAACCGGCCAACGAAGTGATCACCGACTCCGGTGCGGCAAAACCGGCCATCCCGGTGATTCCCGATCCCCTCGACCCTAACTGCAACCCCAACCCCAACCCCAACCCCAAGCCCAACCCCGAAAACCTTTCTACGAAGGGAAAAGCAAAAGCAACTTCAAAACCGGCCAACGAGAACGAGGTGATCACCGACTTTGCCGTGGTCACCAGCCCCAGCGCCTGCGAGCCGTACCGGGAAGCCATCGACTTGGGGATCAATGACGGCCGCAATGCGCGGGCCATCTGGCAGGATCTGGTCTCGGAGTACAGCTTCGCCAGCAGCTATCAAAGCGTGCAACGCTTCGTGCGCAAGCGGCGCGGAACGCAAACGCCCGACGCCCGCGTCGTGATCGTCACCGCGGCTGGCCAGGAGGCGCAAGTCGATTACGGCACCGGTCCGATGGTGCGCGATCCCGAGAGCCGCAAGCATCGGCGCACCCGGCTGTTCGTGATGACGCTGAGCTGCAGCCGCAAGTCAGTTCGTCTGCTGACCTTCCGCTCCAGTTCGCGCATCTGGGCCGAACTGCACGAAAGAGCTTTTCGCCGGCTGGGCGGCGCCCCCCGCATCGTCGTGCTCGACAATCTGCGCGAGAGCGTGCTCGTCCCCGACATTTACGATCCCACGCTCAATCCTCTTTACCGCGACGTGCTGGCGCACTACGGCGCGGTCGCCATGCCTTGCCGGATTCAAGATCCGGATCGAAAAGGCAAAGTCGAATCCGGTGTCGGTCACGCGCAGAAAACACCACTGAAAGGCTTGCGCTTCGAGACTCTGGAAGAAGCCCAAGCCTACCTCGATGATTGGGAGCAACGCTGGGCCGACACGCGCATCCACGGCACCACCAAACGGCAGGTCGCCGCCATGTTTGCCGAAGAGAAGCCCTCGCTGTTGCCACTGCCGCTGGAGCCGTTTCGCTATTACCAGTACGGCGAGCGCATCGTGCATCTGGACGGCTGCGTCGAAGTCGAAGCCGCCTACTACGGGGCGCCTCCGGGCTGGATCGGGCGCGTGCTGCGCGTGCAATGGGATGAGCTGTATGTTCGGCTGCTCAATCCCAAGACCGGGCAACTCCTCCGCGAACACGTGCGCCAGAAGCGCGGCTGGTATCGCATTAAAGAAGAGGACCACCCCAAGCGAACACCACTGCGCACTTCCCAACTGCTCTGGCGAACTGGTCGCGCCGGATCGCACATCGGTGCGCTCTGCGACGCCATCCACCGCCAGCAAGGCGAGATCGGAGTGCGCCGCATTCTGGGCGTTCTCTCTCTGGCCAAGAAGTACGGCCCAGCGGCGGTCGATGAAGCCTGCGCTGCCGCGCTGGAAATGGGCGTGCAGGAATACCGCTTTGTCCGCCGCTATCTGGAACGCTGCCCGCAAGCCCCACTCAGTTTGCAGCAAGTCGATCCATTGATCCGCGAGCTGGTGCAGTACCGCGACTTCATCAACTACAAAACCGGGCTCTCAAACAACTTCGCCTGGGCGGAATGGCCGCCGTGCTGGAGACCCGTCTGCGCCAGGCGCAAACCGAACCGCTCGCCCCCTTGACCTGCTCTCGTGCCTGGTCTCCGACGAACTCGCCCGGCGTGGCGAACGTCTGCTGGAGCGGCGCACAAAACAAGCGCAGTTCCGCGACTCGCAGAAGACCCTCGACAGCTTCGACTTCGCTTTCAACAAGAAGATGAATCGCAGCCTGGTCTTCGATCTGGCCACTGGCGCTTTCATCGCCCGCCACGAAGACGCCCCGTTTCTCGGCCCACCCGGCACCGGCAAAAGTCACCTGGCTCAGGCTATCGGTCAAGCCGCTATCCAGCAGGGCTATCGCGTGCTCTACCGCGAGACCCACACCTTGCTCGATGAACTGGCAGAAGCCACTCTCGACGGCAGCCGCAAAGAGCACATGGAGTTCCTAGTGACCGTTCCTTTGCTCATCCTCGACGACCTCGGAATGCGCAAGCTGCCCCTCACCGCTGCCGAAGAACTGCTGGAGATCATCATGCGCCGCTACGAGCGGGCCAGCACCATGCTGACCTCGAACCGCCCGGTGGAAGACTGGGGCAAGCTGCTGGGCGATGCGGCTGCCGTCAGCGCCATGCTCGACCGCCTGCTTCACCACGGGCACGTGCTCAAGTGCGGTCCGCGGAGCTGGAGAACTAAGCTGGATGCGCCAGAACCATTAGGCGGCTAGCTGCTTGGCCTTCTAGCTTCCAGGAACTTTTCAACTGCCTCTTCGTACTCCATGCTGAGCGTGGATTGTGGTTTTATGCAAGCGTCGCTTTCTGGAATCAAAATTGTGGAGACTTGAGGAATTGACGCGGCCCAGGGTTTCCTCTGGGCCGCACTTGGCTTTCAGTCTGTTCTTACAGTGCGTCAGGGTCTCAGCCGCGTACTCGATCGTCTTCGCCCACTTCGCTGTCGTGGTACACGTGCCTGTGTTCTTCGTGATCGTGATCGCAGCCTCATAACTGCCCGGACCATTGTTGCTCACCGAGCCCGCCGTGCACGAACCGGAGGCCGCGATGGTCGGGATACTGGCATTGCTTCCCGCCTCATTCGACGTCGCGGTCACGGTAAACATGCTGCCGTTCGTCGCAGTCGCTGGAGCGCCGGTAAAGCTGACCGTTGGCGTAATCGGCTCCGCCTTGGTCTTCTGGGTAAGACTTAGAGCGTAATAGTCGGCATTCGCCGCCCACTTCACCGTCATCGTACAAGTTCCGGTGCCGCTGGTCATCGTTACGGTCGTCCCGTTTATCACGCACGCTCCAGTCGCCGTGATATTTGGCGTAGTGCCGGAATTCGCCGTCGCAGTCACCGTGAAAGTGGCGCCATAGACCGCGCTTGCCGGAGCGCCCGTGAAACTGGCGACGGGCGTAGCTTTGATCGCCGTCACGTTCGCCGTGAGCGTTGGCGCGGGCAGGTAGTCGCTATTTCCGCTCTGGTTGACCTGCACGGAACAGGTGCCTTTCGCGGCCGTGATCGTGTAAGTCGCGCCGGAGTTCGTGCAAACTCCCGAGCTGGTGTAGGTGACAGGCAAGCCCGAACTGGCCGTCGCGACAACGGCAAAGCTAGTGTTATAGCCCGCCGTCGTCGGCGGCGGCGTGGTGAACGTGATCGTCTGGCTGGCCTGGTTGACGGTTTGGCCGCCACTCAAGGTGCCCGTGCTTCCACTGTGATTGCCGTCGCCCGAGTATGTCGCGGTGATTGGATTGTTACCCACCGGCAAACTGCTCGTCGTACACATTGCTGTTCCGGGATTGCCCGACGTCACCGGCGTTGTGCCGCAGCCCGTGTTCGCGCTCCACGCCACCGTCCCCGTGACGTCCTGCGATTTCGCTCTCTCTTGCCCGACAACCTCCGTCCCTTCACCTCTCCGTTCTGCCCGCTGATGGTAGCTGTGAACGTCACCGACTGACCGTACGATGATGGATTCAGGTTCGAAGTGACCACCATGCCTGCGCTCGCCTGCGTGATGGCGAAGTTATTGGTTTGCGGACTGCTCGAACCGTTGTAGTTTCCGTCTCCCGCAAACGCCGCGGTCTCCGTGTAGAGGCCCACCGCATCCGCCGCCGTCGGCACATACGTGTTCGTGCATGTCATCGTGTCGCCGCTGGGCGCCCCGCAATTCGTCGTTCCATACGTGCCGTTGGGCCCGTTGCCACCAATGCTTACAGCGCTCGCCGTGGGCGCGGCCCCATTACCTGTCCACGATAGCACTGCCGTGATCGTGATCTGCTGATCTAGGCCGTAGGTTTCCGAAGCCGGACTTACACTGGTCACGTTGATCGACGTGCCTGACTCGGATTGCACTACCTGGCCACCGCTTAACGTGCCCGTGCTTCCGCTGTGGTTGCCATCACCCGAGTACTGCGCCGTAATCGTATCGGTCCCCACCGGGAGGCTGGAGGTGATACACGTCTACTCCTGGATAGCCCGGCGCCACCGGGGTCGTGCCGCAGCCCGTGTTCGCACTCCACGTCACCGTCCCGGTCACGACCTGCGACTTCACTCCCTTGCGGGTCGTCCGGCCTTTCACATTGCCGTTCTCGCCATTGATCGTCGCCGTGAACGTCACCGACTGACCATAGTTCGACGGATTCATGCTGGACGAAACCGAAGTCGTCGAGCTGGCGCTGTTAATGGTGAAGTTGTTAGTCTGAGCGCTGCTGGAAGCACTGTAGTTCGTGTCGCCCGAGAACGACGCGGACATGGTGTACGAACCCGGCACGTCGTTGCCACTCGGTGTGTAGGTGTTGGAGCAACTGATGGTGTCGCCACTGGCTTTCGCGGTGTGGAACACTCCGCGTTCCCGCGCCACTTCCGCAGCCGCTGTCCACAGCGCCTCTGGAATCGGCAAGCGGGCGCCGCTGTCGCCCTCGGCCAGCGTTCAACGCACCGGTAAACCCTTCCCATCCTGTTGGGAATATCAGCTGGGTAGGTTGCCATCGTCAGCCTCCTCCTCCCGCCCGCTGGACGAAAGACTGACCTTAACAAGCTCGCCCCACCCGAGTTACGCAGGCTTGCCGAAAGGGCACCATCTGCTTTGGATCAACGAACCGGGCGAATCTGAATGCAGAACGGCTTACCCTTCGGTACCTGTGGCTGCCTTCCCATGGTTGAGCGTTTCTTCTACTTTACGCAGGAGGTCCGAAGGAAGGAAGGGCTTTTCCAGGATGTTTGCACCGTACTTAGTCAGTTCAGGCAATTCCAGAAACTGGTCCGAAAGGCCCGTTATGAACAAAAACTTCGTCTCGGGGCGGGCCGCACGAATTCGCTCTGAGAGTTCAAGTCCGTTGGGTTCGGGCATTACAATATTAGTCACCACAAGGTCTATTGTGCCGTCGTGTTGCTGGCACAAACGAAGTGCCTCTGCACCATCGGCAGCAAGCAAGACAGAAAACCCGCTGCCTTCGAGCGCCCTGTGCAGAAGGCTTCGAATATTGTCGTTGTCTTCGACTGTCAAGATGGTGATGGAACGCTGCGGGGGCGGTGCGAGGTGAGGTCGCCGGTGCGGCGATTGAGTTTCTCTTGTGCGTCGTTGGTCCAGCTCACGCATTATCCGTCGAGCGAGTATGCGTAAGGAATCGGTTTGCTCTGCTGTCATGAGGTGTGGCACTCGATCCATCACGGCTAGCGTACCTAGGGGGTGGGCGTCATGGGTAATTAACGGTATCCCTGCGTAAAATTGAATCCCGATTTGCCGTACCAAGAAGCTGCTCATGAACCTTTCGTCATTGAGCGGATCGGGGACGATCAGGACGTCGGGTTCTAAGATTGCATAGGCACAGAACGAGCCATCTCGCGGAATCTCATTCAACTCAAGGCCGATTTTCGCCTTAAACCATACCCTTTGCTCTTCGATGAAAGCGATGACGGCGACTGAAGCATCGCAGATATGAGAAGCCAGATGGGCAATGTCGTCGAACACTTGCTCGCAGGATGTTCCCAGAATTCGAAAGCTACGAAGACTTTCGAGACGGGACCTTTCGTTTTGTGGCAGGGGCGACTGCACTGACGCCTCACAACAAAACCTGAAAAACGGTTCCCCTCAGTCCGCTCGACACCGATTCCGAACTCCAGCAGCCCAATACCACCGAGAGCAACTAACCATTCGTGAAGCGAACCTATTGGAATGTTCAGGGCCGCAGATTTCTAAGCCATACATGCCCCCACTGTTACTAATAAACCGAGCACGACAAGGGCCATTCGACAAATCCAGCTTCGTCAACGAGAGCATGACATAGATATGCCGCGGTATGCCGACTATTCGGCGCCAGTGCCGATATCTTGGCAGCGTGTCATTCAAATCTCCATCTTCAAGCAGAGTTCGTCGTGATGTTCCTATATAGTGACTGGACCATTATGCCCCGGATGATAACCTCCTCATAGCGCTAACGCAGATCGTTGTCAAGAGCGATTTCGAAAGGTGATATAGGAAAATTCTTCAACGTGTTGTGGTTTTTGTCATTGTCCTGAAAAGACGACATTGTGAAGTAGTCCGATCCGAAGAGTTAAACCATAGGGTGCGAGAAATATGCCGGAGCAAACACTTACGCTTGATTCCGTTCATTTCTCAGATCTTACAGTCGGCCAGTACCGCAATCTACTTGACCTGGCACAGCTTGCGCTTAGTCAGCGCACGATAGAGGCTCTTTTCCCCAGGCTGGTACTTTGCCTGCATCATACCTTGAATTTTGACGTTGTCACATTGGGTCGTTACGACTCGAGTGCGGGAAGCATCCGCCTGAACGTTTTCAAGGCGGGTGAGGCGGAGAGGAAATGCGAATACCTACCCGCGTACGCTTGTGCCAGTGGGTGGGTCTGGAAGAATCAACGATCGGCACTTATCCAAGATTTGGACACCGAACCCAATTTGCCGGTTTTCCTACAGTCGCTTCGCCGACTCGGCGTTCGTACTTACTATGTTTTTCCCTTGACCACAAGTCGTCACAAGCTGGGAGCAATAGGCTTCGGCAGTTTGCATGTCATCCCCAGGAGGACTGCGACGCTTGAGTTCTTGCGCCGTACGGCTGCAATGATCGCTCAGTTTCTGGACACTACGGTTTCACCCGATGGGCTTACAACACCGATCGATTGTTCCCAAGCCCCCTCGGTCGCAGTACCAAAACTCGAACCAGAACCCCAGGATTTTGACCTGCGGGATTACGCGAGTCGGGACGAAGCTTTCCAGGAAATGGTAGGGAATAGTGCTCTTCTACAAGAAATGCTACGACAGGTGAGGACGGTAGCCGCAACTGACGCGACGGTGCTGCTTCTGGGCGAAACAGGCACCGGTAAGGAGTTAGCTGCACGCGCCATTCACCGACTCAGCCCGCGGGCCGACAGCAAGTTTGTTAGTATCAACTGTACTGCGATTCCGACAGATTTGTTGGAAAGCGAGCTATTTGGACACGAAAAAGGGGCATTCACTGGGGCGATTAATAGGCACGTCGGTCGATTGGAACTGGCTGACAGAGGAACTCTTCTACTGGATGAGGTAGGGGATCTTCCGTGTGTAATTCAGCCGAAGTTGTTACGGGTGCTGCAAGACAAGGAATTCGAAAGGCTCGGCAGTAACCAGACTTTAAAGGTCGACGTTCGGCTGATCGCTGCCACACATCGGGATTTGCGCCGGAGTATCGCAGAAGGTGTCTTCCGCGAGGACCTATTCTATAGACTCAATGTCTTTCCGATTTACGTTCCCCCTCTGCGGGAGCGAAAGAGTGACATTCCTGCCCTTGTGCGTTACTTCGTGTCCAGATACGCAAGTGAAGCGAAGAAGTCGATTACGACTATCCCTGCCGACGCAATGGATGCCCTTCTGAATTGGAGCTGGCCGGGGAACATCAGAGAATTGCAAAATCTGGTTCAGCGGTGCGTGATTTTGACGACCTCACCAGTCCTGAGGGTTTCGCTTGGGGAACTGAGAAGTAACGCGAAGCCGTCTTCTGGCGCGATGTCCCCAGAGGTCGAGCGCGAGATCATCCTTCAAGCTCTGAAAGAGGCGGGCGGAGCAATAGGTGGCGCCTCGGGCGCAGCCAATAGACTGGGACTGAAACGCACGACCCTCTACTCGAAGATGAAAAAACTGAACATTAGTCCGATCGAGTTCCGGAACTAGTAAGTTGTCCCGGTGATAACGAAAGCGCGTTTCGGCCGTTGATGGAGGGAGTGCTCCTCAACTGGAGTGCCGTTTCGCATCCCAATGGCCCGTTGAGCTGTGCACTTCTCTGCAATCGATGCCAGTCGAAGCACGATTCATGCCACACGATTCCACACGTTCAAGTTCCAGCAACTCTCCCCCGCCGCCGCAATCACTGTTTCCTACAATCGCCGTGAATCCGCCGCCGGTTGCCATACACCGCCTGCTGCGCTTCCGCTTTGCCTTTCCAGCAACGCCGTCCACGATCTGGTTCCGAGATATACGTCCGTAGCTCCGCGTCCGCCAGTGTCGCCAGGGTCTCGTTGCGGTGATAGCCCTTCTCGGGAATCCAGACTATCACCACCGACCGCGAGGTGCTCTGACACAACTTGGGCGCACCACTACTAATTACTTCCCTTTGTAAAGCAAAATTTGCCTACGCGCCACACGAAGGGTTCCTTCCGACAGAGTCTTCTAATCTCCATCTAATCTCTTTCTAACCACATCCGTTTCAAATCGACGGTATGACGAGTTTTCGGATCCAGCCCAACTGTGCTGACCACATCTTGGTGGCCAGCCGCTTCGAACAGGCACCGAAGGAACTGAAGCCCTGATTCATTTGGAGAGCGGTTTCTGGCAGGTGCTCCTTCTCGATCGCCGCCTGCCCGACCTCGACGCTGAGGAACTGAGCCATACCGTGCGGCAGCGTTTTCCCGGAACGGTGCGATGAATGACGAAACCCGGTGACGAACGACTAACGACCGACGACGAACAGCGAACGACGATTTCACGAAAGAAGCCTACCTCATGACCAAACATCTCGCCGGCTCCTACCGCCGCGTCCGGACCAACGCCGAGCGTGAGCGCATCCTCATTGAACAGCTTCCCCAGGTCCGCTGCATCGCCCGCCGCATTCACGATGGGCTGCCTGGTCACGTGGCCTTCGAGGACCTGGTCCATGCCGGCGTCCTCGGACTCATCGACGCGCTCAACAAGTTCGATCTCTTCAAGCACGTGCCGTTCAGTTCTTATGCCAAATTCCGCATCCGCGGCGCCATCCTCGACAATCTCCGCGAACTCGACTGGAGCCCGCGCAAATTGCGCCGCGAAGGCCGCCTCGTCGATTCCACCTGCCGCCGGCTTTCCGACAAGCTCGGACGTGCGCCCTACGAAAATGAAATCGCCCAGGAGATGGGCATCAACCTCGGCAAGTTCCAATCCCTGCGCGCCGAACTCGATGGCCTCGAACTCAGCAGCCTGTGTGTCAAATCTTTAAGCGACGGTAAGGAAAGAAATCTCACCGACTATATCCCATCCAAGCACGAGGAAACACCCTTCTTCCAATGCCTCCGCTCGGAGACGAAGCATTTGGTCGAGCAGGCCATCTCCGAATTGCCGGCCAAAGAACAGCGCGTTCTCGCGCTTTATTACTACGATGAATTCACTATGGATGAGGTCGGAACCGCGCTCTGCATTAGCGAATCGCGCGTTTCCCAGATTCATTCTGTTGCCCTGGTTCACCTGCGTGCCCGGCTCGATTTCCTGACCGCGCCCACCGCGCCCGGCGCTCGTGCCAAAGCTGCCGGAGCCACCTAGCAGGCTTCGGAAATGCCCGTTGCTGATACAAAAGGGTTGCTTAAGCGGGCTTCGGTTGTTGCTGGTGACATTATCCCGGCAGGCAAGGAAACAGATAAACAGATCGACATTGGGAACAGGGGGAAGACATGGCCTGCTGGATTTCCAGGTATTGGAGTAACCGCTGATCGAGGACGCTTGTGGTTGCCGACGCTGCGCTCACAGAGAAAATGGCTGAGTTTTCGTTACGCGAACTGATGCGCAGACCGCATTGAGCCAGAAAGCTCGTACACCATCCTTCGCGGACAACCGCGGCAACGCACGCTCGAACTTTTAAAGCAGGCGTTCGGATCATTGTTGGTGTAATTGCAATGTCCCCCTAAACTGCCGAATGAAGTCACCCTTAGCGAAATCTTGGAATCAGCTCAAAATGAGAGGGAAACATGATAGGACCTTAAGGAAAGGTGTTCAGGCTCGACGTTGATCATGCATGACCGCCCGGGACTTAGGAACCCGGTCGGGGCCTCGTTTCGTTACGCCGGTCAGTTCACTAAGTTCGCTCCGGACTTCTTCTAACCGATCCTGTCTGCGCTGATACTCAGCCCTGGCTTCGCGGCTGGGTGCCTTCCGTTCCCAATATAGCCTGTTGATGAAATGCATGGAGTCTATCTCTTCGATCAAAGTCGCAATTCTCATTTTCCCGTTACTTGTGGCTTCGGGTTCCATGGATAGGTCCTTTCCGCACTACATGGAGCAACATCCTATACCTTCCCGTTTTGGGAGACAAGGTAGTGTACTCGTGGTGACGTAACGTTGATTGTGTAAAAAGCGAGAGGGTGTAAGTTGGCTTTGGCCTCACAAGCTAAAGCCCATTCCGAAAGGAGACCTACACCCCATGGCGAAGGTTATACCGATCACCGAGCATTTCCAACATTTTGTGGGAAACGAAGGAGAGTTCTTGGGGCGACCTGCAAGGCGAAGCGCAGCGGGCCGCCAAGAAGTTTTTCGAGTTGTTGAGCGAACGGCAGCGGGATCAGTACATGGTGAGTCCGCGCTATGGCCGATCGGCGGCCCGCAGGGATCATCGCAATGGGTACTACCTGCGGGATTTTGTGACCCGGTTCGGGACGCTGCGGTTGCGGATCGCGCGCAGCCGCAAGCGCGGGTTCCTGCCCGAGGTCATGGCCAAGTTTCAGCGGCGTGCCGACGAGGTATGCCTGCTCATTCGCGAAGCCTTTCTGCGCGGGATCTCGACGCGCCAGGTGGGGCGGGTGGTGTGCATTCTGACCGGGGAAGTGGTGAGCGCGCAAACTGGGTCGCAGCTGACGCGCGACTTGGACCAGGCCGTACACCAGTTCCATCAAGCCCCGCTGGAAGACGAGTGGGCGTACTTGTTTCTGGATGGGGTGAGCTTGCGGGTGCGTCGGCCGAGCGGCCGGCAGCGGGTGCAGATGCTGGTGGCCTACGGCGTGCGACGGGATGGGACGCGGCAGCTGTTGGCGTTTCTGCGCAGCTCCGGAGAAAGTCAAAGCGCTTGGGAAGGGTTGCTTGGGGATCTGTATCGGCGCGGACTGCGGGGCGAGAACTTGCTGCTCATCGTCACCGATGGCTGTGCCGGACTAGCGGCAGCGATCCCGACGATTTATCCGCGGGTGCTGCATCAGCGCTGCTGGGTGCACAAGATGCGGAATATTCTGGAGCACGTGCGGAAGCGCGACTATGACGACGTGAAGCGGGATGCCCAGGCGATTTATCGGGCGGAGAACCGACGCCAGGCCGAGGCGGCCTTTCGTGTCTTCCGTCGCCGCTGGCAGCGCCACTACGGCCCCATGGTGCGAGGTCTGGAGCGGGATCTGCCGGATCTGCTCTGGTTCTCCAGCTTTCCCCAACATCTGTGGAAGAAGCTGCGCACCACCAACATCATCGAGCGTTATTTTGTCGAGGTGCGTCGACGGACGCGACCCATGGTCTGCTTTGTCAACGTAGCCAGTGTGGACCGAATCATCTACTCCATCTTCCAGCGCTTTAATCTGGAATGGAAAAACTGCACCCTCAAGCTATTTACACAAGCAGCTTGACGTCACCTACTCGTCGGTAGTGGGTCAGCTTCAGAAACTAGCCTACTCGTCCAGTAGATGAGTGACACTTTTCATTCCTTCCGTTGGGATGAGATTTGCCGCAGGAACTGCTGCGGGGTTAAGTAGCCAGGGCCTGATGAGGGCGGACGGTGTTGTAGATCTTTTCCCAATGCCGGAGCTCGCGATTGAGTTTTTTCATCTCCAGCGAGCAGGGCATGACTTGGTAGAACTCCTCGGTATGGGTGCGGTTGGCGCGTTCGACGGCGTCATTCAGTTTGGGCCAGTGCGGGGGAGCACGAACAGGTGCAGACCGCTCTGCTGGCAAGCCTGTTCGAACTCGGCGGCGCACTCGCTGCCGGCGTCGACCTGTACCGCACGAATGGGGAAAGGCATATGTGTTACAAGGTATCGAGTAACTGAGTTGTGGTTTGCGCGGTGGCGCGAGTGAGCTTGGAGAACATCCCAACCCGAGACCACATCGCGAGCGGTGAACTGTTTGAAGATCACGCCCGGCACCGGACGCACGTCAGGAGTGTCGACCTCGGCGAGGTCGCACGGGCTCAAACACCTTAAGTACTGCCTCGGTTTGCGCACGGCGTGGAGACGGCCCGCAGAGCACGGCGCGATCCGGAAACTCCCGTGCGCGACGACTGATAGGCTGTGTAACGAAAACGGTATTCTGCTAGACTTTCTGCCCAGTCCGAGGGAAGGTTCGGAAACTCGGACAAGTTAAGTGGGTCCATCTCAGAAAGCTCCTCGAATAGCCTCTAGGATGAAAAAAATTGGGGCGGCCGCTCGAGTTCTGCTGCAGGAATTGCTGCGGGGCTAAGTATCCGGTTGTAGATCTTTTTCCAGTTGCCTGGGTCCGGCGAAGAACGGGCAAAGGCTCTAGCTCAAGTAGTCCGAACGCGAGATTCCCAGTCGCTGCATCTTGTACTGCAAGGTGGTGCGCTTGAGTCCAAGCCGGGCCGCCGCGCCTGTCGGACCCGACAGCGCACCCCGGGTCTGCCGCAGAATTTCGATAATGTGTTCGCGTTCCCGGTCGCGCAGCGTACTGCCGGACTCAGACGGCGGTGGTGAAATTTCCTCACGCAACTCGCCGAGCGGCGGGCTCAACCGATTGCCTTCCGAAAGGATCACCGAGCGCTCGATAAAATTCTCCAGCTCGCGGATGTTTCCCGGCCATCTCCAGTGCATCATGGCTTGGACGGCCTCATCGGGGATGACGTCGACCCGTTTGTGCAGCCGGGCCGCGCATTTTTCTACGAAATGGCGGATCAGCATGGGGATGTCCTCGCGCCGGTCGCGCAATGCCGGCAGATGCAGGGGGAACACGTGCAGGCGATAGAATAAGTCACCGCGGAATTCTTTTTCTTCGACCGCGCGAGCCAGATCGCGATTGGTGGCCGCGATCAACCGCACGTCCACATGAATCGTCTTCGTGCCTCCCAGGCGTTCGAACTCCTGATCCTGCAGAACCCGCAGCAATTTAGGCTGCAACTCCAAAGGAATTTCCCCCACCTCGTCCAGCAACAAGGTGCCCATATCCGCCAATTCCAGTCGCCCTACCTTCTGGCTTACCGCTCCGGTAAACGCTCCTTTCTCGTGGCCGAACAACTCGCTTTCCAGCAGTCCCGTGGGAATGGCGGCGCAGTTCACCTTGATGAAGTTGCGGTCCTTGCGCCGGCTCATGCTGTGAATCAAGCGAGCGATGCGTTCTTTGCCGGTTCCGGTCTCGCCGGTGATGAGGACGGTGGAGTCGGTGTCGGCCACGATGCCAGCGTAGTCCAGCACACGTTTCAACGCCGGGCTGTTGCCGATGATATCTTCGGAGCGGCTCGCGCTCCGGATTTCGTACTCCAGGTAGCGCTTTTCCTGCGCCAGGTGTTCCTTGAGTTGCGCGATCTCGCGATAGGCATGCGCATTCTGCAGCGCAGCCGCGATCTGATTAGCGACTTGCTGCAGGTATTCAACCTCCGACGGGCCGAATCCGTGCTCAACCATGCTGGTCGGATTCAGTGATCCCCAGATGAGATTGCCCGCCACCAGCGGCACACTGCACACCGACCGAACCCCGCCTTCATACATCGATCTTGCCAGCGGTTCGTTCATGTCGCGCAAATCGCCGGCGTCCAGGAATGCGACGTTTCGCGTCCCGATCGTGCGCGCCGAGAGTGATCGCTCAAGCGGAACAACACTTCCGTGGTTGACAAAAGGCTCCCATTCCAGAGCATCTCCATACCGCCGCACGCCCTTTCCATCCTCATCCAGCACACACAGGATGCTCCGTTCGTAGCGCGCAATGCTCCGTACGCTGGAAAGAATGCCCGGCAACAGCTTTTCCAACTCCAGACTGGAACTCAGTTCGCGGCTGATCGCGACCAGGCTCTGCTGTTCTTCAAAGGCACGGTGGGCTTTCTCCTTTTCCAAGGCAAGCGCTCCCATCAGCGCGATACGAGAGAGAAGCTCGATGTCCTCGTTGTCTGGAACCTCGGCGTTCTTTTTGCCCAGGCCCAATGCTCCAAAGCGG
>Ga0187890_10000812_pt1 | contig 22584 bp, 18 predicted proteins | sample June2016WEW_21_1_FD_133005 | JGI IMG/M metagenome (GOLD analysis project Ga0187890, IMG submission 133005) | Peatland microbial communities from SPRUCE experiment site at the Marcell Experimental Forest, Minnesota, USA - June2016WEW_21_10 | ecosystem: Environmental > Terrestrial > Soil >... | reverse complement strand
GCGTAGCAGATCGAAAGCGGCACCAGGATGGCGCGCGACCACGAAGAAATCTCGTAGATATTGAACCAGAACCAGTTGGGAAACAGCACGATCTCCGGCGGGACCGCGGGCACCGCGTCGTAATCGTATTGCCCGAAGAAACAGAGATAGATCTTGGTAAATGTATTAACTTCGGTCACGCCGCCCATTTCGAGAATCTTCTTGCGGGCGCGCGCCAGCGCGGGATGATCCGCCGTGAATCCAGCCAGCTTCAGCCCGAAGTAGGCTTTCACCGAAGCGCTGACGTTCGAAGGACCGCCGGCGTAGTTGTTCCAGCCTCCGTCTTCATTCTGGTGGTTCAGTATGTAGCGAGCGGCCTTCTCAAAGCGCCCCTGGTTGCCCGTGCCGAGCAGAGTATGCAGCAGGATGTAATCGGATTCGAGGGTGGTATCGGCTTCCAGTTCCCCGCACCAGTAACCCTCTTCGTGCTGTTGTGAAAAAAGATAATTGCGCGCCGCGTCAACCGCGACCGCAACCCGGCTTCCCAGGTCATCAATCTTTCCAAATCGCATCTGCGGCACAGAGGCCGGGCTATAAGGGGAGGATTCTTCCATCTATAACTCCAAGGCAGCGCCAGCCGGCGCCGCGGCAATCGTTTCCACGATCTCCGGCGGCAATCCAAAGCGAACATTTTCCGGCATGATCTCCAATTCCTGCACGTCGCCAAAGCCCTGTCCCGCCAGGTATTCCACCACTTCCTGCACCAGATGTTCGGGAGCGGAAGCTCCCGCGGTCAAGGCCACCGTCTTCACGTCATTCAACCATTGCGGCTGAATATTGCGACAGTCATCAATTAGATGCGCCGGGGTGCCCAAACTGCGCGCAACTTCCACCAACCGCTTGGAGTTCGAACTATTATCGGAGCCAACCACCAGCAGCAAGTCGGCGTCAGAAGCCACGTGCTTCACCGCAACCTGCCTGTTTTCGGTGGCATAACAGATATCCTGCGCCGCCGGACCCTTAATGTTCGGGAACCGCTTGCGCAGCGCGCCGATAATGTCTCGCGTCTCATCCAGGCTAAGCGTCGTCTGCGTCAAGTACGCCACGCGGCTGGGGTCGGGCAACGTCACCGACGCCACTTCCGCAGGCGACCCCACCACCTGAGTCACAGTAGGCGCCTCGCCCAGCGTGCCAATCACTTCATCATGATCGCGATGCCCGATCAGAATCAGCGAATAGCCTTCCTTGGCGAACTTCACCGCCTCCACGTGCACCTTGGTGACCAGCGGACACGTCGCATCGATGACGCGCAGTTTCCGCACCTTGCTCGCCGCGCGCACCTCCGGCGAAACCCCGTGGGCGCTGTAGATAACGCGTTCGCCCTCGGGCACTTCGTCCACGCTGTCGACAAAAATCGCGCCCTTCTGTTGCAGTTCCTCCACCACCGAACGGTTGTGGACGATTTCCTTGCGCACGTAAATCGGCGGCCCAAACGCCTCCAGCGCAATCCGCACTATGTCAATTGCGCGCACCACTCCAGCGCAGAATCCCCGCGGCTTCAATAGCAGCAGCGTCTTCGTGTGTAAATTCCCAGTCTCAGACAAGTAGTAGCCCCCACCCGCTAGGGTACACGTGCTCTTAGGAAAAGATGCTGTAAGGGTACCGAAAGATGCACCCTAAGGTCAATGTAAGCCTTTGAGGCAGTGAGGATTAGCACCGGGCGGGGAAAACGGGCGGGTGAACGGGAGGGTCGCCCGCAGGCCGCGCTTCACCAGACCCGGCGTGCCCCGTAGCCGCGTCACCCATTAGCTCGAATCATCTGCTCCGCATGCTTCCGCGAAGTCTCAGTCAGCTTAGCCCCCGACAACATGCGCGCCACTTCCTCAGTCCGTTCGTCGCCAGTAATCTGCCGGACGGTAGTCTTGGCGCGTCCAGCAACTTCGCGCTTCTCGATCACGTAGTGATGATCGGCAAAGGTTGCGATCTGCGGCAGGTGCGTGACGCACAGCACCTGATTGCCCTTGGAGAGCGCCTTCAACTTCTTCCCCACGGCTTCGGCGGCGCGCCCTCCGATGCCGGTATCGATCTCGTCGAATACTAATGTGCGCTGTGCCGCCGCCGACTTCCTTTTCCCCGCCGGATTCGTCCCCGTTTCGACGCTCGCCTTCAAAGCCAGCATGACGCGCGAAAGTTCGCCGCCCGAGGCAATCTGCTCCAGCGGGCGCATGGTCTCGCCCACATTGGTCGTAATAAGATAGACGACCTCATTGATGCCCGAAGAACCCCAATGCGCTTCGTCTTCGTTTTCTTCCACCGTGATGCGAAAACTGGCGCGCATGGCAAGATCGTTGATCTCCGCCTCGACCAACTTCTCCAGTTTCCGTCCCGCCTCCACCCGCTTGCGCGAGACGGCGCGGGCAGCTTTGCGATACTCTTCGGCGGCCAGAGCCAGCATCTCCCGCAGTTCAAGCAATACTTGATCTTTATTCTCCATTTCCAAGATTTTGCGCCGAATATCATCGCCGAAGACGATGACCTGCCCGAGCGTTGGCCCGTACTTCCGCTTCAGGCGATCCAGCAGCGCCAGCCGCTCTTCGATCTCCGCCAGGCGCTCCGGCGAAGCCTGAATTCCTCCCGCATAATCGCGCAGCGTCGCGCCCACATCTTCGACGCTGATGCGCGCCGACTCCAACGCCGCCAGCGCTTCCTGAAACTTCGGCTCATAACGCGCCAGTTCTTCCAGGTGCTTCTGCGCGGCGCTCAGGCTCGACGAGGTGGAAGCGTTGCCCTCATACAGCAGATCGAACGCGCTGATGGCCGCGCCATAAATCCTCTCGGCATTAGCTAAAACGCGCTTCTCGGCTTCCAGTTGCTCGTCTTCTTGCGCACCTTCTCGCGAACTATCGCCCGCCCGCAGCCGCGCCTCTTCGATCTCGCGCGATTGGAAGTTCCACAGGTCGAGCAGCCGCATGCGATCCTGCTCGTCCTGTTCGAGGTCGGCAATGCGCCCGCGAATCTGCTTCCAGTGCGCAAATGCGCTGGATACGTCCTTCAACTCGACTCCGGCGTAAGCATCGAGCAGGTCCTGCCGCGCCGCGGCATCGAAATTCACAATGGATTCATTCTGCGCGTGGATCACCGCCAGGTGCGGTGCAATCTGTTTCAGCACCGCCACGGTCGCTGGCTGATTGTTGATGAAGACCCGTCCCTTGCCGCCGGGAGCAATCTCGCGCCGCAGAATCAGCGAGCCATTCTCCGCGTCCAGTCCGTTCGTCTCGAGAATCCGCTCGATCGACCGCGCCGCCGCTCCGTCACTCTCAAACACGGCCGCGACCACCGCCCGCTCCGCACCCGTGCGGATCACGTCCGCGGACGCTTTTTCCCCTAGCAACAATCCCAGCGCGTCAATCAGAATGGACTTCCCCGCCCCGGTCTCGCCGGTCAGAAGATTCAGACCAGACGCGAATTCGATCACCACATTGTCGATGACCGCGTAATTTTCCAGTCGAAGTTCGGCCAGCACAAGGGTCCTGCGATCTTTCCTGTGGCGCGGACACTCCCTTCGACTTCGCTCAGGGCAGGCTCTGTCCGCGGCCTTTGAACTTTATACAACCATCTGTAATTTACGCGCAGCATAGCACAGATCCCCAGCGGGCTGCGCGGAACCGGCTGCCCCGTTCCCAAAGTGGTACCAACGATTGCGAAAAATGCACTTACGATTTTGCCTCGAACCCGAGCGCTTCACGAAGATAGATCCATGCGATCCTTCCCCTTAATAATAGTAGTAGCAGGGCTGCTCTTTTGGCTGGCGCCTGCGTCCGCCTGGGCGCAGAGACTTCAATGTCACCCTTGCGCCTATGATTTCGGCAAGGTACAGGTCGACCATTCCAAGTCCTATTCCATCGAACTCACCAACACTGGCGACAGAATGCTGCGTATCACTTCCGAATCGGAAAAGGGGAGCGGTTTCTCATTCGGCGCTTTCCCTGTGCCAGCGTGGATCAAGCCCGGGGAAAGCCTCAAGTTGCCCGTCATTTTCACGCCGACTGCCGACCGCGATGCCCGCGGCACCCTCACCCTCGCAAGCAACGACCCGAGGTCCCCTCTTGAAATATTGGTCTCGGGGATCGGCGTCGCCGACTCGAACCCGCAACTGGGAGTCTCTCCTGCAACCCTCAGTTTCGGCAACGTCACGGTGGGATCGAGTGCCAGCCTGCAGGCTACGCTCACTGCCTCGAACGCCGCTGTCACCATTACGTCGGATGGGTCTTCCAGTTCGGAGTTTGCCATCCTCGACCTGAAACTGCCGGCAACGCTGCCGGCTGGGAAAAGCGTCGTCGTCACCATTCAATTCACACCGAACGCTTCCGGAACGGCCGACGGCAAAGCGGGATTCATCAGCAATGCGGAGGGTTCCCCAACCGTGGAACAGTTGACCGGTGTGGGTGTGGCTAAGACTTCTCATAACGTCTCCCTTACCTGGGAACCGGGAGACGACGACGCAGTCGGATACAACGTGTTCCGGGGCACCGCCAAAACAGGCCCGTTCGAGCAGATCAATACCGCCCTGGATTCTTCCACCAATTACACAGACTATACGGTTGTTGCCGGAGACACTTACTACTACGTCGCAACTGAGGTCGATGCCAAAGGTGACGAAAGCGCGTATTCCAATGTAGCGCAGGCCGTGATTCCTTAACCCATGGTCTGAGGTCAATCGTTGTTCGTCGGTCGTTAGCTGCTTGGCAGACCATCAGAAGGACGCGCGACTAGCGCCTGGCGACTATCCACCAACAACCGAAACACACATTGACCGATGCGGTACCCTGCCCGAGCACGCCGCCACCCTGGTCTATAATCTTAAACAGGGGTTGTCCCTAAACCGATGCATTTTTCTTCCGTCCTCCTGTTGTTTGTCGGCGGCGAAATCGTTGATCTCGTCCTTCAGACCGGTCCGGTCGCGAAGACCGTGCTTCTCCTGCTGATCGCATTCAGCGTGCTCTCCTGGGCCGTGATTATTGCCAAGTGGCGGCTCATCCGCCGTGCCCGCTCCCAGAGCGGCCGCTTTGTCCGCGCCTTCCGCAAAGCGCAGCGCATGCAAGACATTGCCTCCGTTGCCGATCAGTTTCGTCCCAGCCCGCTCGTAGGAGTATTTGAAGGCGCGGTCCAGGAGTTCAAACGCCAGATGGGAATGACCGGCGGCATCCACAACCTGCCGGCCATTCAGCGCGCCATGCAGGTCGCGTCTTCCGAAGAGATCACCCGCCTCGAACGCAATGTCCCGTGGCTCGCGATTACCGGCGCGGTTACGCCGTTTATCGGACTGTTCGGCACCGTCTGGGGAATCATCGACGCCTTCCACGGACTCGGCACGGCTGGCGCGGCAACTCTGCGCGCGGTCGCTCCTGGAATTTCCGAAGCTCTGGTGACCACCGCCGCCGGCCTGGCTGCAGCCATCCCGGCGGTGATCGCCTACAACCTCATCATTGGCTCCATTCGCGAAATGGCCTCGCGCAACGACGACTTCACCCTGGAGATGCTCAATCTGGTCGAGCGTCAGCATGAGTTACCGGTAACCGAGGCGCGGCGCTGATGGCCTTCACTTCCGCCAACGGACGCACCCAGACCGCCCTCGCCGATATCAACATCACGCCCCTGGTGGATGTCGTTCTCGTGCTGCTCATCATTTTCATGGTGACCGCGCCCATACTGCAGTCCGGCATCGAAGTCAACGTGCCCCACACCCGCACCGTCAAAGAGATCACCGAAGAGCGCCTCGTCATCAGCATCGACAAATCGCAAAAAGTCTTTCTCGGCAACGATCCCATCAACATCAACCAGATCGGAGCGCGCCTGAAGCAGAAAATTCGCGATCCGCAACACCAGTCGATCTATTTGCGCTCCGACGAAGATGTCCCCTTTGGCGCCTTTGCCACCGTCATGGACGCCATCAAGCAGGCGGGCATCAGCAACGTGAGCATCGTTACGCAGCCGATGGATACTCATGGCGGCCATCGCTGATACTGACACTGATACTGACAGCGACATGCATTACGACGACATCGACATTTATTCCGAGCACACTGGGTTGCGCCGGCCTCTGGCCTGGTCGCTCGGACTGCATCTCGGATTCGCCGCGTTCGTCGTACTCTACGCCATGTTCATTCACGGCGTCCGTGGTGAAGGCTGGGGAAGCGGCGGCGGCGGAGATGCCATGGGAGCGACCCTCGTGAACTCGGTTCCCTTGCCCGCCAATCCCGCCGAGACACAGAACGTGCTGGCCACCGAATCCAAGGGACTCTCGAAGTCGCAGCCCACAGTTCAGGAAAAAGAGCTGGAAGCGATTCCGATTCCCGACAAGAACACGAAGACAAAAATAAAGCCCGCACCGGTAAAGAGCGCGACCCAACGCAAGGCGCAACCAGAGCCGCCCGAGTCGAATCAGATTCCATATGGCGAAGGTGGTCCGGTCAGCGGTCCCTACACCATGAGCGCGGGCGGCGCCAAGGGCGGCTTTGGATTTACCGGAAGCGGTGGCGATTTCGGTAGCCGCTTCTCGTGGTACGTACAAGCGGTGCAGCGGAAAGTCACCGAAAACTGGTTAAAGTATGAAGTGGACCCAAGGATCACGGAAGGGAAACGCGTTTATCTTACATTTGATATCGCCCGCGACGGGCATCCGGCGAATGTCGAGATCGAGCAATCGAGCGGCGTGCCGTCGCTCGACCTCTCGGCCATGCGTGCCATCCAGCGTATTGATACCTTCGGCGCGCTGCCCCCGGATTATTCGGGAAGCAAAGTGTCGGTAGAGTTTTGGTTCGATTACAAGCGGTAGAAAGCCAGTCGTTGGTCGTTGGTCGCTAGTCGTTGGTCGCTAGTCGTTGGTCGTTCGCGGGGTTTTGCTGACCGCCGATGGCGCAATTTCGGTTCGTATCAGGGCACGCCTTCAGGCGTGCCGCAAGGTTTGTGTTGTGAAAGCGCCTTTAGGCGCTGAGGTTATGGGACTGGAGTTTCACCGCGGGCTGACAACGACTAGCGACGAACGACCAACGACCAACGACTGACCACACAGGGAGCACAAATTGAGTAACCCGGCTCGCCCCATCCGTCATCATGCTTTGATCGCCGTTGCCCTGCTGTTAATGGCAGCCGCCAGTTCCGCGCAGGACTGGATTCGCACCGGCACCGGCCTCGGCGTCGAGCGCGTGCGCCTGGCCGCATCCGATTTCAAGTCATCGACCAACGACGCCGGCAACGCCGACCTGTTGAAGACCTTCAACGACACGCTCTGGAACGACCTCGACAACGCCGGAATCTTCGATCTGGTCTCCAAGAGTTTTTATCCGCTGCAAGAGCCCGGGCAACCTTCCGAGGTCAACTTCGCGGCATGGAATTCCCCGCCGCCCAACACCTCCATGCTCGCATTCGGCAACCTGGGCGTGGCCGCCGGTAAAGTCACGGTGCAGGGCTGGCTCTACGACGTCAAGAATGAGAAGTCGCCGCAAGTGCTCGGCAAGCAGTACGTCGACAATCCAACCACCGACGCGGTGCGCGTCATCGCGCACAAATTTGCCGATGAAATCATCTTCCGCCTCGGCGGAGGCGTAGCCGGCATCGCCGAAACCAAGATCTACTTCGTCAGCGAGCGCACCGGCCACAAAGAAATCTGGATGATGGACTACGATGGGGCCAACCAGCAGCCCATCACCCACCTGGGCAGCATTTCCCTGTCGCCGCGCATCTCGCCCGATGGTTCGCGGCTGGCGTTCAGCTCGATTAACAAGGGCGGTTGGGAAATCATGATGTATTCATTCGATCTCAATCGCATGGTCAGCTTCCCGCGTTTTGGTGGTATGAATCTTTCGCCTTCATGGTCGCCCGAGGGCAAGATCGCGTTTTCGTCCTCGCGCAACGGCTACCCCAACATTTTCGTCGTCGACGCATCCGGAGGAAACTCGCGCCGCTTGACCAATGATCAGGGGCCCGACGTTTCGCCCACCTGGAATCGCAAGACCGGCTCGCAGATCGCCTTCGTCAGCGGACGCACCGGCCTGCCGCAGATCTATACCATGGAAGCGGACGGCACCAACCTGCAGCGTGTTACCGATCAGGGCTACGCCGTTTCTCCCAACTGGTCGCCGAACGGGCAGTTTCTGACTTTTTCCTGGATGCGCAAGTACGGGCCCGGCGAGCCGGGTTCCAACGATTTATATTTGATGGATGTCGCCAGCAAGCAGTGGGTGCAACTCACGCACGACGCGGGGCGCAACGATTTTCCCTGCTGGTCGCCCGATGGCCGCCACATTGTGTTCCAGTCCCACCGCTCCGGCAGCGACCAGATATGGACCATGCTGGCCGACGGCACCAACGTGAAGCAGTTGACCTTCAAGGGCGCCAACACGCAGCCCAACTGGAGTTGGAAGTAGATGCGTTGACCGCCGGTGGCGGCAGCTGGTTCGTACAGGCAGGTTCGTATCAGAACATGAGGTTCGTATCGCAATGAGGTTCGTATCAGCGAATGAGTTTTGTATCAGGGCACGCCTTCAGGCGTGCCGCAGGAGCGACGTCATGAAAGCGCCTTCAGGCGCTGCGGTCGGAGATTGGAGTTTCACCATAAGTGTTTAAGAAAAGCACGGTTTTGCGGCTGGCCCAGAGTGCGCCCTGCCGTGGATCTGCAAATTGCACGCCACAACGCGGGCGCACAGAAAAGAGGAATCAGTGAAGCACGCAACAAGAATGACAATTACGATGACAAGATGGACGACCCTGCTATTCACACTCGCCACCATCATGTTCCTGGCCGCATGCGCGAAGAAGGTCGCTCCGCCGCCGCCCCCGCCGCCACCCTCACCCACGGCTCCCACGGCGTCGCTCTCGGCGAACCCGAATACGATCAACCAGGGCCAATCGACAACGCTAACCTGGCAGACCACGAACGCAACCGACGTCAGCATCGACGGAATTGGCACGGTGGAAACGAGCGGCTCGCGTCAGGTTACTCCGAGCGACTCAACCACCTACCATCTCGTCGCCAAGGGCACCGGCGGAACCCAGGATGCCACCGCTCGCGTGACCGTCAATGCTGCGCCAGCGCCCCCGCCATCAGCCGCCTATAACGCTACGGAAGAAGAGCTCTTCGCGCAAAACGTGAAAGACATTTACTTCGATTACGATAAGGACGATGTGCGCGCCAGCGAGCAAGGCTCGTTGCAGGGCGATGCGCAGTTCCTGCAACAGCATCCCAACATCCGCATCACCGTCGAGGGACACTGCGACGAACGCGGCTCGACCGAATATAACCTCGCCCTCGGCACCAGCCGTGCCGATGCGGTGAAGAACGCGCTCATCCAGGCTGGAGTGAGCGGCAGCCGTATAAAGACCATTACCATGGGCAAGGAAAAACCGTTCTGCACCGAGTCCAACGAAAGTTGCTGGCAGCAAAACCGCCGCGGCCACTTCGTGTACGAAAAGTAAGCGCAGCCAGTGGAGGGACGGGCGTCTCGCGAGCCTGCCCTGAGCCCAGTCGAAGGGTCCAGCCGGGCGGGGACGCCCGGCTCTCCACCGGCAAAGTTCAGGCTCGATCGGCTGGATGCTCAGGAGATTTTTGACATCCAACTTAGGATAACTATGAAATCGAATCGCATTCTGCTAACTCTCGCGCTCTTCTTCACCATCTGGATCGCTCCCGCCCACGGCGCCAGCAAGGAAATCATCGAACTGCAAACCCAGGTCAGTCAACTGGCGCAGCAGATGACGCAGATGAAGCAATCCTTCGACGAGCGCATGGGCGTCATGAAGAATCTGCTCGAGCAGAACACCGACGCCGCCAACAAAGTAACCGCCGCGATCAACGACCTGCAAGCTTCCCTCAACAAACAGCAGCAGGATCGCGCCGGCGTCGTCGACCAGATCTCCGGCCAGATTCAGGCGATGAACGACACCATGGACGAGCTTAAGGTCCGCCTCGCCAAGCTGAGCAAACAATTAGAGGACATGCAGGCCGCGCAGCAGTCATTGGCCGCGCAGCAGTCACAAGCGCAGCAACAGGCCCAGGCGATGGCGCAGGCGCCTCCGCCCGACGTGCTCTACAACAACGCCTTGCGCGACTACAACGGCGGGAAAAACGACCTGGCAACCCAGGAATTCAGCGACTACATCAAGTTCTATCCCAACACCGACCTGGCCGGAAACGCATATTTCTATCTGGCCGAAATTCAGTTCAAGGCCGCCGATTACCCGAAAGCAGTTGCGAACTATGATCTGGTCCTGCAGAATTTTCCCAGCGGAAACAAAGCCGCCGCCGCGCAACTCAAGAAGGGATTCGCGCTCCTCGAACTCGGAAAAGAGGACGAGGGCACACAAGAACTGAAGCACGTCATCCAGCGCTACCCCCGCACCACCGAAGCCGCGCAAGCTCGGGAGAGGCTCCGCAAACTAAGCCCAGCCGCTCCCAAAGCCCGCCAATAGAAGAAACCGGGTATACGAAGACTGGGTGTACGAAAACCGGGTGTACGAAAACTGGGTGCCCCACTCATCGCGTTTTTTGCGATGAGTGGGATCGAGCCGCCAGCAAAACATTCAACCGCAGACCGCGCCGCCACCACAAAAACAAATGACCCAGAATTTCCCCGCGCTCTCGGCGTCTCGGCGGTGAATTAGCTTGAGGTTAGATCACGTCCGCCGCCGTCATCTTCGCTGCCGCCACGCCGCTCGGCCGCAGCGTGACCCAATCGGTCTGCACGTGATCCCATCCCTGAATCAGGAAGCCGTACGATTCGAACAGCGCACGGATCTGCGGCCGCTGCCAACCCGCAATCTCCTCCAGAATCGGCACCAGCGTGGCCAGGGCGTTGTCGCCCAGCACCGTCCGCTTTGCGATCTGCGCCACCAGCTTCGATTCCGAGACCGCAACCGTGAACCCGTCCCGCCGGTTCACGTGCAGCATGACGTGAATGTCGGAACTGCCGTCGCCCACGTAGACAATATGGTCCGCCGGAATCCCGAGGTCTTCTTCCAGCTGATCCAGGCGCGTCACTTTTCCATAGCCGGCCGTGGCCCGCACCAGGCTTTCGATCTCACCCGACGCCTTGTACTTGAACTCAGTGCCAAAAATGTGATCCTGCGGCACGATCCCCTCCAGGGCCGATTGGATCACCTCGACCGGCGCCGCCGAGAGCACGTAAAAATCAAAGTGGAATCCGTCGATCCGCCGGTCGAGTATCTCGTAAACCTGCTTGATGTTCTCCTTGAGGCGAATGCTCTTCCCCACCTCGAACAGGTGGTCGCGCCGAACGCGTGAATGGAACTCGGGATCATGCAAGAGTAAGTAAGAAAGTTCGGCGCCTTGCTGAACCAGGTTCAGCTTCGCCATGCCCTTCGCCTTGCGCTCGAATTCCTTAACCGGGATACCGAGCAACTCGCTAAGTACGTAACCCGTATCGTTGAAGGTCAACGTCTGATCGAAGTCGCTGGCAAACAGATAATGTTTCCGATAATTGCTAGCCATATCCTATTTTAGATTCAAGATCGGGTTAATCGACTATTAAATTTACCCATCGTAACTATTACAACAACTTGTACGTTCAAACGGACATGTCCATACGACCGGGCAGATTCACAAGCAAAGCACGAACATTGCCCGCCGCGAGCATTCAGCGTAACCTAACCTTGTAATCATTCTTATTAACGCACGCATCTCGAAAGGCCCGCCATGCCAAAAAGTGTTAGCGACCATCTTCATAATGACGCCGACCGTGGGAAGGGTTCCCAAGAGCCCGACGACCGCACCCAACCCGGGAACAACTCCATGAGAGACCAGCTTGGGCACCGTAACCCCGATCCGCTAGTGGACGGCGCCGATAGCGATTTTCCCGAACCGGGCCACAGCCCCGAGCACTCGTTCGAGGGAGAGTTCAAGAAAAGTGGCTAGCATCAGCAAAACCAAACAGCGCAGTGACGGGCGTCCTCGCCCGTCCAGCCCGGCGGGACGTAGGCGCTCCACGAGCGAGTGCGGTTGAAGCCTGAGTCTTTAGCAGGTCCCAGCAACTCCGGATTCGCCATAAACAACTAGAGCCGGTCCCGAGCGGGGCCGGCTCAATTCTCGCCACCTGTCGCCAAAGTCTACTGCAGCTCTTCCATGCACTTCGCCAGCGCTTCCCGGCTCGGCCGTGTCACTGATTCCGGCAAAGTTGCCAGCGGCTCATCCGTAACGTTAAGCATGTCGATAAAGCTAGGTGCCTTGGCGTTGATGTAGAACACGCCCGTCAGCACTTCGCCTTTCGCATGTGATTCCATCAACCGCCTCACCGCCTGAATCTTATCCGTGGGATCGTATTCCTGCTCCAGTTTCCGCAACCGCAAACTTGACCCGTCATGCATCGTGACTTCAATCGTAGTCCCATGATCATACTCGACATTGATTTCCTCAAACGACGGTATAAAGCTGACTTCCTGCAGCGGCTCTTCATGCGCCTGCATATATTTGTAAGACTTGGTCGAGCCCTCGTGGTCGTTGAAGGTCACGCACGGCGAAACTACGTCCAGCATCACCGTGCCATTATGAGCAATGGCGGCCTTCAGCATGGTGTGCAGCTGCCGCTTGTCGCCAGAGAACGACCGCCCCACGAACGTGGCTCCCAGTTGAATAGCCATGGCGCAGGTATCGATCGGAGGCAGGTCGTTCACCACGCCATTCTTCAGCGTTGACCCCAAATCGGCGGTCGCCGAGAACTGCCCTTTCGTCAGCCCGTAACAACCGTTGTCCTCGATGACGTAGATGATCGGCAGGTTGCGCCGCATCAGGTGAACAAATTGCCCAGCGCCGATCGAAACCGTGTCGCCGTCGCCCGTCACGCCCAGCGCAATCAGGTTCTTGTTCGCCAGCATCGCCCCAGTCGCAATCGAAGGCATGCGTCCGTGCACGGAATTAAAGCTGTGCGACCGGTTCATGAAGTAAGCCGGGCTCTTCGATGAGCATCCAATGCCGCTGAACTTCGCGACCCGCTCGGGCTGCACTCCCATTTCATACATCGCGTCGATGATGCGTTCGGAAATCGCGTTATGCCCGCAACCCGCGCAGAGCGTAGTCTTCCCGCCCCGATAGTCGATAACCTGCAGGCCAATGCGGTTGATCTTCGGAGCTGGAGCGGGTGCAGGCGTCGGCGTGTTGGTGGTAGTCCCCATGTTACTTTCCCTCCATCATCATAAGTTCATCGGTCACGGACCGCGCGTCGATTGGCAATCCGTGGATATGGCAGATCGACCGCAAACGCGGCGTCAATTCTGGCTTGATATCGAGCTTGAGCAGGCTGGCCATCTGCCCGTCGCGATTTTGCTCCACGACATACACGCGCTCGTGCCGCTCCATGAACTCGTGAACCTCGCGCGTAAACGGATACGACAGCACCCGAAGATAATCCGTTTCCAGTTTGTGGTCTTTAGACAATTGATCGCGCGACTCGATGATCGCCCAGTGCGACGTGCCATAAGCAATGATGCCGATCTTAGCCTTCCCGCCGCCCATCAATTCCGGTCGCGGCACAAACGACCGAGCCGTTTCGAACTTCTTATTGATCCGTTCCATGTTGCGTTCGAAATCGTCAGGACGCTCGCTGTACTGTCCCTTTTCATTGTGCCCGCTGCCGCGCGCAAAATATGCCGCCGCTGGATGATCCGTCCCCGGCAGCGTGCGATAGCCAACGCCATCGCCGTCCACATCCTTGTAGCGCGAAAAACCACCTAACTTCTCCAGATCCGCCTTGCTCAGCACTTTCCCGCGATCAATCGGCTTGTCTGGATAAGGAAACGGATCCGACATCCAGTTATTCATCCCCAGGTCCAGGTCCGACATAACGAATACAGGAGTCTGAAATCGCTCCGCCAAATCAAAAGCATCCTGCGCCATGGTGAAGCACTCGCTCACCGAATTCGGAAACAGCATGATGTGCCTGGTATCGCCGTGGCTGAGAAACGCCGTCGAGAGCACGTCGCCTTGCGCCGTACGTGTTGGCAAGCCAGTCGATGGCCCCACTCGCTGAATGTCCCAGATCACGGCTGGAACCTCAACATAGTATGCGAGCCCGGTAAACTCCGCCATCAGCGAGATGCCTGGGCCGGCGGTAGCCGTCATCGAGCGCGCTCCAGCCCAAGCCGCCCCAATCACCATGCCCACCGCCGCCAGTTCGTCTTCGGCTTGCACGATGGCAAACGTCGCCTTGCCATCCGGCCCCACGCGGTATTCCTTCATGTAATCGATCATCGTTTCGACCAGCGACGACGACGGCGTGATCGGGTACCAGGTGACCACGGTACAACCGGCAAACATGCATCCCATGGCCGCGGCGGAATTGCCGTCGACAATGATCTTGCCCTTCGTCTTGTCCATGCGCTGGATGTAGAACGGGTCGCGCTTCTTCAAATTCGCCGCGGCATAATCGTGGCCTGCCTTGGCAGCCGCCAGATTCAAGGTTGCCGCCTTCACTTTTTTCGCAAACTGCTTGCGGATCGCTTTCTCGACCTCTGCAAAATCGATTTCGAGCAAATGGGCCGCCGCCCCCACGTAGATCATGTTCTTGATCAGCTTGCGCAGCTTCGCTTCCGCACCCACCGACGCCGCCAGCTTGTCGTAAGGCACCGCGTAATAAATCAAATCGTCGCGCACCTTATCCAGCGCCAGCGGTTCGTCGTAGAGCACAGCCGAACCCGCCGACAGCGTCTTCACATCGTCCTGCGCCGTCTCCGCATTCATCGCGATCAGCAGGTCGATCTCCTTCTTGCGCGCGATGTAGCCATCCTTATTGGCGCGGATCGTGTACCAGGTCGGCAACCCCGCGATGTTCGAAGGAAACAGGTTCTTCCCCGAAATCGGCACCCCCATCTGGAAAATGCTGCGCAACAAAACCGTGTTGGAACTCTGCGACCCCGAGCCATTCACCGTGGCAACCTGAATGCTCATGTCATTAACGACACGCCTTTGCCCCCGTTGCCCGGATAATTCCTGGGGCACGATATCAGTAGTGGCCATCCCTGTACCTTTCTTGTCTTAATCGCACAAATTGTTGACCGGGCAAACCCCATCGCCCGGAAGTCTAGCGGAGTGGAGAGAGAAAACTCTCTATTATAATACGCGTCCGAGAGGGTTGGGGGTAATCAGAACAATAACAGGCGGGCAGCCGTGGCCCGCAACCGTCACAGCATCGAAGTGGTTTGAATCTGGATCTGGCGACACGCCGCCGTAGCCGCCGCGCTGCTTTTGCCGGAGTCCCCATGCCGCTTCGGCGATAATAGAATAAGACGTCGAAAAGCGGTTCCGCATACGCGGGAGATGGAATGACAGGTCCCTCTAAACTCGATTCAATTGTCGTTGACCCGAAAGCTGCCGCGCAAAACGACAACGCGCAAAACTGCAATGTGGCTCTGCTCGGCTTCGGTACGGTAGGAAGTTCCGTGGCGAAAATTCTTTGCGAGCGCTCCAACACCCACCTGCGCCTGACCCACGTCCTCAACCGCAACGTGGCGCGAAAAAAAGTGGATTGGCTTCCTCCCTCGGTGCGGTGGACGGAGAATATCGACGACGTTCTATCCTCCGACGCCGCTATCGTGGTCGAGGTAATGGGCGGCCTTCAACCCACTGAAGAATGGATCCGTCGCGCCCTCCAGTCGGGCAAATCCGTGGTCACCGCCAACAAGCAGTTGATTGCGCATTGCGGCCCCGAACTGATCAGCCTGGCCCGCCGCATGAAACAGCAGATCGAGTTTGGCGCGTCGGTCGCGGGCGGCGTGCCGGTGATTTCCGGATTGCATGAGGGATTGGCCGGCGATGAGCTCTTCAAGATTCGCGGCATCCTCAACGGCACCTGCAATTACATTCTTACCCAGATCGAGACCAACGGCATTCCCTTCGCCACCGCTCTGCGCGAGGCGCAGAAGCTCGGCTTCGCCGAGGCCGATCCGACCGAAGACATTGACGGCTTGGACGCGCGGGCCAAGCTCACCATCCTCGCGCGCGTCGCACTGCACTGCAACGTCAAGGCAACGAGCATCGTGGCGCGCTCGATTGCAGCCATCGACTCGGTTGATTTCGAATACGCGAACCAGCTTGGTTGCACCATTCGCCAGATTTCCTGGGCCGAGTTGCGAAGTGACGAATTGTTTGCCGCCGTCCAGCCGGCGCTCGTCGAACTCGCATCGCCCTTGGCGCGCGTCGCAGGCAGTCAAAACCTGGTGATGGCCACTGGAACCTATGGCGGCGAGACCGTCTTCGGCGGCCACGGCGCTGGCGGACATCCAACCGCCGTCGCGGTCGTCTCCGACATTCTGGCTATCGCTCGCTCCAGGCAGGGCGGAATGAGCTACGCCGGACAGCCGGTCGAGAAAACGCCCACCGTCACCGCCGATTTCACCACCAAGCACTATCTGCGCTTTCTCGTAAAAGACCGGCCCGGCATCATCGCGAATCTCGCCACAATTCTCTCAGGGTGCGGCATCAACATCGATTCCGTGCTGCAGAAACCCGCCTGCCCGAAATCGCACCTCCCCTTTCTGATTACGCTCGAGGAATGCAAGGCGTCGCTGGTGGAGGAGGCATTAAAGCAGATCAACTCGCTGGATTTCCTGGTGCAGCCCTGTCTGCATTTGCCGATACTGTAGAGGGCATCGTTTCCGGGAAGAAGTTTGCCGATGGAGCGACGGGCGTCCTCGCCCGTCCTGCGATCGCAGTTTCTGGTTCCGTTTCGAGCAACCGTTCCTATGCTTCCACCTGAAAAAACTGCGCCATGTTGCGGAATTTCTTATACCGGGATTCGAGCAAATCGCCGACGGGCAGTTGCTTTATCGCGGCCAAGTGCTGCTGCAGCGCCGCGTCCAAAAACGCCGCTGCCTGCGCATGGTCGGTATGCGCGCCTCCGGCCGGTTCTGGGATGATGCCATCAATGCAGCCCAGTTCGTTCAGATCTTTCGCGGTGATCTTCATGGCCTCCGCCGCCAGACCTTTCTTGCTGGCATCGCGCCACATGATCGACGCACAGCCCTCCGGCGAAATCACCGAGTAAATCGAGTTCTCCATCATCAGCACACGATCGGCCACGGCAATCGCCAGCGCGCCGCCGCTGCCGCCCACGCCAATCACGGTCGCAATGATCGGCACCTCCAGCCGCGCCATCTCCAGCAGGTTGCGGGCAATGGCTTCTCCCTGGCCGCGCTCTTCGGCGTGCAGTCCGGGATAGGCGCCGTCGGTGTCCACGAAGGTAAGAATCGGCCGCTTGAATTTCTCCGCAATCTTCATCACCCGCAGCGCTTTTCGGTACCCTTCCGGGTGCGGCATGCCAAAGTTTCGATACACCCGCTGCTTCGCGTCGCGCGCTTTCTGCTGACCTACAATGACAACCTCCTGGCCGTGAAAGCGCGCCATCCCGCAAACAATCGCCGGATCGTCGCGAAAACCGCGGTCCCCGTGAATCTCGCTCCAGTCGGTGAAGATGCGCTCGACATAATCCAGCGTGTAGGGACGCTGCGGATGCCGCGCCAGTTCCGTGCGCTCCCATGCGTTCAGGTGCGAAGAAATCTCGCGTCGCAGATCGTTCACGCGCTCATGCAATTGCTGGATCTGGCGCAGCGTTTCCGTGTTCTGCCCCTCCAGCCCCCGCAGCCGCGTGATCTGCTCTTCGATTGTTTCCAGTTCCTGCTGCGCTTTCAGTCCAGAATCCATTTTGATAACGTTCCCATTCTTTCGCGCATGATGCGCTTCCACAATCGACAGCATAAAGTCGGCCCCGGCGATGGCGGCATTCTCCGCGCCGCTGTTCGCGCTGGGACCTGACTTTTCTGCCCGTTTTGTTTTCGCTCGTCTCATCGGCCACATTTATGAAAGCTTTACTAGTGGAGAGCCGGGCGTCCCCGCCGGCCGCCATACTGCAGGACGGGCGAGACGCCCGTCGCTCCACCATATTACGGATCAGCTGATGACGCGCACACTGCCGCGCCCGCACAACTCTTCCACCCGGCCCAAAAAATTGCGGTCCGGCATCACATTATAGCCTTCGGCTTCCATCACCACCATGAAATCGCCCTCCCGCTCCACGTCGAAGAGCACTTTCGCCTCGCCCCTGCGCTCGCTGCAGAGCGCGTGCAGCGCGTCGACTGTGCTGCCGGTCGCGCTCCCGAGCGGAATCCGTATACGCAGCGCCTTCGGCAACGGCACGCGCGCCTCGTCGAGCGGAATAATCTCGTTCGCCGTAACTTTCGGATTCGCGCCTTCTTCAATGCGCACCCCGCCGCGAATCAGCACTGGAACCTCAAGCTTCACTTTCTCCGCCAGTTTCTTGTAGGCCTCGGGAAAAACCAGCAGTTCCACCTTCCCCAACATATCTTCAAGCGAGGCTTGCGCCCACAGATCGCCTCGTCTCGACTTTGCCACCCGCAGACCCGAAATCAACCCGGCAGTCGTAATGTTCTCATCCTTGGCAGTGGATTTCTTCAAGGCGGCAATATCTTCGGTCGAGAGCGCATTCAAATCGGCAAGCTTCTCTTTGTACTTCTCCATCGGATGCCCGGTAATAAAAAATCCCAGGATTTCCTTCTCCGCCGACAGCCGCGTATGTTCATCCCAATCCGGCACGTTGGGGAGCGCGTCGCTCGCCGCCTGCGCGGTTTCATCCTCAAACACGCCAAAGAGGCCATGCTGTCCCGACTCCGCGTCCCGTTGCGTCTTCTGCGCCTGCTCGATCGCCGTGTCCAGCGCCTGCATAAGCTGCGCCCGGCGCCCGAAACCATCCATCGCCCCGCTCTTGATCAGCGACTCCAGTACGCGCTTGTTCAACAGCCGCAGGTCCACTTCTTCGCAGAATTCGTAAAACGACCTAAAATTCCGAGCCAGCTTTTTCCGTCCCTTGACAATCGACTCGATCGCATTTCCGCCAACGTTCTTCACCGCCGCCAGCCCGAAGCGAATCGCCTGCCCGTGCGGCGTAAAGTTCGCATCGCTGACGTTGATATCCGGAGGCTCGACCGCAATCCCCATCTCGCGGCATTCGTTGATGTACTTCACCACGCTGTCCGTGTCGCCCGTGATCGAGGTCAGCAACGCCGCCATAAAGTCGACGGGGTGGTGGGTCTTGAGGTAAGCGGTGTGATACGCCAGCAGCGCGTACGCCGCCGAGTGCGACTTATTGAACCCGTATCCCGCAAATTGCGCCATCAAATCGAAAATCTTTTCGATCTTCCTCGGCGGATAACCGCGCTGCGTCGCTCCCTGCACAAAGCGCTCGCGCTGCTTCGCCATCTCCTCGGCATTTTTCTTGCCCATCGCCCGCCGCAGCAGGTCCGCTTCTCCCAGCGAGTAGCCCGCCAGTTTGTTCGCCGCCTGCATCACCTGTTCCTGATAAACGATGACGCCCAGCGTCTCCTGCAATATCTCTTTCAGCTCCGGCAATTCGTATTCAATCTTGCGGCGCCCATGCTTGCGCTCGATGAAGTCGTCAATCATTCCGCCCTGGATCGGCCCGGGCCGGTACAGCGCATTCAACGCGGTGAGATCTTCGATCGAGTTCGGCTGATAACGCCGCAGTACATCTCTCATTCCGTGCGATTCAAACTGAAACACGCCCGAGGTCAATCCCCGATGGAAAACTTTCTCGTACGTCTCCTGATCTTCGAGCGGGATGTCGTCCAGCTTAAGATTCGTCCCCTTCTGCGCGATCAGTTTCAACGCGTCGTCGAGAATGGTCAGCGTCGTCAGCCCGAGAAAATCCATTTTCAGCAGGCCCATCTTTTCGATAGCCACCATATCGAAGGCGGTGACGATTTCATCGTTCTTGGTCTTATGCAGCGGCACCAGTTCAATCAACGGACGCGGCGAAATCACCACGCCCGCGGCGTGTACTCCGGAATTCCGCACCAGGCCTTCAAGCTTCCGCGCCGTATCGAGCAACTGCCGCACCTGCGGATCCTTCTGGTACGCCTCCTGCAGCGCCACCGACTCCTTAAGCGCGTCGTCCAGCTTGATGTTCAGCGTGGTCGGCACCATCTTCGCGATGCGGTCCACATCGCTGTAGGGCATGTCCATGGCGCGCCCCACATCCTTGATCGCCGCTTTGGCCGCCATCGTGCCGAACGTGATGATCTGCGCCACGTTCTCCCGCCCATATTTATGGGTGACGTATTCAATCACTTCGCCGCGCCGGTTCATGCAGAAATCGATATCGATATCCGGCATGGAAATGCGTTCCGGATTGAGGAAGCGCTCAAAAAGAAGTTCATGCTGCAGCGGATCGATGTTCGTAATCCCCAGCGAATACGCAACCACCGCGCCCGCCGCCGATCCGCGCCCCGGGCCCACGGGAATGCCGCGCTCCCGCGCGTAGCGGATGAAATCCCAAACGATCAGGAAATAACCCGAGAACTTCATCTGCTGGATGATGCCGATCTCGCGCGCCAATCTCTGTTCGTAGTCCGCCAGCGAATGCTTGAGCCGTCCGCTCGCTGCCGAGTTCCGCAGGTTCTCCATCCGCCGCGCGAATCCTTGCCGCGTGATGTGTTCGAAATAACTGTCGAGCGTAAATCCATCGGGAACATCAAAGTGCGGAAATGGGCTGGGGACTTTTTCCAGTCGAAGGTTACAACGCTCGGCAATATCGAGCGTGCGCAAGAGCACCTGCGGCGCGTCCTTGAACACGCGCAACATCTCGTCGCCGTTCTTGACATAGAACTGCGTGCCCTCGAACTTCATCCGGTTCGTTTCCTGAATGGACTTCCCGGTTTGAATGCACAGCATCACATCCTGCGCGTGTGCGTCGTCTTCGCAAAGGTAGTGACTGTCGTTGGTCGCAACCAGCGGCAGCCCGAGATCCTTCTCCAACTGGAACAACCCAGAATGGATACGGTGCTCCATCTCCAGGCCCTGGTCCTGAATCTCAAGGAAGAAATTCTCTTTGCCAAAGAGGTCGCGATAGAATCCCGCGGCCGCCCGCGCCGCGTCGTAGTTCCCTTCCGTCAGCCGCTCGGCCACTTCGCCCTTCAGGCATCCGGAAAGCCCGATCAGCCCCTTCGAATGCTCCGCCAGAAATTTCTTGCTCACGCGAGGCTTGTAGTAGAAGCCATGCAGCGAGGCTTCCGACGTAATTTTCACCAGGTTGCGGTAGCCCTCTTCGTTTTCGGCGAGCACCAGCAGATGGTTATAAGTGTCGCCGTCGGGAGGAGTGCGCGCGATGTCGTGGTCGTCTTTCTTGCAGATGTAGAGTTCGCAGCCCACGATCGGTTTGACCCCGGCCTTGTGCGCGGCATTCACAAAATGCACTGCGCCAAAAATATTGCCGTGGTCGGTCATAGCCACCGCCGGCATGCCGAGTTCGCTGACGCGATCGACGAGTTTCTCAACGTCGCAAGCGCCGTCAAGCAGGGAGTAATCGCTATGCAGATGCAGGTGGACGAATTGGTTTTGGCTCATGAATCTCTCAGCTGTTGGCCCTTCTCAGCCCGTGGTTCAAGTACGATTCGTATCAGACGATCTGTATCAGGGTATGCCTTCAGGCATACCGCAAGTTCAGTGGTTACAAGAGCGCCTTCAGGCGCTGGCCTTGGCGACTGGAAGTTTAGCCATGGGCTTTTAGCGGATCGACTTCATTCTAATGGCTGGAGAAAATCGTGCAACGCCTGAAAGTGGTGCAATTCCTGGTCGTCAGTCGATGGTCGTTAGTCGTGGGCAAATTGCAGTCGTGGGCAAATTGCAGTCGTTGGCAAATTGCGCGAAGAGTTTAACGACTAACGACCGACGACGAACGACGGCCTTATCTCGGCACCTGAAAATCCACCCCGCGCTCGTCATTCATCTTGACCGTGGCCGGAAGATCAAGCTGGGCCAGAGGGATTTTCTTCGCGGCTGTGTCGTTGAGCACCCAGAGCGTTCCACCGGCGATCGCGTAGTTCCGCACTTCTTCAACATGCTGGTCGCGGAAAACCAGCGCCGTCGCGGGTTCCTGCTCTGTCTTCGGACGATTGCGCGCTTCCACATCGGCCTGCAGCCGGTCGATTTTTCCGTTCAGCGATTGCACGTCGCGCTGCAATCCGTCGTCGCGATATGGGCCCTGGTAATCCGTGCCGGCGTACGCATCCGCCGTCTGATCGTCATTCTGATAATAGAGTGGATCGGTATACCAGCCGTAGTAAGGGTAATAGGCCCCGTAAGGATAATAGAACCGCGCACCATAGCGCGAACCATAGACGGTCCGGTGCCGGTAATAAGGGTTCCCGATCTGCAGGCGAATCCCGGAGCTGCGGCCAACATTTCCGCTGTGGAACGAGCCGGAGGAGTGTCCGGCAAAAGACTGTCCGGCAGAGGAGTGTCCGGAAAAGGAGTGTCCGGAAAAGCTGCCGCCTGAAGCGGCGTGCGCGCCGCCACCGCCACCGCCGTGCCGCTGAGCCCACGCGGGCAGCGCGAGCAAGATCAGGCCGAACGTCGCTATGTACAGCCAGCGCCGCATGCCCACATTATAGCGCAATCTTGACCTGTCTCTTCGTGAAGAAAACGCGTTCGATCGCCGGGGAATAAAGCCGCTGGCCTGTTTCCAAGGCGCCCGGGAACACTCCTTATTTGCCCTTTTTCTTGGGCTTGTT
>Ga0187890_10000809_pt1 | contig 22603 bp, 25 predicted proteins | sample June2016WEW_21_1_FD_133005 | JGI IMG/M metagenome (GOLD analysis project Ga0187890, IMG submission 133005) | Peatland microbial communities from SPRUCE experiment site at the Marcell Experimental Forest, Minnesota, USA - June2016WEW_21_10 | ecosystem: Environmental > Terrestrial > Soil >... | reverse complement strand
GGCGGCTCATCCCCGGAGAGCGCGGTGAGCGTCTCGAGCACGCACTGCGCGAGGACCGTGGGCTGATAGCCACCCTCCAGCACCACGCCGAGCGGCACGTCGAGCCGTTCGGCCAGGTCGCGCACGTGGCGTCCGATCTCCGCAAAGGAGGCGGTCTCCAGGCGGCAGCCCGCGAGCGGATCCTCGCGGTGAGCGTCGAAGCCGGCTGAGACGAGCACGAGCTCCGGCTCGAACGCCTCGGCTGCGGGCGCCACGATGTGCTCGATCAGCGACAGCCACAGGTCCTCTTCGGAGCCGGCGGGTACGGGGAGGTTGATCGTGAAGCCCTCGCCCGGGCCCGTGCCAACATCGCCGAGCGACCCGCTGCCGGGGTAGATCCCGGACTGGTGGATGCTCGCGAACAGGACGTCCGAGCGGCGGCGAAACGCTTCGGCGGTCCCGTTGCCGTGATGGACGTCCCAGTCGAGCACGAACACCCTCGCGGCGCCGAGCTCGCGGATCGCGAGCTCGGCTGCGAGCGCGACGTTGTTGAACAGGCAGAAGCCCATCGCGCGATCCGGTTCGGCGTGGTGGCCCGAGGGCCGCACGGCGCAGAACCCCAGCCTCGCCTCGCCGGCGATCAGCGCCCTCGTCATCTCACAGGCACCGCCTGCGGCGTGGAGCGCGGCGAGATACGACGGCTCCCCGACGAACGTGTCCCCATCGATCGCGCCGCCGCCGGCCAGCGACAGCTCCCGGATCTGCCGGACATGGCGGGCGCTGTGGATCAGCTCCAGCTGCGCCTCCGTCGCGGCGGGCGCCTCGCGGCGCTCCCAACCCAGCCAGTCACTGACCGCGAGCGCGCCTTCGATCGCCACGAGCCGCTCCGGCGTATCGGGGTGCTCGGGCATGTGCGCCCGCGGATCGTGCTCCAGGCACGCGGGGTGGCTGAAGTAGAGCGGTGGCACCGGCCTGACTGTAGGGGTTGAAGGGCGTCGCGTGTCCGCGACCGCTCAGGCCGGCGCGGTCTGAGCGACTCCGGCCAAGTTCCAGGTCAGTTCCGAGCCACTGAACGCGACACCGCTGATTTCCGAGCCGACGGCGACCTTGCGCATCCCGTGCTGGTCGCGCAGGTACAGCACGAACTCGTGCGGATGGCCAGGTGACTGTTCCTCGCCGACCCACGCGAGATCGCCGCCGGCGTTCAGCGCGACGCTTTCAGCGCCCATGCCCAGCGGTTCTCCGAGCGCGACGAGTTCAGCTGCCGGCGGTTCGTTCTGCAAGCCTTCGGTGTAGCGGCTGACGCTGATTTCGGTGGGTTGCCCAGTGCGGACGTCGTAGAGATGCAGCGACTCACCGCCGCCTCCCTTTCCGCCGTAATACTCGGGGAAGGCGATGAACATTCCGGCTGAGATCAGCTTGAGCGGGCTTTCGCCGCCTTCGCCGACGACCCGCTTCGGACCGTTGGGTGGAACGCACGCGTAGTAGGTCTCGACGCGTTCGCCCAGCCCGCCTTCTTCGGCGCCGAAGCGCGTGACTTCCCAGACGATCAGTTCGGGGGTGTCGATCGGCACCACGTAGAGCGTTGGCGCCCGGCAGTGCTTGGGAAAGGGTGGAGCGGGTTCCAGCGTGATCCTCACGCCACGGTGCCCCGCCGTCGGCGTGCCCGCGCGCGGGGCTTGGGAGACCACTATCAGCGGCGCACGCCGGTGCGTGCGGCGGATCGTGACGTGCGTGAGCTTCAGGGGCTCGCATCCGGTGACCGTCGGGTGCGCGAGCTCGTCTCGGGCAAAGCGACGTTCGAGCCCGAGCAGCCTTGGCACGCGACAGACGGATGGCGGGCTGCTCGCGAGGATCACCGGGTGCTCGTAATCGGGCGGCTCGCCTGCGGATGCGCCGGTCGCCGCCAGCGCCGTGGCCGACATGGCCAGGACGAGTGGAGCGATGCGTGAGATCCATTGGGGGCCGGTGCCTGAGCTCATTGGTTGTTCCGCGCTGATCGTATTCTGCGGCATCCCCTCTAATGGACGACGATCGTTCGCGTGCCCACTGTGAGCCCGGTGCCACCAAGGCTGAACGGCAGTCCCCCGGTGTGTCCCCCGTACTGGTAGAGCACGCGGACGTGGGCTGTGCCGCGGCAGCCGTTCCGGGCCATGTCCCGCGTGATGAGCTGGCCGCGGCGTACGTCGGAGAAGACGGGACCCTCTTGGCTCGTGTCGCCGCAGCTGACCGATATGAAGTACCCGGAGGCGCCGCTGGTCACGGGAACGCGGGCGCGGAAGCTGATGACGAACATCGGAAGCACCTCCGTCTGGTAGCGCATGCGCACCGCTTGGTTTCGCAGCAGAACGGAGACAGGGGATGCGACGCTGGTGGCGGTGACGCCCGGCTGGGCGATCGGCTGTTCACCGGCCGCCGGACAGTCCCGCGCCGTGCGCCCCAGTTCCTGACCGGTGTTGCAGACCTGCCCGTTGGCGTAGGTGATCTGGCGGATGGTTCCCGCGCCCGGCCCACCGGGCTCATACTCGCCTCCTTCCAGGCCGAGCTTCGCCGGTGCTCGCTCGACGATCAGGTAGGCGCCCTGCGGTCCAACTGCGGCGACCGTGTGCAGCTCCCCGTCAGGTTCAGCGTAGGTGACGGTGCGCGCGAGCGGTCCGGCCATACCGGCCATCAGCAGCCGCTCGTCGGCTATCGGGCACACGGGCTGCTGAGCGTGAGTGAGGCCGCCGCGGGCCGAACACGACTCTTCGACCACCTGTCCGCTCGCGGGTGTTCCATCCACGAAGACGCCCGCGAACGCGTGCCCGCGCGCGTCCAGCGGCGCACACGGGAACGGACCTTCCAGGTAATCCAGTGGAAGCGCGTGGAAGCGACCATCGTCGGAGAACGAGCCGTCCTGACCGATCACGCCGAGTTCTCCCCGCACGACACGGCCGAACTGCAGGCATCCATATCCACGCGTCGTGGCGACAAAGCGCGCCCCCCAGTGCGGGCCACCTGCTGGATCGCTCACCTGCAGCAGGATGGCTGACGAGCTGCGGGGCAATGGCACTCCCAACCCGCTGCGTGGCTGCAACGGGATACCGCGCGGCAGCGTGACCGGGGCTCCGTTCAAGAGCAGTCGCTGGGCAGCCAGCGCAGCAGCCCCGAAGGCCAGGACCACGAGAGCGGCTGCGAGTAGCGGCGAGCGCCACCACACGCTCGCGCTCCGAGAGCGACCGCGAACACCGCGCGCAACGAGGCGCGGGGCTCGCAGCGCGGCGTCCACGAGCTCGCGTTCCAGCTGCGGGACGAGAGCGTTCGGAGGATCCATCTCATCATGCGCTTCGGTCATCGCGATCCCTCCAAGCCTTTCCGTATCAGCGACAGTCCGCGATGCACCCGCTGGCGCACCACAGCCTCAGAGCACTCGAGCTCGCCCGCAAGCTCCCGGTAGGAGCGCTCCTCGATCACGCGTCCTCGCACCGCGACGCGCTGCTCGGGGGTCAGAGCCGACAGCCACTCCTCGACCGCATCCTCCGCGACGCCGCTCGCCGTCTCCTCGATCGAGGCGACGAGCCGCTCGTCGAGCGTGAGCGATGCCATCCCGCGACGAGCGCGCGCGCTTGCCTCCACTCGCCCGCGGGCGAGGCTCCCTGCGAGCACGTGCCTGGCTATACCGAGCAGCCAGCCCCGTGCCTCTCCCCGACCGGGGTCAAATCCCCGATGGGACTCGAGCGCACGTGCGAACGTCTCCGCGGTCAGGTCGAGCGCGAGCTCGCTCCTGCCGGTCGCCCGCATGAAGAACCCGAGCACGACGCGCTCATGGCGCCGGTAGAACACGCCGAAGCCCTCGGGGTCGCTCGCCGGCTCACGCAGGAGCTGCTCATCCGTCCGGGCTTGACCGCTCACAACCGTGTATTGCAGCGGGAGGCGGCGGTTGTGACATGGGGCAACCGAGGCTTCAGCGCGCTGGCGGCGGCTGGGGGTGCCGAGGCGACGTCAGCTTCGAGCGCCACAGCTCCGCGTCGCGGGCGCTGATGTCCATCACGAAGGCGCAAGCCACCGCGTACGCGCAGGCCGTCAACCTGCACGCACGCGAGGTCCCCGGAATGAGCAGCGAATCAAGGCGCTGCTGCTCGTCGGCTCGGCGGTGGCGTTGCCGGGACCCCTCCTACACGTGCGCGAGGTCTTGCTTCTCGCGCGGGACTACTCCGACACGGGCACCCAGCGGCGCCAGTAGCGCTGCGAGCGTGCTGGCGGTCGGGTTGGTCTGGCCGCGCTCGATCCGCGAAATCTCGGCCTGGTTGATGCCGGACGCGGCGGCGAGCTGCTTCTGCGTGAGATGGCGCTGCTTGCGCAGCTCGCGCACCTCACGAGCCATCGCGTAGTGAGCGTTGAAGGCATCCCAGCGCGCGAGCGCCTCCGGGCCGCCGGCCTTCGCCCTCTCCTCAACCTCGCTGATGTAGTCGTCGAACTTCGTGGCCATCACGGAACTCCAGTAGTCGGGTCGTCCAGGAGTACTTATGCAGAATACCGCATATTTTGTCAAGACCGCCGCTTGCCGCGAGACTGGCCCCGGCCGGCCGGCCGCTTGGTGCTGGCCCGCTGTTGAGCCTTCCAGCGCACCAGGCGCTGCTTGGCCCGCTTGATCTCCGCGTTCTGGCGCTTGGCGCTTGGCTCCTTGCCCTTGTCATAGCCGGCCAGCAGCAGGACAACCTTCTTGCCGTGGGCATGGCAGAACACGCGCAGCAGAATGTGGGTACTGCTCTCCTTCAGATGCTCGGGGACCGGCAAGCCGCGCTCGCGCAGGATCGTCGCCGCGTCATGGCGCACCCGAAACTCGAAGATGCCTGGAGCACCAGGCACCCACTTGCCCCACGAGGAGCCGCAGACCCCAATGCCCTCATAGGCAAGCACGTTGCGCAGCGCAGCCGCCAACGCCTGCTCCTTCAGCTCATCCAGGCCGCGCAGGAAGTCAAGCACCGGCTCCCGGCCGCCCTCCTCGTAGAACTCAAGCGTCCACGCCGCGCCGCTCATGAGGACGTGGGGACGCTCACCGACACAGACATCTCCGAGTCAGCCTCGTTCGCCATCGCGCGAACATCGCCGCATGATGCCAGCAGGCCCCGATACCCCGATACGCTCGACTCAGCTCGGGAGGAAATCCCGGGAGGAAGTTCTCGGGCTTCCGGTTTCCTCCACCTGCAAACCTGTCGGTGTGCAGGTCATTCCTCTACGCGCCCGGAGAGATTCGAACTCCCGACCTTCGGTTCCGTAGTGGCTCAAGAGGCGTTGCTTTTGGCTTTGTAGAGCCATTCTCAGGGTTCTGAGTGCGGCTCAGTGCCCCTCAGATTTGCGCAGTTCGGGACATATTTCGGGACATGGTTTGACGGGCGAGGCGCGGCAAGGCCATAGCCTGACTTCGGCCTGAGCGAGCGGAGCCCCAAGGTCCGCGCCGAGGTCCGATAACGCGACTGATCGTCACTCGCCGCGTTGGCCTGCGGTTTGCTCGGGTGGGGATGCCATCTGGATGTTGAGCTTTGCCGCGGCCTGGGCGGCGAATTGTGCGGCCAGCGCGTCGCCGTGTCCAAGGCCCGCGAGACGGCCAAGCAGCTCTGCGGGTGTCCAGGGACGCGGCGTCCGCATGACCGTCACGAGCTGCTCTATTGCGGCTTCGATCACCGACGGCTGGGTGGCGAGCAGATCGCACAGCAGCCGATCGGGTGAGGCGGCGCGCTTGCTGACCTTCTCCAGGTCAACCTGCTCGAAGTGCTGGAGGTTGCTCGTGATGACGAGCTCGGCGTCGCCTGCGACGGCCGTGGCGAGTACGTGACGATCTTTCTCCTCGTTGGGCATGTCTCGCTCGATCGCATCGGCCGCGGCTTGGTCGAGCATCGCAGCGGGGAAGGACGCGAGCATGGCGCCTCGCAAGCGCTCCCACTGCTCAGGCTCGAGGACACCGTCCTGGATGAGGTTCCGGCGGGTCTCCTCGAGGATGCGCTCACTCCAAACAGGCTCGAGGCCTCCTTCGGCCGCGACCCACAGCAGCAGGTTGCGCAACACCTCCTGGTACAGGATCGAGGCATCCAGCACACATCGACGCCGATGCGTCCTGCCTTGGTCAGCGAGCCCAGCCGTCGGCGGACTCATTCGTGACCTCCGCCATCACGCGCAACCCGGCTTGGGCCTGCTCGCGCCGCTCATGAAACGTCCGGATGTCGGCGACGCGTATACGACGCTGATTGCCGACCCGCCTGTAGGGGATCGACTCGATATCCAGCAACTCGTTCAGATGCGGACGCGAGACACCCAGCATGCTCGCCGCAACCTCCGAGGAAACCTCCTCATCGGAATCGAACACCAACAGCTCACGCCCATCGACCTCCTGCGCCTCCAGGTAGCGCCGCAGCAACCCCACGGGCACCAGCGCCTTGGTCGCCGCCTTGGCGGAGATCCGCACCTCGACCATCGCCTCATCCTGTAGACCCGCCAACGCTTCACGCGCACGACGCTCCACACCGAGCGCCTCCCTGGGCGCCGGAGCGAGGGCCGTACCGGCCGTGATACTGCGTGTCGTTCGAGTCGCGGTCACTGGATCAGCTTTCGGGAAGCGCACCTGCCTGTTCACCCCAGCCTACCAGCTTTCTCGCAATACTCGAAACGACTCGTGATGTGATTTATTGGGGTTTCGAGCGCGCCCGGAGAGATTCGAACTCCCGACCTTCGGTTCCGTAGACCGATCGCCCAACGCCGAACCGCGTAGATTGGGGCAATCTAGACCGACAAGACCTAGCTCTACCACATGAGATTTGGCCGGTTTGGTACCCAAAGCGGTACCCACACGCCATCGTCGTAGAACGTGGTACCCAGGCGGTACCCACGCCTTGTACGATGGCGGCATGGCGAGGACACCGAATACCAACGTCATCGTCCGCGAGCAAGGCGGGCAGCCGTTCTACGAGGCGAAGTTCCGCCACTACGGGCGCCAGGTCAAGCGGCGCATCGGCCCGGCGTGGCTTGAGCGCGATCCTGACAGTGGCGGTTGGCGTGCGCGCCGTGGCCGCGTGCCAGATGGCTCCTACAGCGAGAAGGCGGCGATCGTGGCCGCCGCCCGGATCGCGGGCGAGTACGTGACCGAAGCGGCCGACCGCGACCGTATCGAGCACGAACGCAGGACGCGCGGCGTGACATTCCGTGAGGTCGCCCACGCCTATCTCGGCTGGCTCAGGGAGGTGCGCGGCGCGAAGCCGTCCACGCTGCGCGACCACGAGAGCATCCTGGCCGAGCCCGGCGTGGCCTACAAGCGCGGGAAAGGCGCAACCAACGGGCACGTGATGGCGGGCCTTGGCGATCGGCCGGCATCCAAGATCACCACGCGGGAGGTCGAGGACGTGCTGGCGACCGTGAGCGCGTCGAGTGCGTCTCCTCGCACGGTGAACAAGTACCGCTGCGTGGTGTCCGCCGTCTTCAACTACGGCTGCAAGCCCTCGACGTTCGCGCTGCCGGCAAACCCGACCAGCGACGCCGACCGGCGCCGCGAACGTCACCCGGACGCGCTCGTGTTCTACACGCCGGAGGAGGTCGAGGCCGTCGCTCGCGCGTTCGCTGCAGGCGAGAACCGCGACCAATCGCGTCCCGCGATGACCAGCAGCGAGAGGGTCGCACGCCGGGCCGACGACGAGCAGGACGCCGAGCTCGTTCGGGTCGCGGCATACGCCGGGCTGCGCCTCGGCGAGCTGTTGGCGTTGCGCTGGCGCGACGTGGATTTCGCGGGGTCCGCGTTGACGATCGCTCGCGCGCTGAGCGCACGCGTCGAGGCTTCCACGAAGTCGGGGCGAGTGCGGCGCGTGCCTTTGGCCGACCAGGCTGCCGCAGCGCTCGAGCGCATGAGCAGGCGCGAGCGGTACACGGGACCGGACGACCTCGTGTTCTGCAACGTCTACGGGGGCACGCTGGATGACTCGGCGCTGCGCCGTCGCTACCGGCGTGCGCAGGTCGCGGCCGACGTTCGACCGCTGCGTTTCCACGACCTGCGGCATACGTTCGGGTCACTGCTGGCCGCCAATGGCGTCGATGTGGTCACGATCCAGAAGGCGATGGGACACAGCGCGCTTGCCACTACGAGCCGCTACCTGCACGCGCGGCCGGCGTCTGAGCAGGCGCAGGTGTTCACGGCGGCGTTCACGTCGAGCTTGCCCGAGGCCACGGATAGGGCTGCTCGGTGAAGCAGGGAGCGAAGGGTGTGGAGGCGCCGCGGTTCTCCATCGACGAGATCAGGCACTTCCTAGTCACGCGCAACGTCGCGTCTGGTCGCACGACCGTCAAGCCGTTCGGCAGCGACTACGAGGCTGCGCAGGTGGCTTACGGTGCGGCCGAGCGGGAGGCCGCCGTGCGGCAGGATCTCGATGTCGTGCTTCTCAGCGCGGACTCGCTGGAGACGATCAAGCGGACGCACTCCAGCTATTTCAAGTCGAACCTCATGAGCGAGCTGCTCCCCGCTTAGAACCTCGCGTGGGGCACCCTCCAGCTTGCCGGCGTCATCGCCTGATCGTCAACTGCGTTTAGTCAGGACTGTTTCGATTTGCTCGCGGATGTAGAGCCTGCGCCTGCCGATCTTGACGCTCGGCAGGATGCCGCGGCGTGCCCAGTCCTCGACGGTCGAGACTGGGGTATGCAGCAAGCCGGCGACCTCACGCGCCAGCATCACGTCGTCGGCCGTCAGCCGTCTGGGCCGTGCCTGAGCGTCCAGCCGGGAGCCTTGGCCGCCGTCCGGTGGTTCCAGCCGGTCTTCTCTTGCTTTGTCGTGTGGGCTGGTCTGTCGCACACGTGTATAGACCCTTAAGGCGGGCAACCGGCCAGCGAGTTTGACCAGCGCCCGGCGAGCTCGCTGCCGCACATGGACAAGGAGGCGAAGCCGACGCCTCCGGCTGCCAGTAGCGGCGGCCACCCGGCCGCAACGGCTCCCGACGCCGGCGTCGCCTCTATGCCTTGCGCGCCCCCTGCCTGCGATACGGGCGTGCCCCTCGGTGCCCGTTGATCCCTCCGCAGGCGTTCTCAGCGCCACTCGTCGGGGACTACGCCGGGTGTCCACTCCTTGGTCACCCCGCCGCCCGCCTGCTTGAGCCTGCGCCCGAACTCAACGACGTTGAGCTGGAAGTCCAACTCGTCACGGGGATCGCGCCCTCCGTCGTCGAGCATCTGACGCCAGTGGGCGAGCGCACACAGCGTCTCGACCTGTGATTCGTCGGTCCACCAACCCTGTTTGAGCCCTTTCAGCTCGTCGGGATAGCGCCCACGCAGCGCGACGATCGAGCCCCACATGAACTGTCGCCATTCACGATCACCGCCGTAAGGCTCAAGCCACGGCGCCCGAGTGATCGTCAACTCGTCCACTGGTTCGCTTCCGTTCCCGCGCGCTGCGGCGGCGAGCTTCCCGAGTCCGTCGCGGACCATCTGGCCCGCGACACGCGCGACCGGCTGCCCGGACGCTGCCGCCAGCTCGTCCAACCGTGCGGCTATGTCGTCGGAAAGCGTGATCTTGATTCGACTGCTCATTGCGGAACCTCCGAGTTTCGACATTGAGGGCCTTCTGGTGCCCCTTCTGCCGGTTACTGACCCCAAGTCCGCGAGACCGGCCAACGAATTCGAGGCCCACTTTAGGGTCCGCTCCGAAGGTGCATCTAGTCTGTTCAGGAGACTTGGGGACCGCGCGGGATGGAGGGAGCCAGGGCGCGTGTGGGACTCGGCGGAGCGGTACCGTTGCTGGCGATGAGCGCGCAACGCGAGTTTGACGTGGTGATCGTGACCGAGCCGGAAGGCGGCCACAGCGTGTTCGTGCCCGAGCTGCCGAGCGTCGCAACGCAGGGCGAGACGATCGAGGAAGCGCGCGCCAAAGCGCAAGAGGCGATCGAGGCGTATCTCGAAGTCATGCACGAGGATGGCCTTCCCATCCCCACCGCGCACCGCGACCGCGTAGCGGTCCACGCCGCGTGAGCCAGGCCGCAGACTCGCTATGCCCCCTCGCGGTCCTCATTGTCCTCGGGGATCAACGCGGATAGTCCGACTCCCAGGCCGCGAGACAATGCGACCAGCACGTCAAATCTCGGGTCCGTCAAGCCGGCCTCCAGCTTGGCTACACGGGTCGGGCTGATGCTGCTTCTCTCGGCCAGCTCAGCGACGGTCAGCCGCTGTTGCTCGCGCGCCCGTCTCAGGTGTTCGCCGAACCGGATCAGCTCTGTTCGCTTGTCCATGTGTTCCTCCTGTCCGTAGTTGTGCGCGGGGTGCCAGGCAGTAGCCGACGCCCCAGATCGATGACACCCATCCGATCGCGCCCGCCGCTGCGAGCTTGCGGCGCAGCCGCGAGGCGTGGGACTCCACCGTCCGCGTCATGTCCTGGGACGGGTATCCCCACACTCCACGCAGCAGTTCGGCCTTGATGTAGACGCGCGTTGGTTCGCGCGCCAGGTAGAGCAGCAGCGCGTACTCGCGCCTGCGCAGCTCCACGAGCGTCGATCCATAGATCACCGTCCGCGTCGCCGTGTGGATCGTTAGCGCCCCGCAGCGGATCACCGGCGGCGTCTCGCCCGTCGGACGCCGCATGAGCGCGCGCACCCGCGCAAGCAGCTCGGCGTACACGAACGGCACTCGGATCACGTCATCGGCGCCGGCCTCGAACGCTCGAAGCGTGTCCGTGACGTTGGCGGTCGTGCTGACCCACAGGACACGGGCACCGGAGCCCGCGAGCGTGCCCTGACGCAACGCTCGTAGACCGCCGAGCGCTGTGCCCCGGTGCGACGCGTGAGCAAAGACGACCAGATCGACCTCGCCGAGCGTCGCGGGGTCGCTGACCAGTCGCACGTCGTAGCCGTCGAGCGCCAGCTCATCGGCCAGCGGCTCGTTCTCGATCTCCTGGCCGTAGATGGCCAGGACAGGGGGCGCTACTCGCGGGATATCCTCCGGCTGCATGGGAAGGTGTGTTGACGCAGCGCGGGGGCACCTTTGTATTGCGCGTAAAGCATAACGCTTACGCGCAAGGTGATACGAGCATGGACGTAAGCCCTTGCGCCTGCGAGGCTCCGGTCGATGCCGCCGCCGCTCCCACCGGACCGAGCACTTGGCCTGGCGATCAAGCAACTACGCGAGGCCCGCGGCTTGACGCAGGAAGAACTCGCCACCCGGGCCGATACGACCGTCGGGACCGTCAGCCGGATGGAGTCGGCCAAAAGCGCACCAGCATGGGCAACCGTCATGCAGATCATCGACGCTTTGGGTGTCTCACTCCCCGAACTAGCACAGGCCATCGAGCGAGCCAAGAGAAGCCGCTGAGACCTTTCGATCGCGGGTCTACGAGACTGCGGTGTCGGGAGTGGGCCTTACTCTCTATGAGACAGCGCTACCCGGCTGGGAAAATCCCTTCGCAACGGGCGGTCGCTGGAGAGCTCCACGCCCCCCACATTCGTATGCCCAGACCCCGAACAACAGTCCCCTACTCCGGTCCACTCCCTGCGAGGACGCCATGGCATCCGTAGGCGAGGCGGCCGTCGAGGATCGAGCGGCCCCTCTTCGCGGGCTCCTCGGGGAGCTGGGGTACAGCGACGAGCTGCTCGCAGCCAACTTCCCCGTGTGGACCAATGGCTCGGTTGAGACCGCCGACATTGTTGGATTCGGCGCGACGGTGCCGCACGACATGACGACCGCGACAATAGTCGGAGGTCTAGCCTACGGGCTCGATGTTCTCGCTCCGCGCCAGCTTGATCTTGCACGAGTTCTAGCCACCCCCGTGGGCGTCATTGCTGGACCCGAGTACATGCAGATATGGACGGTCTCTGGTCCCGCTGGGGACGCACGTGTGCTCGCTGACGTGGGTTATGACGGCCTAGATGCCACGCAGGGCAGACTGCGCAGCGAACTTGCCCCGAACGCACTGCTAGCCGCAAAGCGCGCAGGACGTCAACTGAGCTTGTTCCCAATCGACGTCGGATTGCTCTCTCGCGCACGTAGAGACGTCGCAGCGCGCCTCTCTCAACGAGTCGAAGAGGCCATGGCCTTCTCGCGCGAACGTCGGTCAGGTGTGCCTCAGCCTGCCGCTGACGCCCGGCTTGTTCTAGCGGCAGCGGGCGCTCTCATGGTTCGCGACAAGCTTGCAGGAAGCGACCCGTCACCCCAGGGTGCATTGCGCTTTGCGCTGGAGACCTACCCAGACTACTTTGGCTGGCTTGGGTCAGACCTCGGGAGAAATGAAGCAAGCCTGGTGGAGAGTGTGATTGCTCTGCTGAGCGAGGGCGTCAACTACGCGAGCGTAGACCCTGCGATTGTCAGCGAGGTCTACGAGAATGCGCTCGTAGACGCCGACACTCGGACCCGACTCGGTATCCACTACACACCATTCGAGCTCGCACGTACCCTCGTCCGCCACGTACCCTTTGAGGAGCTCGCACCCGAGAAGCGCACAGTGTTGGACCCGGCCTGCGGCTCTGGGACTCTACTGCTCGCCGCCCAAGACCGTCTTGGCGAGGCGGCCCCAAGTAGTCTCCTCCCCAAGGAACGCCATAGTTACATCCGCTCGCACATGCGCGGCTTCGATACGGACCCGTTTGCGCGAGAGATCGCACGCCTAGCTTTGCTGCTCAACGGCCTGCCCGAAGGCGACTCGTGGCAAATCGACGTCCGAGACGCCCTCGCCCAGACGAGCGAGGACGGTGCCCTGCAGCCTACCGTTGTCATCTCCAATCCGCCGTGGAAGGGAACACGCTCCAAGGCTGGCAGACGCGACGAGCTTGCCGACCACTTCCTAGAGCGCATGTTGGAGCTTGTGGCACCAGGCGGCTTCCTGGCCGTCATTCTCCCCGCCACCTGGCTAGCGAGTGCGACGAGCCGCGACTCGCGCGATCATCTCGCCCGACATGCCGCGATATTCGAGCTGTGGCGTCTGCCCGCGGACACATTCGGCTCATCTTCGATGGCTCCCTGCGTGCTCTTCGCACGCAAGGACGAGTCACCCCAGCACTTCGTATTCCGCCGCGTCCTCTCCCGCCCAGGATGGCAGGACCGCTTTCTTGTGGAGGAAGAGCCTGACGAGACCTACCTCACCGTGTCGGGCGACGGACTGGATGGCACGACCCTTCTACGAGGCCCCTTGGACGCATTCGCTTCGACTCTCGCAGGACTCCCGAAACTTGACAGCATCGCCGAAGTCATTACTGGCCCGGTTCCTCTCCCGGGTCGTATCCCAGACGGTTCGGGCATTTTTCCTTACCTGCGTCTCGCGAAAAAGATTCCGCCCTTCGCGCCGGTACGCCAGCAGGACACGGAGGCCGTCAACTACCCCGACGATTTTCACCGTTCCAGCACCGACCCGGCGCAGTACCTTCGACCCAAGCTGCTGGTATCCGCCAAGCGAACCGCCGATAACCCCTGGCGCCTGGTGATCCGACACGACCCAATCGGCGTCATCTTCCGGGAGACGCTGAGCGGCGTCATCCCTCGCTCTGAAGAGACTCACGATCTCTGCGCTCTGGCGACAATCCTCAGTTCAGCGCTCGCATCCTGCTGGATCGACGCCCTCGACAGCAAGATGTCGTATGGCGTGCGTTTGCTGCGCGAGCTTCCGGTCCCCTCCCCAGACGCTGACTGGGCAGGTCTAGCGGATATCGGCTCGCGCCTGTTGCGCGCGGGGACAGACCAGCACTTTGATCCGCTGCTGTTTGAGCAGATCGAGTCGGCCACGCTTGCCGCGTATGGGCTCCCAACTACCGCCAGCGATGCCCTCGCGGCTCACTTTGCGGGCATTCCGGCACCCGAGGGTCGAGCACGGTTCCATCCGCTCGGCACACGCAAGCTCAGCGAAGAGCCGATACGCCGCCGCTATGGCTCCGTGCTGGAGGTGACCCAAGGGCGCCTGCGCATCTGGGTTCAGGGAATCACCGATAACGAGGGAGTGTGGCTAGAGATTCCCAAGCGTATGCCCGGTTGGCTGTGTCGCCTCGGCGCCACCTTCGATGTAGAGGTCAGCGGGGAAGACCTAGCCCACGCACGTTATAGCTTCCAGTCCCGCAGCTATCTCGACATGGCCGAGCTGGTTCCGTGGGAGGCGATCACCTGAGCACACGCGCGACTGTCAGCTTCCTTGATGTCGGCCAAGGCGATTGCACGGTTGCCATCGATACCGACTCCCGTGCGGCAGTGCTAATCGACTGTCCCGACGGCGGTGGTGAGGTGGCGCTACAGCACCTCGCACAGGAGGGCGCAGAGCGGATCACGGTACTCTTCTTGACCCACCTGCACGAAGATCACTTCGGTGACACGCTTGAGATCGCACGTCGAATACGAACGGACGAGGTTCGCGTCAACCTTGGACGGCGCGTTCCCGTCGACGCCGCCGCCCGGAGCAAGTTGCTTGCAACGCTACGTGGTTTCGCTGAGCTCGAAGACGAAGGAACGACGCTCGCCCCTGGGCTGACCAACGACAGCGGTAACGTCGGCGTCGTCAGTTGGAGTCTGCTGTGGCCAACGCACGGTGCCGTAATGGGTGCCCTGGTCAGTGATGACCCTAACCGCGCCTCACTCGTCGTGCGTCTTGAGGTCGAGGGACGTCGCTTCCTCATCGCCGGAGACTCCGACGGACGCGACTGGGCCGGCATCCGAGCAAGGGGGATTGATGTCCACGCCGATGTTCTCCTCCTGCCGCACCATGGAGCATGGCTACCGGAAGCGCAAGGACGGATGTCTCTCACCGATATCCTCGACGCGGTCGGTGCGTCCCATCACGTCATCAGTGTCGGCACGACGAACAGCTACCACCATCCCGCGACGTCAACGCTCGCTTCACTTGGGGCGCGTGCCAGTCGGGCACGGGTAACCTGCACCCAGGTCAACCCAACCTGTCTAGCAGGGAATCCACTTCCGCTACCGGAGGCAAAAGCACTACCCGAGACGGCGCAGATCGGACGCGGCCTTAGCAAAGCAGACACCTGTCCGTGTGCCGGGACAGTTACGTTCACGCTGGCGGACACTTGGAATACGACTCCCAGCGTGCCGGAGCATACTCGGGTCATCGACGCGCTCGGAGCACCCCAGTGCCGGCCGGTTCCGTGACCACTACATGAGCTCGTTCTGCCCATAGCTACTCAGCTTTGCTAGGAGCGAGACGACCCGCCGGTCGGGACGAGTTCGGCCCATCTAAACCCGATGACGCGCGCGGTCAGCGCGATCAGATGGAGTTGCAGACCGTCTCGAATACGAGCCATCCGTCGTGCGGTGCAGCAGCCCCGCGCGCTGCGACGGCAGGCGGCGACGCCCGGCGCCGTATGTATTCGCGAACCCAAAGCCGTTCGATTGGTACCCAACTGTGGTACCCACACCGCATCAGCATCCAAGTCTGGTCGCGCCCAAAAGCACAGAAGCCCTGGAAATCAGCCATATTTTGCGGACGCGCCCGGAGAGATTCGAACTCCCGACCTTCGGTTCCGTAGACCGACGCTCTATCCAGCTGAGCTACGGGCGCAGAGCGTCGTAGTCTACCGCCGCTCCTGCACCTGCCCCCAGAGCGTCGCGACCAGCGAGCGCGCGCCGCCACGGTCGCGGTGCTCGCACACGTAGATCCCCTGCCACGTCCCGAGCGCCAGCGCTCCGCCGCTGATCGGCAACGTGAGCGAGGGTCCGAGCAGAGATGCCTTGATGTGCGCGGGCATGTCGTCGGCGCCCTCGAGCGTGTGCGTCCACAGCGCGCTGCGCTCGGGCACGGCGTCGTTGAACCACGCCTCGAAGTCGCGGCGCACGTCGGGGCTTGCGTTCTCGTTGAGCGTGAGCGACGCGGAGGTGTGGCGGATCAGCAGGTGCAGCAGGCCGACGTCGACGTCGCGCAGCTCGGGCAGCGCGGCCAGCACGTCGCGCGTGACGAGGTGGAAGCCGCGCGGCATGGGGTCGAGCGTGAGCTCGCGCTGCAGCCACACGTCGGTCACGCGGCCCCAGCGGCGACTTGCTCCACGAACGTGCGCACGACCCGCGCGATCTGCGGCTTGCCGTAGATCTCGCCGCCGCCGACTGTCCAGTCGAGGAGGTTCTTGAAGCTGCCGGGGAGCGCGCCGGCGTACTCGGGGGTGCAGAACAGCACGCCGTCCGCGGCGGCGATCTGCTCGCGCAGGTCGGCCACGGCGGGCGGCAGCGGCTCGTGGTCGTGGTCGGGGTTGAACGCGGGGAGCTCGGCCAGGCGCTCGTACAGCACGGCGCTGGCGTGCTGCTCGCCGGCGTCGAGCGCGGCGCGTAGCGCGGCGGTATTGGTGGACCCGCTGCGGGTGCTGCCGGTCACCAGCAGGATGCGCGGGCGCTCAGACAACGCCTGCGACCGCCTCGGCCGCGGCGCTGTCGGCGCCGTCGAGCTCGTGTAGCGGCAGTCGCCGCCGCGCGACGCGCGGCATGATCGTGATCACGGCGAGCGCCTCGGCGGCGATCAGCGTGGTGCTGAGCACGAGCCCGACGGTGAGCCCGCGGCGCGCCGGCGACCACAGCCCCTCCGACGTGCCATCGACTCGAGGGTGTTGTGGGACCATCCGTCCACCATAGGCGCTCGACTGCCCCTTTTTTAAGTCAATAGAGATGGATCGCGGGGTGGCGAGCCGTCGGCGCTGTGATGCGGATCACGCGCCGCTCGTGTCGGTGCGCGGCGGTCAAGGGAGCCGGCGCTCGATTGCGCCCTGCGCGCGGGCGAACGCGCGCTCGTCGGCGAGCAGCCGCGAGCAGGCGTTGGCGCCGAGGCCGAGCGAGTAGATCTCGAAGGCCAGCTCGGCGGCGTCGTCGACGCCCGCGTGCGCGGCCTGGCGCTCGAGCTCGCGCATCCAGCCGAGGACGCCGGCGCGCACCGCGTCGCGCACGGGGCCGGGGCGATCGTCGAACTCGGCGGCGGTGGCCGCCCAGAAGCAGCCGCCGGCGAACACCTTGCGCTGCAGGTAGTCGATGTAGCGCTCGCAGTACGCGCGCAGGCGCGCGGCGCCCTCCGCCTCGCTCTGGGCGGGAGCGACGACCTCGTCGTAGAAACGCTTGGCGGCCGCCTCTACGGTGGCGAGCTGCAGCTCCTCCTTGGAGCCGAAGTGCGCGAACAGGCCGCTCTTGCTCATGCGCAGCTCGTCGGCGAGCCTGCCGATGGTCAACCCCTGCAGGCCGTCCACGGATGCGATGTCGACGGCGCGCTCGAGGATGCTCGCCCTGGTCCTGGCCGCCTTCGTCGTTCCGGTGGTGGCCGCCTTCGTCGTCCCAGTGGTGGCCGCCTTCGTCGTCCCAGTCGTGGCCGCCCTCGTCGCCATTCGCTCCCATTGTAACGCACGAACGTTCGTGCTATTAATGGCGGCCCCGACCGCTATGGCGACCGGCGGAGCGACTAGCAGTGCCGACCCGACCGGTCGCGGCGACCGGCCAACGAGCTACAGGAGGCGACATGCCGGACTACACGATCAGCCCTATCGACGACATGGAGGCGGTGGTCTTCGGCTCGTTCAAGCGGGCGCGCGCGTCGCTGGGAGTCGAGTCCTTCGGGATGCAGGTGATCGACCTGCCGCCGAACGCGGAGCAGTACCCCGAGCACGACCACGCGGACAGCGGCCAGGAGGAGGTGTTCGTGGTGCTGCGCGGCTCCGGCGAGATCGAGCTCGACGGCGAGCGCCTCGCGCTCGACCCGGAAACGATGATCCGCGTGGGCCCGCAGCCTAAGCGCAAGATCTGGCCGGGCGGCGAGGGCATGCGCGTGCTCGCGCTCGGCGGCTGCCCGGGAGCGCCGTACGAGGCGCCCGAGGTCACCAAGCTGGGCGCGCCGGACCCAGGCCTGCCGTAGCCGCACGCGCTCCTGGGGATCCTCCCGGCGACGGTGGAGATCGACCGCGCAACTTGAATGCCGGTCGGCGTGTTCAAGCTGTGGGACTGGCCGCGACGCGATGCGGGTAGCTCGCAAGCCATGCACACCGACCGGCCCGTCAATACGAGGAGGAATCCGATGCGCAGAGCACTCACCCTTATCGCCACCATGGGCCTGGCGCTGCTGGCCCTGCCGGGCGCCGCGTCGGCCCTGCCGACGGTCAACTTCAAAGCTGTGGCCGTGCCGATCCCGGGCTACAAGGGCACGGGCAACATCGCCGGCGCCGGCGCCGCCGTGCAGGCGGAATACAAGATCTCGGGCACCGAATACCTGGGCTCGCCGCCGCCGATCATCGGCGTCAACGTGTACCTGCCCAAGGGCACCAAGCTGCACCCGAGCGGCTTCCCGACGTGCAGCACGGCGACGCTCGAACAGTTCGGCCCGATCAAGTGCCCGAAGGGCTCGGCCGCCGGCCCGATCGGCACGGTGCTCGGCTACGTGACGTTCGGCGGCGAACGCGTCGAAGAGACCGCTGAACTGTCCTCGTTCTACTCCCCGGGCGGCGGCTTGGAGTTCTTCACCGACGGCCACTCACCGGTGTCGCTGGAAATCCTCTCCGGCGGCAAGTACCTCAACCTCGGCGGTAGCGGCGGCTACGGCCCGGAGCTCAAGACCAAGGTGCCGCTCGTCGCGAGCGTGCCCGGGGCGCCGTACGCGTCGGTCAAGTCGATCACCGTCAAGGCGGGCTCGGCGATCGGGCCAAAGAACAACCCAAAGAAGGACGTCTACTACGGCCGCGTCCCGACTACGAAGTGCCCGAAGGGCGGCTTCCCGATCAAGACCGAAGTGATCTTCGCTGAAAACGGCGAAGAATCGAAACCGGAGACCGTCACCGAGACAGTCAAGACGCCGTGCCCGAGGAAGTAGCCGCGTAGCAGGCAGTCGAGCGCCGAACCCACCACGACCGCGTGTGTGGGAGCATTGACGCGATGCCCGACCGGCTCAGACCTGCGCTCGGGCTCGCCATGGCCGCTGCCGCGGTGCTCCTCTCGGGCTGCGGCTCCGCCGGCAAGCCGGCCGCGACCGCTCACACGACGGCCCAGGGACCACCAACCACGAAGGCGCGCTTCGTCGCGCAGGCGGGTGCCATCTGCCACACGCTCAGCGCCCAGGAGAAGCTTCTGAAGGCTCGTCAAGAAGCGCTCAAAGGGCTGCCCGCGCAGTCCGCCGACACCGCCTTCGTCGCGCTGGTGGACCAGCTAGTGGCCGATTCGCGCGCGGCGGAGAGCAAGCTGCGGGCGCTGGGACGGCCCGCGGGTGACGCTCGAGCGATCGAAGGGCTGCTGAGCGCTCTCTCGGAAGAGGCCACGGACGCCAGCGGCATCGCAAAGGCCGCCGACAACCAGGAAAACTCGCTCGGAGAAGCCGCCGAGCAGGCGCTCAAGCGGTCCGTCGCCGCCAACAGCGCGCTCGCGGCGGCATACGGCATGAGCGACTGCATCGGGTCGGAATAGCCAAGATCGGGCCGCCGAAGAACCGATGACGCTCCGATGGTCATGAACGCCGACTCGCAAACCACCCAGCCCGTCGATTCCCTCGGTGTGGTCGCGGACGCCAGGGCGCGCGCGGGCGAGACGTTGGACCTGGCCGCGCGGCATCTCGACTCATCGCTCGTCGACGTGCTGGGCATCCTCGGCTTCGACACGGAGTACGTATCGGCGAAGGGGTCCTATCTGTACGACGCCGCGGGTCGCGCTTACCTCGACTTCCATAGCGGCGAGGGGTTCGCCAGCTTGGGTCACAACCATCCTGACGTACGCGACGCGCTGCAGGCCACGCTCGCCGCTGACCTCGTCGATGGCGTGCAGATCCACTACTCGCCGTTGGCCGGCATGCTCGCCGAGTCGCTGTCGCGGCGCCTGCCGCAGGGGCTCGACGCGGTGTTCTTCGCGAGCACGGGAGCCGAGGCGGTGGACTCGGCGATGAAGTTCGCGCGGGCAGCTACGGGTCGGCCGCGGCTGATCTCCTGCGACAGCTGCTTTCACGGCGTCACGCTCGGGCCGCTGTCGCTCGTCGGTGACGAGTTCTTCAAGGAGGGCTTCGGCCCGCTGCTGCCGGGCTGCGAGCGCGTGCCGTTCGGCGACCTCGGGCGCTTGGAGGCGCAGCTGCGCGCGAAGGATGTCGCCGCCTTCATCGTCGAGCCGATCCAGGGCCGCATGGTGACGCTGCCGCCCGAGGGCTATCTGCAGGGCGCGCAGGAGCTGTGTCGGCGCTACGGCACGATGTTCGTCGTCGATGAGATCCAGACCGGGCTGGGACGCACCGGAAAGTGGTTCGCGCTCGAGCACTGGGCCCTTGAGCCGGACTTCGTGCTCGTCGGCAAGGCGCTCAGCGGCGGCTACATGCCGGTTGCCGCGATGGTCACCAGCCGCGAGATCTACCAGCGGGCCGTGGGCACGCTCGAGCGCTCCTACGTGCATCAGTCGACGTTCGGCCGCAACCGCCTGTCGATGGCGGCGGGCCTGGCCACGCTGCGCGTCATCGAGCGCGATCGCCTCGTCGAGCACGCCGCGCACATGAGCACCGTGCTGCGCGACGGGCTGGCCGAGCTCCAGCAGCGCTACGAGATGCTCAAGGAGATTCGCGCCAGCGGGCTCATGATCGGGATCGAGCTGGGCGCCCCGAGCACCCGCATGGCGCGGCTCAACTGGCGTTTGATCCACATGGCGAGCGAGGGTCTGTTTCCCCAGCTGATCGTGATCCCGCTGCATCGCGACCACGGTGTGATCACGATGGCGGCGGGCAAGAACGACGTGATCAAGCTGCTGCCGCCGCTGACGCTCTCCGAGAGCGAGGCGCAAAGCTTCCTCGGCGCGCTCGACGCGGTGCTCGCGGAGTGTCACGGCAGCTCGAGCAAGAACCTGGCCGTCGTGCGCGACATCGCCACCACGACGCTCCGTCGCCGCACACGCACGAAGTCCCCGTGAGCGAGCGGATGCCGTCTCGCGGCAGCCCCGTCGATCCGTCGCGTGAGAGCGTCTGCCTGATCACGGGTGCGACCGGGTTCATCGGCGGGCGTCTGGCTGCGCGATTGGTGCAGGAGGGCCATCCGGTGCGCTGCCTGGTGCGCGCGAGCAGCGACACCTCGCGGCTCGAGGAGCTCGACGTGCAGACCGCGGTCGGCGACCTCGAGAGCGCGAGCTCGCTCGCCCGCGCCGTGGCGGGCTGCGATCACGTGTTCCACTGCGCCGCGCTGGTTTCGGACTGGGCCACCACGGAGGAGATCGTGGGCGCCAACGTCGAAGGCACGCGGAACCTGCTCGAAGCCTCTACCGGCGCGTCGGTGCGGCGCTTCGTTCATCTCAGCACCACGGACGTCTACGGCCACCCCGACGGCGCGGCGATTGACGAGACATACACAGCAACGCGGTTTCGCAACTGGTACGCGCAGACAAAGCTGGACGCCGAGGCTGAAGTCCGCCGCGTGCAACAGACGACGGCGCTGGACGCCGTCATTCTCCGCCCGGCGACTGTCTACGGACCCGGTTCGAAGGACGTCATCGGCGAGATCGCGCGCGCGATCCAGGGCGGCCACATGCTCCTGGTCGACCACGGTCGCACAGTCGCGGGCCTGTGCTACGTGGAGAACCTGATCGATGCCGCGCTGCTCGCGCTCCGCCACGAAGCCGCGCCGGGCCACGCCTTCAACGTCAGCGACGGCCTCGACGTCACCTGGAAGCAGCTCACCGATGACCTGGCCGCGGGCCTCGGCTGCCCGAAGGCCCGGTGGAGCCTGCCCTACTGGCTGGCCAGCAGCATCGGCTTCTCGCTCGAGCACGGCTACCGGCTGCTGCGCAGGACCACAGGTCTGAGCACGCCGCCGCTGCTCTCCCGTCAAGCCGTGCAGGTGCTGGGCTGCAACCAGGGCTTCAGCAATCGCAAGCTGCGCGAGATGCTCGGCTGGGAGCCGCGCGTCGACTACGCGGCCGGGCTTGAGGCGACGCTCGCCTGGCTGAGGAGCGAGCACCTCGAGCCCGCGTAGAGAGGAGCCCGACCGCACGCGCTTCAAGCGCTCGGGCAAGGCTCAGGCGATGTCCCACAGTTGGCTCGCCTCGAACCGCTGCTGCTCGCGCCGGACATCCTCCTGCTCGGCCAGCGCCGCGACATATCGGTCGTGAAGCTCGGCATAGATAGCCATCGTTTCAGCCATTTCCTCGGACCAATGCGGCTTGTGCTCGCGATTGGGATGCCAGCGTCCTTTGTGGCCAAAGGGATCGCCGTGCTCGAAGCCAGTGAGCTGGAACCCATGGTGGGCGAAGACCGAGGCGATGTCGCCGAGCACGCCGTTCAAGCGGCCCGCGACGACCTCCGGCGCCGAGGCCTCGCCCTGCACGATGCTGGCATCGAAGGGCCCCTTTGCCCCATCTCGACGGAACGCACGATCATGCGAGTCCGTTTGCGGCTTGAGGTGCGGCCAGTCCTCGTTGCGATCATCGACGATGCGGCGCTGTATATGCCGACGAACGTTCGCGATGAGCTCCGCGGCGTCGTCCTTGACGGCTGTGCGAGCGTCCTCGCCGAGAGCCACCACAGCGTCGGGCTCCTCCTTCACGCTCTCGGCGATCGAGCGTTCCCAGAACCCTGCCGCCCACGGCGCGGTCACGTCGAGCCACGCCATCAGCGCCGCGGACATCTGCCCTCTGAGCCTCTCGGCCTCCGCGCTCGTCGTTGCGATCTCAGCGTCGTAGTCCCTCGTCACAGGACCGTCCGGGCGCAGTGGCTCAGCTTCAACCGCAGTCC
>Ga0187890_10000808_pt1 | contig 22604 bp, 26 predicted proteins | sample June2016WEW_21_1_FD_133005 | JGI IMG/M metagenome (GOLD analysis project Ga0187890, IMG submission 133005) | Peatland microbial communities from SPRUCE experiment site at the Marcell Experimental Forest, Minnesota, USA - June2016WEW_21_10 | ecosystem: Environmental > Terrestrial > Soil >... | reverse complement strand
TTCGCCAAGGCATCGATGTTCGCGTCCGCACCGTTGTGGGTACGCTCCACGATCTTGCCGCGCACCTCGAGGTACCGATAGGGATTGTCCGGGTCCATGATGGAGAGCGCGACGCGCTTGTCGCGCTGCAGATTCTTGTCCTTTTGACGCCCTTCTGCCGTGTTGATGACTACATGGTGACCGTCGTACTCGACCCAAACCGGCGTTACCTGCGGCTTACCATCGGGCATCAACGTGGCGAGATTAGCGAACGCTTTCTTTTGAAACAGATCGACGTGAGAGTTCGGGATAACTGGGGCGGACATGATCGGGCTCCTGACTTGGGGCGACCTTCCGATAGTTTAACAAAACGCGCCTGTGTTGCCCGCTACCTGGGTGCAATTGCGCGCGGGCGCGACTCCGCGCCCCGGCCGGGCGCCCGGTCGCGCGTGTGCCCTCAGAGCGCCGACCAGTCCAGGATGACCTTGCCGGACTTGCCGGAATTCATGATCTCAAAACCTTCCCGGTAGTCGTTCACGCCGAGCCGGTGAGTGATGACAGGCCGCACGTTCAACCCGCTTTGCAGCATGCTCGCCATTTTGTACCAGGTCTCGAACATCTCTCGACCGTAGATCCCCTTGATCACGAGGCCCTTGAAGATCACCTGGTTCCAATCGATCGCGGTCTCGCCGGGCGGAATGCCGAGCATGGAGATGCTCCCCCCGTGATGCATGGTACGCAGCATCTCGCGCAGCGCCGAGGCGTTGCCCGACATCTCGAAGCCGACGTCGAAGCCTTCCTCCATGCCGAGATCACGCATTGCATCGTCGAGCGACTCGTGCGCAACGTTGATGGCCTTCGAGGCACCCATCTTGGAGGCGAGGTCGAGGCGGAACTGATTGACGTCCGTGATCACGATGTGGCGCGCGCCGCAGTGGCGCGCAATCGCCACTGCCATGATGCCGATGGGCCCCGCGCCGGTGATGAGCACGTCCTCGCCGACGACGTTAAAAGCGAGCGCCGTGTGCGTGGCGTTGCCGAAGGGGTCGAGAATCGAGGCGACCTCGTCGTCGATGGCGGGGGAGAGCTTGAAGACGTTGGCTGCAGGAAGCGTCAGGTACTCGGCGAACGCGCCGGGACGGTTCACGCCGACGCCCTGCGTGTTACGGCAAAGATGCCGCCGCCCCGCACGGCAGTTGCGGCAATGCCCGCACGTGATGTGTCCCTCGCCGGACACCCGATCACCCGCCTTGACTCCGCGCACCTCGCTGCCGACCTCGACGATCTCGCCCGAATACTCATGACCGACGGCCATCGGGACCGGAATGGTCTTTTGCGCCCACGCATCCCAGTTGTAGATATGCATGTCCGTGCCGCAGATGGCGGAGCGGTGGATCTTGATGAGCACGTCGTTGTGACCGACCGCGGGCTCCGGCACGTCCTGCATCCAGATCCCCGGTTCCGCGCGAGCCTTGACCAGTGCTTTCATTAGCGTGCCTTCTGAATAATGCCGAGGCTTTCGCCCGCGCGAGCGAACGCCTGAACCACGCGATCGAGCTGAGCCGTCGAATGCGCGGCGCTCAGCTGAGTTCGGATTCGCGCCTTGCCCTGCGGTACGACCGGGTAGGAGAATGCGACCACATAAACGCCTTCCTCCAGCATGCGCTCGGCAAGACGCACCGCGAGCGGCGCCTCGCCGAGCATGAGGGGAACGATGGGGTGCCTACCGGGCAGCAGGTCGAAGCCGAGACCCTGCATTTGCGCACGGAAATACTGCGCGTTCGCGTGCACCCGCTCGCGCAGTTCCGGTGTCGACTCGAGCAGATCGAGGACCTTGAGCGTGCCGGCGGCGACCGGCGGCGCGATGCTGTTCGAGAACAGATACGGCCGCGAGCGCTGCCGCAACCATGCGACGATTTCCTTGCGCGCGGACACGAACCCGCCGCTCGCCCCGCCGAGTGCCTTGCCGAGCGTGCTCGTGATGATGTCGACCCGGTCCATGACGCCGCACAACTCGTGCGTGCCCCGGCCGCGAGCGCCGATGAACCCGGTCGCGTGCGAGTCGTCGACCATCACGAGCGCCGCGTAGCGCTCGGCCAGATCGCAGATGTCCTTGAGCCTGGCGATGGAGCCGTCCATAGAGAACACGCCGTCGGTCGCGATGAGACGCACGCGAGCGTCTTTCGAATCCTCGAGCGCTCGCTCGAGCTCGTTCATGTCGTTGTTCGCATAGCGCAGCCGGCGCGCCTTGCAGAGCCGGATGCCGTCGATGATGCTGGCGTGATTCAGCGCGTCGCTGATGACCGCATCGCGCTCATCGAGCAGCGTCTCGAACAGGCCGCCGTTGGCGTCGAAGCACGAGGAGTAGAGAATCGTGTCTTCCATGCCGAGGTAGCCGCTCAGGCGCTCCTCGAGCTCGCGGTGAACGCTTTGTGTGCCGCAAATGAAACGCACCGACGCGACGCCGTAGCCGTAGCGCCTGAGCGCGTCGTGCGCTGCCTCGAGGACCGCCGGGTGATTCGCGAGCCCGAGGTAATTGTTCGCGCACAGATTGATCATTTCCCGGCCGTCGGCGAGCTCGACGAGGGGTCCTTGCGCCGATCCGATGATGCGCTCGCGCTTCAGCAGTCCTGCGGACTCGAGGGCTTGCGTCTCGAGCTTGAGCCTTTCGCGAAAATCCTGGAGCACTCGAGTCCTTCGAATCAGAGGTTGGTGGCAATCGCTGTGGCCGGCAATGAAGCTATTATAGCGCCGTGCCGCTACGGAGTATGAGATGCGCGTAACGTGAGCTCGGCGGAAGACGACGACAGCAGCCGCTTGGACAAGTGGCTCTGGTTTGCGAGATTCTACAAAACCCGCTCGCTCGCCACTGCGGCGATCATCGGCGGCAAAGTCCACTTGAACGGCGAGCGTGTGAAGCCCGCCCGTGCCGTGCGTCCCGGCGATCGGATCACGCTGTCGCTCGAGGGCGTCGTCGCCGAGTTCGAGGTGCTCGGGATCCCGCAGCGCCGCGGGCCCGCCCCGGAGGCACGCACTCACTATCACGAGACGCCGGCGAGCGCATCGCGTCGCACCCAGCTGCGTGAGCAGCAGCGGCTCGCGCAGCTCTCGCGCCCACGGCCCGATACCCGACCCGATAAGCGCGACCGGCGGCGCCTCATGCGCTTGCATCGCGATCAGATGTGAGCGCCGCGCCGCCGCGCCGCCCCGCGCTCATAGATCGAGGGGACTGTCCGGGTCATAGAGCTCGCACCCCGCGGCGGTCTCCGGCTGCATCGTTTCCCACTGCGCATTGAACCAGATCGCCGTCGCTAGTCCGCCCGTGGGAAGGTTGCGCCGCTGAGGGCTCGGGCCGAGGCGGCTCGCCACCTGGCTCAGTCCGGGATTGTGTCCGCAGATGAGAATATGCCGAAGGGTCGGATCCCGCCGTGCGAGCAGGCGCCAGGTGGCCTCGGGCGTGGCGAGATAGAGCTCGCGGGCGCACTGCACTTGTTTGGTATCGAGATCGCAGGCGTCCGCCACGATCTCCGCCGTGGACCACGCGCGCTCCGCGGGACTCACGAGAATCAGATCCGGGATGAGATCGTGGTGCACGATGCGCTCGGCGATGTCGTGCGCCTCGATGTTCCCGCGGCGCGTCAAGATGCGCTCGAAGTCCTCGGGCGAGCTGTCGAGGGGTTGCGCCTCTCCGTGGCGGAGCAGCGTCAGTCTGCGCGTATCCACAGGCGACCGTTATCGATACGCGTAGCGAAGACGCGCACCGGCTCGTAGGCGGGCGGCGTCAGTGCCTCGCCGGTGCGCAGACAAAACCGCGCACCGTGGCGCGGGCAAATAATCTCGGCGCCCTCGATCTCGCCGCCCGTGAGCTCGGCGCCGTCGTGCGTGCAGACGTCTTCGATCGCGAAGTACTCGTCGCCGCTGCGTGCGACCGCCACCATGCGCCGTCCTAAGGCGAGCGAGCGGGTCTCGCCATCGCCGAGGTCGAGAGGTCCGGCATCGATCCAACTCATTAGAACCTCACATCATTCCGGTTTGCAGACGCGCCTCTTCCGACATCATGCTGTGGTTCCACGGAGGATCGAACACCAGCTCGACGTCGGCGCGCGCCACCGTCGGCACCAGTTGCACTTTGTCACGCACGTCCTGCACCAGAATCTCGCCCATGCCGCAGCCGGGCGCCGTGAGCGTCATCTTGATGGCGACGGTGCGCGTGTCGTCCACGTTTTTGGTGACGTCGCACTCGTAAATCAACCCCAGGTCGACGATGTTCACCGGGATCTCGGGGTCGTAGCACGTCTTGAGTTGCTGCCACACTACGTTCTTGATGTCCTGTTCGGAGGCGCCAGGGGGGACCTCCGGGGCTTTCGCCCGCGTCTTGCCGATGGCATCCGCATCGTGCCCGGCGATGCGGAACAGATTTCCGTCGATGTACACCGTGAAGCTGCCGCCGAGCGCCTGGGTGATGTAGCCGACGGCGCCGAGCTTCAGGTTGACCTCGACACCGGCCGGAATGGCGACGGCCTTGACCTCGCGCTGCACGACGATGGGCTCGTTTTCGTAGGAATGCATGGTATTCGAGCTCACTCCGTGGAGACGGCGGGCACTGCGTGCGCGTCCGGCGATTTGAGTGCCGAGGCGAGGGTGTGCCAGCAGAGGCTCGCGCACTTGACGCGAGCAGGATACTCCCGCACGCCCGACAGGGCGGCGAGCTTGCCGAGATCCTCGGCTCCCGCTTCGTCGTCGGTGAGCAGGCGGTGCACCCGGTCGAACAGCGCGAGGGCCTCGCCGCGCGTCTTGCCCTTTACGGCCTCGGTCATCAGGGAGGCGGAGGCGGTCGAGATCGCACAGCCCTGACCCTCGAAGCGGATGTTCTCGATCCGGTCGTCGGCGAGATTGAGCCGCAGGGTGAGCCGATCGCCGCACAGGGGATTCACTCCCTCGGCCACGGCCTGGGCGTGCTCGAGGGGGCCGAAATTGCGCGGCCGGCGATTGTGGTCGAGGATGACGTCGCGATATAGGTCGGTGAGTTCCATGGCAGCCCTAGGCGATGAGCGCGCGGGCGCGCGCGATGGCATCGGCGAGCCGGTCGATCTCGTGGAAGGTGTTGTAGAAGGCGAAGGTGGCGCGGGCTGTGGCCGGCACCTTGAAAAACTCCATCGCGGGCATGGCGCAGTGGTGACCCGTTCGAACGGCGATGCCGTCCCCGTCGAGGATCGTGCCGAGATCGTGCGGATGCACGCCCTCGACCACGAACGAGACCAAGCTCGCTTTCTCGGGCGCCGTGCCGATGATGCGCAGTCCCTCCAGGCCCTCGAGTGCGCGGGTCGCATACTCGAGGAGCGCGTGCTCGTGCGCCTGGGCGGCTTCGAGATCGAGCGACTGCATGAAATCCACCGCCGCGCCGAGTCCGATGACGCCGGAGATGTTCGGCGTGCCGGCCTCGAATTTGTAAGGCAAGGTGTTGTACACGGTCTTGCCGAAGCTCACCGTGAGGATCATGTCTCCACCGCCTTGCCAGGGTGGCATGCGCTCGAGCAGCGCCTCGCGTCCGTAGAGCACGCCCACGCCCGTCGGTCCGAACATCTTGTGGGCCGAGAAGGCGTAAAAGTCGCAGCCGAGCTCCTGGACGTCCACCTTGAGGTGCGGCACTGCCTGCGCGCCGTCGATGAGCGTCGTGATGCCCCTGGCTTTGGCGGCGGCGATGAGCCGGCGCACGGGCAGCACCGTGCCGAGGGCGTTCGATATATGGGCGAAGGCCAAGATGCGAGTGCGCTCGCTCATCAGAGCCTCCACCGCCTCGGCATGCACCTCGCCGCGCGCATCCATCGGCGCCACGACGAGCTTCGCGCCGGTCTGCTCGCAGAGCATCTGCCAGGGCACGATGTTCGCATGGTGTTCGAGGTGGGTGATGAGTACTTCATCGCCCGGCTTGAGCAGGGGACGACCATAGCTCTGCGCGACCAGATTGATGGCCTCGGTCGTGCCGCGCACGAACACGGTCTCGCGTGACGAGCGGGCGTTGATGAAGCGCGCGACGCGCTCGCGCGCACCTTCGTAGAGTGCCGTTGCCTCCTGGCTCAGCGTATGCACGCCCCGATGGATGTTGGCGTGATGCATCTGCTCGTACTCGTCCACGGCCGCGATGACGCTGCGTGGACGCTGAGCAGAGGCGCCATTGTCGAGATAAGCCAGCGGCTTGCCGTGCACCAGCCGTCCCAGGATCGGGAATTCACGGCGGACGGCCTCGACGTCGAAACTCAGGGGTCTTGGGGCGAGTGCGGTATTCATCGGAACTCTTGCAGTGTTTGCGAATCGGGAAGTTGTCGGATCAGCTCGCTCTCGATCGCGCCGCGCGCTGCGCTCTGACTCATGCCGGTGAGCACATCGGCGAGGAATGCGTAGACGAGCAGGCTCTGCGCCGTTTGCCGGTCGAGGCCACGCGAGAGCATGTAAAAGAGCATGTTCGGATCGAGCCGGCCGGTGGTCGCGCCGTGCGCGCACTTGACCTCATCGGTGTGGATCTCGAGCTGCGGACGCGAGTCGATCTCGGCGGACGGCGACAGTAGCAGACCGCGGCAGGATTGCTGCGAATCGGATTGCGATGCGCCGGCATCGACCACCACCTTGCTGTTGAAGATCACCCGGCTCGTGCCGCTCGCGATGGCGCGCGCCGTCTGCCGGCTGACTGTGCGCGCCGCTGCGTGCCTCACCACGTTCACGCAGTCGACATGCCGGTCCGCGTGGCCGACGAGCAGCGCACGGCTGTCGAGCTTCGCGCCGGGCTCGTTCAAACGCGCATCGAGCGAGGCTCGCACGAGCCCGCCGCCCACGGCGACGGTGAACTGACGGCACTCCGCGTCGCGCTCGAGCCGCACTTGCAAGGTGTCGAAGTGCACCGCCCGCTCGCCGGTGGTGAATACCCGGTAGTGCTCGAGGCGTGCATCGCGCTCGAGCGCGAGGAGCGTCGCGGAATTGCTCAAGGGCGATTCGGCGCCATGCTGGATGTGGTGCTCGAGCACCGTCGCCGCGACGCCGGGCGCGGCCTCGACGATGACGCGCGGATATGCCACGGCGCCCGGCCGCTCCGCGGTGCCGACGTGCAGGATGAGGAGCGGCGTTGCCTGCGCGCTGTTGATTCTGATGTGCACGCCGTCCACGCCGAGTGCGGTGTTGAGCAGCAGCCAGCGTAGCTCCTCGGCATCGGAGAGCGGCTGGAGATGGCGTACCAGGAGGTCGGGATTTTCGCGCCCAAGAGCGCTCAAAGTGTGTATTTCCAGCCCCGCCGTCCGCCCGGGGGCCAGCGGCAGCAGCGGATAGCCGTTCACCAGCACGAGCGTCGTGGCTTGTGCTTCCGCGGCAGGGCGATCCCCGAGGAGCCTCCGGGATTGCTCGAGCGCGAGGCTCTGCTCGAACCTCTCCGCCGCCGCGCGCGGCGCATCCGTGAAGCTCTGCGAGGCGAGCGGACGCAGGCTCGTATAGCGCCAGCTTTCGTCGTGCGCGCTCGGTAAGCCGAGCTGCAAAAAGCGCTGCAACGCCCGTTCGCGTAGGTCGGAGAGGGCGTCGGCGCGCGCCCCGGGCGCGCGTGCCAGCCACTGCTCCTCGAACGAGCGCAGGGCCGCCGAATGCTGCGCGGGACTCATGCGACGCGGTTCTCCCGCACCCAGTCGTAGCCGCGGCGCTCGAGCTCGAGCGCGAGCGAGCGATCGCCCGACTTCAGGATGCGTCCATCGGAGAGCACGTGCACATGGTCGGGCGTGATGTAGTCGAGCAGCCGCTGATAATGCGTCACGAGCACCACGGCGCGCTTCGGGTCGCGCAGGCTGTTCACGCCCATCGCGACCACTTTGAGGGCGTCGATGTCGAGGCCGGAGTCCGTCTCGTCGAGGATCGCGAGCTTCGGCTCGAGAATGAGCATCTGCAGCACCTCATTGCGCTTCTTCTCGCCGCCGGAGAAGCCCTCATTGACCCCGCGCGTGAGGAAGGTCTCGCTCATCTGCATGAGCTTCATCTTTTGCTTCACCAGGCTCAAGAAATCGTAAGCGTCGACCTCCGGCTCGCCGGCGGCCTTGCGCTTGGCATTGAGAGCCGCCTTGAGCAGGTATACGTTGTTCACGCCCGGGATCTCCACGGGATACTGAAATCCCAGAAACAGTCCCGCGCGTGCCCGCTCCTCGGCGGGCATCGCGAGCAGATCGGCGCCCTCGAACGTGACCGAGCCGCCCGTCACCTGGTAATCCTCGCGCCCCGCGAGGACCTGCGCGAGCGTGCTCTTGCCCGAGCCGTTCGGCCCCATGATGGCGTGCACCTCGCCCGCGTTCACCTTGAGGTTCACGCCTTTCAGGATCTCTTTGCCCGCGACGCGGGCGCTCAAATCGGAAATATTCAGCAGCATGCGTCTCGGCGGGTTTACCCCACCGCTCCTTCCAGGCTCACGCTCAACAAATTCTGGGCCTCCACGGCGAACTCCATCGGCAACTCCTTGAAGACCACCTTGCAGAAGCCGCTCACGATCATGTTGACCGCGTCCTCGGCCGAGATCCCACGCTGCAAGCAATAAAACAGCTGGTCCTCGCCGATCTTGGAGGTGCTCGCCTCGTGCTCCACGGTGGCCGTCGGGTTCTTGACCTCCATGTAGGGGAAGGTGTGCGCGCCGCAGAGGGGGCCCATCAGCAGGGAGTCGCATTGCGTGAAATTGCGCGCGCCTTCTGCGCTCGGCAGGATCTTCACCAGGCCCCGGTAGGTGTTCTCGGCGTGGCCGGCCGAGATGCCCTTGGAGACGATGGTGCTCTTGGTGTTGCGCCCGATGTGAATCATCTTCGTGCCGGTATCGGCCTGCTGATAGTTGTTGGCGACCGCGACCGAATAGAACTCTCCCGTCGAGCCCTCGCCCTTGAGCACGCAGCTCGGGTATTTCCAGGTGATGGCGGAGCCCGTCTCCACCTGCGTCCAGGAGATCTTGGAATTGCGTCCACGGCATTCGCCGCGCTTGGTGACGAAGTTGTATATGCCGCCGACGCCGTTCTCGTCGCCCGGGTACCAGTTCTGCACGGTGGAGTACTTGATCTGCGCATCGTCCAGCGCGACGAGCTCCACGACCGCCGCATGCAACTGGTTCTCGTCGCGCATCGGCGCGGTGCAGCCCTCGAGGTAGCTCACCGAAGCACCCTCGGCCGCGATGATGAGCGTGCGCTCGAACTGACCGGTCTTCGCCGCATTGATCCTGAAATAGGTCGACAGCTCCATCGGGCAGCGCACGCCTTTCGGCACGTACACGAAGGAGCCGTCGGAGAAGACCGCGGAGTTCAGCGCGGCGAAGAAGTTGTCTCCCGCGGGAACCACGGTCCCGAGATACTCCTCGATCAGCGCCGGGTGATCGCGCACGGCGTCCGAGAACGAGCAGAAGATGACGCCTGCCTTGGCGAGCTTGCCCTTGAAGGTCGTCGCCACCGAGACGCTGTCGAACACGGCGTCTACCGCGACGCCGGCGAGGCGCGCGCGCTCGTGCAGCGGAATACCGAGCTTCGCGTAGGTCGCGAGGAGCTTCGGATCCACCTCGTCGATGCTTTTCGGCGCGTTCTTCGGGGGGCGCGGCGCCGAGTAGTAGGAGATGTCCTGGTAGTCGATGGGTTTGTAATGCACGTGGGCCCAGACGGGCTCACGCATCTTGCGCCACTGCGCGAACGCCTTCAGGCGCCAGTCGAGCAGAAACTTCGGCTCCTTCTTCTTGAGCGATATCGCGCGCACGACGTCCTCGTCGAGCCCCGGGGGCAGGCTGTCGGATTCGATGTCGGTCACGAAGCCGTGCCGGTATTTCTGACCGAGGAGAGCTTCGACTTCTTGGGTTTTGCTTGACACGATGAATGTTCTCTCAAGGCTCATACTGGCGGCCTGCGGCCGCGTTTAAAGGGCTGTCTCAGGACGCCTGGCGGCGCATGTCGAGGTTGAAGCTCACGCTCGCGGCGCGGCCCGGCGCCGCGTCGAGTCCGGCGAGGTGCTGCAGTGTGACATCCTCGAGCGCGCGGCGAATGGCGGCATTGATGCGTTGCCAGGCTCCGCCCACGCGGCACAGCCGTTCGATGCCGCACTGGCTGGACGCGCTCGAGCATTCCGTGATCGCGATCGGGCCCTCGAATACGTCGAGGATCTGCGCCGCCGTGATCAGCTCGGGAGCGCGGGCGAGGCGATAGCCACCCTGCGCGCCGCGCGAGGAAATCACGAGGCCGGCGCGCTGCAAGCCTTTCAGGACCTTGCTCACCGTCGGACGGGTGAGACGCGTGCGCTCCGCCAGCTCGGCGGCGGCGCGATGCCGCGCCGGCTCTTGCGCCAAGCTTGCAAGCACCACGGTCGCGTAGTCGGTTAATTTGCCCATTCTGAGCATGGCCCTTAGCCTCCGGTCTCGGTTCCCCTATGTAGGACTATTTTAGTCCTCTTTGGTTCCGAGTTCCACCCCAGCAGCGTTTTGTTATCCTTCACCGATTCATCGCTACTTGTGAGACCCGTCCGTATGAATACCGCAGAGCTAGCCGCCACCGCGCATGCCATGGTCGCGAAACATCGAGGGCTTTTGGCCGCCGACGAGAGCACCAGCACCATTCTCAAGCGTTTCAACAGCATCAAGCTCGAGTCGACGGAGGAGCACCGGCGCGCCTACCGAGAAATGCTGTTCACGACCCCGGGCGCGAGCGAATTCATCAGCGGCGTAATTCTCTACGATGAGACCATCCGGCAAAAGACGAAGGACGGCGTGCCGTTCCCGGCCTATCTCAGCAAGCAGGGCATGATCCCGGGCATCAAGGTCGACACCGGCGCGAAGCCCCTGGCCGGTTTTCCGGGAGAGACGATCACCGAAGGCCTCGACGGCCTGCGCGAGCGGCTCGCCGAGTACTACAAGCTTGGGGCGAGATTTGCGAAGTGGCGGGCCGTGATCGACATCGGCCCCGCCGTTCCGACCTCGTACGCGATCAGCGCGAACGCGGAGGCGCTCGCCCGCTATGCGGCGCTCTGCCAGGAGGCGGGCATCGTCCCGATCGTCGAGCCGGAGGTGCTGATGGACGGAGATCATCCGATCGGGCGCTGCGAGGAGGTGACCGACCGCGTGCTGCAGACGGTGTTCGATCACCTGTTTGCCGCCCGCATCTTCCTCGAGGGCATGGTGCTCAAGCCGAACATGGTGATCGCCGGCAAGAAGAGCGTGCAGAAGTCCTCGCCCGAGCAAGTGGCGGAGGCCACCGTGCGCACGCTTAAGCGGCACGTCCCTGCCGCGGTCGCGGGCATCGCGTTTCTGTCGGGCGGTCAGAGTCCCACCGAGGCGACGTTGCACTTGAGCTTGATGAACGGCATGGGCCCGCTCCCCTGGCCGCTGACCTTCAGCTATGGACGGGCTCTGCAAGATACGGCGCTGCGCGCTTGGGGCGGGAGCGATGCCGGGTTCCAGAGCGGCCAGAAGCAGCTCTATCAGCGCGCGAAACTGAACGGATTGGCGGCGGGCGGCACTTACAAGTCGGGCATGGAAACCGCGGCCTGACGAGTTGAGCCAAGCTGCCCCAATCGTCGAGGCTCGCGACCTGAGTTACGCCGTCAACGGACGGCCGATATTCAGTGGGCTCGATCTCGATATCCTGCCGGGATGCATCACGGCGGTCATGGGGCCGAGCGGCACCGGCAAGACGACGTTACTGCGCCTCATCACGGGGCAGCTACGGCCGGACGGGGGCGCGCTGCAGGTGGCCGGGCAGGACATGCGCACGGTGCGGGGCGGTGCGCTCTATGCGTTGCGCAAGCGCATGGGCATGCTGTTTCAGAACGGCGCGCTCCTCACGGACTTGAGCGTCTTCGAGAACGTCGCCTTTCCGCTGCGCGAGCATACGGATCTGCCGGAACGACTCATCCGTCTGATCGTCCTCACGAAGCTCCAGGCGGTAGGATTGCGGGGAGCCGCGCAGCTCATGCCCGCGGAGCTCTCCGGCGGCATGGGTCGCCGCGTCGCGCTCGCACGCGCGATCGTCATGGATCCTGAAATTCTCATCTACGATGAGCCCTTCGTGGGACTCGACCCGATCTCGCTCGGGGTCATCCTGCGCTTGATCCGGCGCCTCAACGACACCCTCGGGCTCACAAGCATCGTCGTGTCGCACGATGTGCGCGAGATCACGACCGTCGCCGACCGGGTGTTCCTGCTGTCGGGCGGCCGGGTCGCGGCCCGCGGCACGCCGCGGGAGCTCGCAAGCAACCCGTCGGAAATCGTCAAGCAGTTCGTCGGCGGCCTGGCCGACGGACCCGTGCCTTTTCATTATCCTGCTCCCGACTACTTCGGCGAGCTGCTCGAACGCAGCGGGTAGTCCACATGATCGGGGAGCTACGAAAAAGCCTGGTGGATGCGCTCGATGGTCTGGGCGACATCAGCCTGTTCTTGTTGCGCCTCATCGTCGATACGCCGCGCGCGCTGTTGCGTTTCGAGCTGATCGCGCGCCAGATCTTCAACTCCGGCGCGCTGTCGCTCGTCATCATCATGCTGTCGGGCCTGTTCGTCGGCATGGTGCTGGGGCTGCAGGGATTTCAGCTCTTGCAGCGATTCGGCTCCGAGGCGGCGCTTGGCTCGGCCGCTGCGATCGGCCTGGTGCGCGAGCTCGGTCCGGTCATCACGGCGTTGCTGTTCGCCGGCCGCGCCGGTACGGCGCTAGCCTCGGAGATCGGATTGATGCGCGCCACCGACCAGCTGTCCGCGATGGAAATGATGGCGGTCGATCCGATCCGCTATGTTGTCGTGCCGCGGTTCCTGGGCGCTGTCATCGCCATGCCGCTGCTCGCGGCGATTTTCAGCGTCATCGGCTTGTACGGCGCGCAACTCGTCGGTGTGCAGATCATGGGGGTCGACTCGGGCAGCTTCTGGTCGCAAATGCAGGGCGCGGTGGAGCTTCGCGACATCAACGAGGGGGTGGTCAAGAGCGCCATCTTCGGCGTCGCCTGCAGTCTCATCGCGGTCTATCAGGGCTACTACGCCGCGCCGACCGCCGAGGGCGTGGGACTCGCGACCACGCGCACCGTGGTGACCTCGGCGGTCGTGGTGCTGTTCCTGGACTATCTCTTGACGTCCGCGTTCTTGTAAAGAGGTCATCGTTATGGGCAAGTCGAGTACTTTGAATGTGGGGGCGGGGGCATTCGTGCTGCTCGGCTTCGCGGCGCTGGCGTTTCTCACGACCCAGACCACGAACCACGGCATTCATCTGGTCAAGGGCGGGACCTTCTACGACGTCACGGCTAAGTTCGACAACATCGGCGACCTCAAGGTAGGAGCCCCTGTGTCCATGGCGGGCGTGGATGTGGGGCGTGTGGTTCGCATCGATCTCGACACGAAGCAATACAAGGCAGTCGTGCTGATGCAGCTCGACTCGAAGTTCAACCAGATCCCGAGCGACAGCGACGCGAGCATCTACACACAAGGGTTGCTCGGCGGAAAATTCGTCGGTCTCACCGCCGGCGGGTCGGACACCTATCTCAAGAACCACGATGAGATAGGTTTCACGCAGTCCGCGATCGTGCTCGAGAATCTCATCGGCCAGCTGGTCGCGAATTTTTCCAACAAGGGGTCGGACTCCTCGGGCTCTTCGGGTGCTGCCCCGTCGAGCGCCCCGTCGACATCCCCGTCATCGAAACCGGAGAAACCCAAATGAAGACATTCGAATTGCCTATCGCGGCGGCCTTGGCCATGAGCGTTGCGCTCGCGGCGGGCGTCGGCGGGGCGCGTGCGCAAGGGCAAGCACCGTCGCAAGCGGCAGGCGCGCCCACGGCCGCGCCGAACACCCTCGGGCCGCAGGCGCTCGTGGAGGACTCGGCGAAGCGCATGCTCGGGGAGCTCGATGCGAATCGAGCGATGTACGCAAAGGATCCGGAGAAGCTCGACGCGCTGGTCGCCAACGTATTGTTGCCGAATTTCGACGTCGACTATGCCGCACGGCTGGTGCTCGGCCAGCCGTGGCGCACCGCGACGCCCGATCAGCGCGACCGCTTCGTCAAGGCCTTCTATCATTCACTGCTGCAGAATTACGGCAATGCGCTGCTCAATTTCACGGCAGGCAACTTCGCCGTGCTGCCGTATCGCGGCGATCCGAACGATACGCAGGCCACGGTGCGCACCGAGATCAAGAAATCCGACGGCTCCAAGGTTCCGGTCAACTTTACGCTGCACAAGACCGACCAGGGGTGGAAGGCCTGGGACGTGGTGATTGACGGCATCTCCTACGTGAAGAGCTTCAAGACCGACTTTGCCTCGGAAGTGCAGCAGAAGGGGCTGGACGAGCTCATCGCGCGCCTGGAGAAGGGCGACATCAAGCCGCAGGGCGCAGCGGGAAGCAGCCATTGAAGGAGAGCACGCGCGACGCCGCTTCGTTCGAGTCCCTCGGTGGAGAGCGCTCGCGCGTGAGCGGGATGCTCGAGTTCACGACCGTGACGCCGCTTTTGCCCGTCGGTGCCGCCGCCATCGAGCAGGGTCAGGCCGCCGTCATCGATCTCTCCGCCGTGACGGGCAGCGATAGCTCGGGACTCGCCTTGCTCATCGAGTGGCTGAGCGTCGCGCGCGGCGCGGGACGCATGCTGCATTACGAGAACATCCCCCTGCAGCTGCATCAGCTTGCTCGGCTGAGCGATGTCGATGCGCTTCTGTCCGGGAACTCCGTGACGGTCCCGCGCGCCTGAATTCGGCGCCTTGCGGCAATCTTGAGATTGGCGCCTGCGACTGTGATTCTTCACAGCGCGACGTGGCTGGTACCACGGCCGCTGCTGGCGCTAGGCAGGCTGCTCTCGCGCCTGACCCCGGGTCCCGGCCGCCCCCGAGTGCCTACGGGGGCGGCGGTTCCGGGGGTGGCGCCGGGGGTGGCGCCGGGGGTGGGGCCGTCTCCGAGCCTTTAGATGGCTTGTGCGGTGGGGTGGCGATCCCAGAGCCGCCTGGCGCGGGACTCTGGTCGGCTTCCGGATCTATGAGCTCCTCGCTGGGCGACACTTTCCCGTCGGAGACTAGATACGCACGGCGCTCGAGATAGGCGTCACGAATGACCGCATACGGGTCGAACGCCTGATCGATGGTCGACTGCAGCGGCAGCAGCGCGGCACGGATATCGATGGCGTAGGGCAGATACAGGCCATATTCCACCCAAGCGTTGGGGATGTAGGTGGTCGGCTTCAAATAAGATTCCGGGACCTTGCTCAGGCCATCGCGCACATCGGAAGGTCCGAAAATGGGAAGCTCGAAGAAAGGCCCCGGATGCACGCCCCAGTGGCCGAGCGTCAAGCCGAGATCGTTGTAGTTGCGGTCGAGCCCCGCCGACGTCGCGGGATCGAAAAGTCCGCCCACGCCGATCACGCTGTTCATGAGGAATCGCCCGAGGTCGGCGCCCGCGGCTTTGAGCTTGCCTTGCAAGGCATCACTCACCATCACCACCGGCGTATTGACGTTCGAGAAGAAGTTGCTCACGCCCGTGCGAATGGGGGAGGGCACGTGGTGCACGTAGGCTTTGGTCACCGGCAGCGCGATGGCCCGATCGAGCTTGTCGTTCACCCGATAGACGCCCCGATTCCAGGATTCCCAGGGATCTTGCGGGGAACGCACATGGTTGGGTGGCAGGGTGACGCAGGCGCTCAACCAGAGCGCGGCCGCGATTGTGAGCGCCGCGCGCGGCGAAACAATCTTGCACATCCGATGACTCTCCCCTTTGAAAATAACGCCCGTCGACCGCCGCGGTCAGTCAACACCGGCTAGTGGCGCCCGCCATTGTCGTCAGCCACCGTATTCTTGCGATTTTTCGGCAGGGCTGCACGCACTTCCTCGAGCATGGCGCTGATGCGCGCCCGCTGGACGGGATTCAGGTCGGGCACCCCCAGGGCGAGCGACAGCTGATTCGACGCCGTCATGAGGTCGCCATTCATGAGGTAGTAGTCCGCCATGTAGTAATAGGAATCCGCGATATTGCCGGCATCGTTCGCGGCCTTCGCCACGAGCTTCGCCTGATTCGGCGTGGGCTCCACCTGGTTGAACAGGTCGTCGAGGATGAGCTGGGCGCGCTTGTTGTCCCCGGCTCGCATCAAGGTCTCCGCGAGGCGGATGGTGACCGGCACGTTGCGCGGGAAGAGCGCGAGGCCCTTTTCCAGTACCGCCTGCGACTCCTTCAGTTGGCCGTTGCCGAGATACGCCTGGCCGAGCGCACCGTAGAACTGCGTCACACGCGGGTACTCGAGCAGCAAGGCCTGCAGGTCGGGGATGGCGAGGGCGGGCTTGCGCGCGGCGATGTCGGCAACCGCCTTGCCATAGCGCTGTTCGAGGTTGAGGCCGCCGCTGTTCTTCGCGAGGTTGGCGTAATACTCACGCGCGACCTCCGGATTGCCGCCCAGGGAGCGCAGGCGCTCACGCATCAACAAGTAGCTGAGCGAATCCTCGTGACGGATCCGCCCGATCTGCTCCGCGCGGTTGCGCGCTTCCGCGATACGCTCCGCAGACAGCGGGTGATCGATCAGAAATTCGATCGCCTTGACGCGATCGGGGTTCGGCGAGTTGCGCTCGAGCTCGGTGAACATGGTCGCCATGCCGAGCGGGTCGTAGCCGGCGGAGGCCATGGTGCCGATGCCGATGCGGTCGGCCTCGAACTCCTGGGTGCGGGTGTAGTTGATTTGGTGCTGGATCGCCGCGCTCTGTGCGCCGAGGATCGCGCCCTCCATGACGCTCGGGTCGCTGCGGCCCGCGGTGGCACCGAGCACTATGGCCGCGAGCATGGCCGCGGTCGCGAGCAGGCCGGCGTGGGTCTGGTCGATCATGCCGCGCACGAGGTGACGCTGCGTGACGTGCGCCGTCTCGTGCGCGAGCACACCCGCGAGCTCGTTCTCGTTCGTGGTCACGAGGAACAAGCCGCTGTTGATCATGATGAAGCCGCCCGGCATAGCGAACGCGTTGATGACCGGATCGCGCACCACGGCGTAATTGAACTGATGCTGCCCCTCCTCGGCGTGGCTCGAGAGGCTGTGGCCGAGCTGCTGGATGTAGTCGGTGACCTCGGGGTCCTCCAGCACGAGCCCCTGCGCGCGCATCTGCCGCGCCCACGCTTGACCCACCTGGAACTCCTCCTCGAGAGACACGGCGGCCGTCGCGGGACTGCCGAGATCGGGCAAATCCTGCTCCTGCTGCGGGGCTGCCGGATCCGCCGCCCGGCTCACGCTTACGCCCACGGCCGCCGCGAAAGCGGCGATCGCGAGGAACGTGGCCAGCGAATTCAACAGCTTCATTCGGACTCCTGAAAACAGGTTTGGAGTGCCGGGAGCACGCCAAAGTTCTCCTGCTCGGGCCGCAGGGCCGTCCGGGCCTCCTCAGAGGACTTCGGAGGCATAGTCTGCCAGGCGCGACCTTTCGCCGCGTACCAGCGTAATGTGCCCAGAATAGGACCACCCGTGGAACCGATTCACGACATAAGTAAGCCCGGTCGTCGTTTCCGTGAGATAGGGCGTATCGATCTGGGCGATGTTGCCGAGGCATACCATCTTCGTGCCGGGGCCCGCCCGGGTCACCAGCGCCTTCATCTGCTTCGGTGTCAGGTTCTGCGCTTCGTCGATGATGATGAACCGGTTGAGGAACGTGCGCCCGCGCATGAAGTTCAGCGACCTGATCTTGATTCGATGGCGCAGCAAATCCGTGGTTGCGCCGCGGCCCCATGCACCGCCGGTCTGGCTCTGGGTGAGCACCTCGAGGTTGTCCATGAGCGCCCCCATCCAGGGTTCCATCTTTTCCTCTTCGGTGCCGGGAAGAAAACCGATGTCCTCGCCGAGCGGGATCGTCACGCGCGTCATGATGATCTCGCTGTAGCGATTGTGATCGAGCGTCTGCGCGAGACCGGCTGCCAGGCTGAGCAGCGTCTTGCCCGTGCCGGCGGGGCCCAAGATCGTGACGAAGTCGATCTCTGAGTCCATGAGGAGGTTGAGAGCGAAGTTCTGTTCCCGGTTGCGCGAGGTCACGCCCCACACGTTGTTGCGCTCGGTGCGGTAATCCACCGTCAGCTCGAGCACGGCGGATTCGCCGTCGATCTTGCGCACGATCGCCTCGACGCCGTTCTCGCCCGGATCGTAGACGAACTGATTCGCCTGCCATTCGCGCAGCAGCGGCCCGCGCACTCGATAGAATGTGCGGCTTTGCTGCTGCCAGGATTCCATGCCCTTGCCGTGCTTTTCCCAGAACGTGGGCGGCAGCTGCTGCACGCCGCTCGAGAGCAGATCGGCATCCTCGATGGTCTTGTCGCTCGAATAGTCCTCCGCGTGCACGCCGACAATCGCCGCCTTGATGCGCAAGTTGATGTCCTTGGACACCAGCGTCACTCGAGCGGCCGGAAACTTCTTCTGCAGAGCGAGCGTATCGGCGAGAAGAACGTTGTCGGCGCCGTGTCCGGGGATACCCTCGGGCAGCGCCGATTCGAATGACTGCGTCTGGAAGAAGAGCCTTCCCGCCGGCGGGCGCTTGCCGTGATTCACCGGGACCGTGGTCGGCAGGGCGAGACCGCGATCGATCTGTTTTTTGGTGGCGCTCTGCATCAGTTCGTCGAGAAAGCGGCTGACCTGACGCACGTTACGGGCGGATTCGGACACGCCCTTCTTGCCCGCGTCGAGCTCCTCCAGCACGGTCATCGGGATATAGATGTCGTGCTCCTCGAAGCGGAAGATCGCCGTCGGGTCGTGCATGAGCACGTTGGTGTCCAGCACGAAAATGCGCCGCTGCTGGTGCGACTGGCGCACCTTGGCAACGGCGGCCGGCACCGGCCGCGGAGCCCCCGTCACAGTGCCTTCACCGCCGCGAGCACTGCCTCGGCGTGACCGTTCACCTTGACCTTGCGCCACTCGGCGCGCAGCACGCCCTGCGCGTCGATGAGGAACGTGCTGCGCTCGACGCCCATGTATTTCTTGCCGTACATGCTCTTTTCCTGAATGACGTCGTAGCGCTTGCAGACAGTCCGGTCCACATCGCTCAGGAGCTCGAAGGGAAAGCCCATCTTGCTCTTGAACTTCTCGTGGGACGATACGCTGTCCGGGGAAATGCCGACGATCGATGTCTTGAGTTTCTTGAACTGCGGATATGCCGCGCTAAAGCTCTGGCCCTCTTGCGTGCATCCGGGCGTGTTGTCGCGCGGATAGAAATAAAGGACCACGTTCGAGCCCGCGGCCTCCTTGAGGGACCATTTCCCGGAAATCCCCTCGAGGGTGAATGTGGGTGCCTTCTTACCGATTGCAATCTTACTCATGTGTTCTCGTCAATTCTTGACCGGCTCGAATATGGCGTCCAGGTTCAAATGATCGCAGAAATCCATGAACTCCTCCCGCAACACGCCGATGTGCAGACGGCTCGGGACGTTCACGATCATTTGCACGGAAAACATCGGCGCGCCGGTGTGCGCCGCCGCATACGAGCGGGTCGACAGCTCCGCGATGTCGACGCCGCGCTGGGCGAAAAAGCCCGAAAGCCCGGCCACGATACCGGTTTGATCGAGGCAAACCACGTCGATCGAGTACGGCAGCATGTCGTTGCGCGCCGCGCGCTCCTCGGTGCGTCGCAATTGGATGTTCATCCCCGTGGCGTCGGCGAGCTTCTTGAACTCGCCCTCGAGCTTGGCAAGGGTGTGCCAGTTGCCGTCCACCAGGAGCAGCATGGCGAACTCGTTGCCGAGCGAAGTCATACGGCTCTCGCTGATGCTTCCGCCGCAATCGGCGACCGCCTTGGACAGCTCGTGGACCATGCCGACGCGGTCCCCGCCCACCGCGCTAATCACAATATGTTGTTTCATCGACGCAAATTCTACCGGATGCCGCTTGCCACGGTGCAGTCTCAAGAATTATGGTAGCGATATTTCCCCTGGAGAGCCTGAATGCGCGGAAGCCTGGTAGCCATCGTCACGCCGATGAGCGTCGACGGGAGCCTGGACCTGGCGTCATGGGATCGGCTGCTCGATTTTCACATGGCGGAGGGCACCGACGGCATCGTAATTGCCGGCACCACCGGCGAGTCGCCCGCGCTGACGCTCGAGGAGATCGAGGAGCTGACCCGCCGGGCGGTCGCCCGCTGCGCCGGCAAGATTCCTCTGATAGTCGGATCCGGCACCAATTCGACGGCAAGCACCGTGGCACGAACTCGAGCGTTGTCCGGCCTCGGGGTCGACGCCGTCATGCTGGTCACCCCATACTACAACAAGCCGCCGCAGGAGGGCCTGTTCCGCCACTTCATGGCGGCCGCTGATGCCTCTACCGTGCCCGTCGTGATGTACAACGTCCCCTCGAGGACCGCGGTCGACCTGCAACCCGCCACCGTCGCGCGTCTCGCCCGCCATCCGCGCATCAGGGCGCTCAAGGATGCGAGCGCGAGTCTCGCGCGGCTGCGCGATCTCTTGGCCGTAGTGCCTCAGGATTTCTCGGTGTTATCGGGCGACGATGCGACAGCCATCGACTGGATCGGCGCGGGCGCGCACGGCGTCATTTCGGTGACGGGCAACGTCGTGCCGCGGCGCATGCACGAGGCAGTGAGCGCTGCGCTCGCTGGCGATCTCGCCGCCGCCCGCGCCATCGATGCGCAATTGCAGCCCCTGCACCGCGATCTGTTCGTCGAGGCGAACCCCATTGCGGTTAAGTGGGCCGTGGCGCGGCTGGGTCTTATGGGGAACGCAATCCGCTCGCCGCTGGTCGAACTGTCGCCGGCTCACCACGAGACGGTGCTGCGCGCGATGCGTTCGGCGGGCGTGCGACTCGAGGACCGTGCAGCGTGAGAATTCATCGGATCATCTTGGTGGTCGCCGCGGCCACTTTGTCGTGCGGCTGTGCACGCTTGCTGCACGGCTTTGCGCCAGACTGTCATAAACCGCAGGACTATCAGCGAGCGGTGCAAAAGCCGCCGCTCCAGGTGCCCGCCGGGCTCGACACGCCGAATACCCAGGGTGCGCTGGTGATTCCGACAGTCGATGTGGTGCCGCCACCCCCCGGCCCGCGCGACACATGCCTCGACGTGCCGCCGCGCTACAAGGCCGCGCCGGCCAATAAGGCTGGGAGCAACCCAGCGGGTTAGGTGCGGCCGGCGAGGTGCGGCCGGCGAGGCCGATTTGATCGCCCCGGCGGCCTCGGGTACCCTTGCCGCCCGCGCTGGGTCCTGGAGTGCGGAGAGGTGGCCGAGTGGTCGAAGGCGCTCGCCTGGAAAGTGAGTAACACCCTAAAAGGTGTTCGAGGGTTCGAATCCCTCCCTCTCCGCCAACTTCCACGCGAAGGCGTCCTGCGGCGTGCACCGCCGGGCCCGCGCGGCGGTGCCCCACGGCTCAAGGGGGCCATCGGCTTAGGGAGCGTTGGGGTAGTTCTGTTTGATGGTCAACTCGTTGACGATCTTCCGGTCGCCTGCCGCTTTTGTCGCCACCTGGTTGGCTGCGAGCAATTCCTGGCGGCTGTAGAAATCGCGCCGAGCGCCAGCCGCAACGGCCGCAGTGACGATGCTCTTAGGTGCGCCGTAGATGCTCATTGTCCACTCCTGTTCAAGATTCGAACGCCCGGCCTGCAGTGCTGTTTGGGAATTCTTGAGGTCGGATGATGAGGCCTATCGTGGGAATTTCCCGACTCCTTCGCCTCCGAGAGCCCTGTGGTAAACTAGGTGACAAGCGGTACGACATCACCCGGCTCCGCCAACAAGCGCCCTGTTCGGTTATGGTGGCTCGCGTTGGCATCTTCGCGGCGACTGGTCACGAACCCCGTCAGGCCCGGAAGGGAGCAGCGGTAGCGGCTTTAAGTCGGGCGCCGAAGACCTGCTAGCGCGGGCCGCCTCCTATAAACTGCTGCTATGAGCTATATCGTATTGGCGCGCAAATGGCGCCCGAAGCGTTTTGCCGACATGGTGGGGCAGGAGCACGTGCTGCGTGCGCTCACCAATTCGCTCGACAGCGGCAAGATCCATCACGCGTTCCTGTTCACCGGCGCGCGCGGCGTGGGTAAGACCACCATTGCGCGTATTCTTGCGAAATCCCTGAACTGCGAGCGCGGGGTGAGCTCCAACCCATGCGGCGTGTGTGCGGCGTGCCGCGAGATCGACGAGGGTCGTTTCGTCGACCTCATCGAGGTCGATGCCGCCTCGCGCACCAAAGTGGACGATACCCGCGAGTTGCTCGACAACGTGCAGTATGCACCGAGCCTGGGGCGCTACAAGGTGTACCTCATCGACGAGGTGCACATGCTGTCGAATCATTCCTTCAACGCGCTCTTGAAGACGCTCGAGGAACCCCCGCCGCACGTCAAATTCCTGCTCGCGACCACCGATCCGCAAAAGCTGCCCGTCACCGTGCTGTCGCGCTGCCTGCAATTCAGCTTGAAGCGTCTGTCCTCGAGCCTCATCGCCGAGCGCATGAAAGTGATCGCGACCGCCGAAAAGCTCGACTTCGAGCCCGCGGCTCTCGCGCATCTGGCGCGCGCCGCCGACGGCAGCATGCGGGATGGGTTGAGCCTTTTGGACCAGCTGATTGCGTTCGGCGGGGGAGCCTTGAGCGAGCCGAACACCCGCGCCATGCTGGGGACCATCGACCGCGGGCACCTGACCCGCACCGTCGAGGCGCTGTCGCGTGAGGACGGTCCGGGGTTGCCCGCGA
>Ga0187890_10000806_pt1 | contig 22617 bp, 19 predicted proteins | sample June2016WEW_21_1_FD_133005 | JGI IMG/M metagenome (GOLD analysis project Ga0187890, IMG submission 133005) | Peatland microbial communities from SPRUCE experiment site at the Marcell Experimental Forest, Minnesota, USA - June2016WEW_21_10 | ecosystem: Environmental > Terrestrial > Soil >... | reverse complement strand
TGGCCATCTGAATATCGTTCAGGCGCTGCTGGCCGCGGGGGCCAACGTAAACCTCAAGGACAGCACCAGGTTGACTGCGTTGCAGGCAGCGGCTGAAAGCGAACACATCGACATCATGCAAATCCTTGTCGCCCACGGCGCAGACCTCGAAGCCAAGATCAACGATGCTGGCGAGACCGCTCTGATTGTGGCAGCCAAACAAGGTCGCATTGAAGTGATGAAAGCCCTGCTTGCCATGGGGGCAAATCCGAATGCCCGCAGAACAAACGGCGCCACCGCGCTCATGCTGGTTTCATTCAGCGGCGATCTCGAATCTGTTCAGTCGCTGGTAGCCAACAAAGCGGACGTCAATGCCGGGCTGGAAAATGGCATGACGGCGCTGAGCGGCGCCTCGGAAAAAGGCCACCTGGATGTGGTTCGATTTCTTATTGCAAAAGGCGCCGAGGTGGATGCGGAAGAAAACGACGGCCGCACTCCTTTGATGGCCGCGGTTGAAAAGGGCCATATCGACGTAGTCGAAGCCCTCTTGGATGAAGGCGCCGACGTGAATGCGAAAAAGAAAAACGGCGCTACCGCACTAATGAAAGCCGTGTTCCTTGATCGTCCGGAAATTGCGAAAGCGCTTCTCGCAAAGGGCGCGGAGGTGAACACAGTCGCGGAGAAAGGTTTGACCGCGCTGATTGCCGCCTCAATGAGCGACCGCGTCGATATGGAGATCGTGCACGCGCTCCTCGACAAGGGAGCCGATCCCAACGCCACGATGACCAATGGTTTGACGGCATTGATGTTCGCTGCAACCAAGGGAAATCTCACTCTTGTGCGAACGTTGCTCGCCAAGGGAGCCAACATCCATGCGAAGACGAGCGACGGCGACACCCCTCTGAAAATGGCGGATGGCCACCCGGATGTCGTCGCGCTCTTAGACCAGATTGGCACGCAATAAAGGCAGGCGCGGCGTTTCGCGCCTCGATTACTTGACATTTTCGAGCATGACCTCGATATCCAGGTGCCGCGTGCTGCCCGGCACATCCAGCGATCCGAGCATCACCGGCTTACCCAGCGTCAGCAATGCAGTGTTCTGCAGTCTTGCCTGCCGAATCACCGGATCGCCACTTCCTACGTTTGATGGTTCCTCCGAGACGCCGGTCTGGTCCACCTCTGAATCCAACAACACACCAACAGAAAAATCTTTTGCACGCGCCAAAATCGTCAGCCCAACATCCTGATACTGAACTTGTGCCTGGGCCGGATTCTCTGGTTTGGCGGACCCTGTAACGATGGGAACCTTGCTCCCAAGCCTGATTCTCCCGTCTTTTCCCGGAGTGACAGTCAAGGAAGTATGCTGTGTCCCAACGTGCTTGCTGCCATCCATCTCCGTGAGCGTATAAGTCAGCCGATAAGTGGTCGGCGCTGTCTCAATCCTCGTTTCACTTGCCTTTGGTGTTGGCGCATCCGTCTGCGCAAAGACTCTGCAGCCACCGCAGCAGAGCATTAACGCGAATCCAAGAATTCCGCTGGTCAGTTTCATTCCGTTCCACCCTTTCACTTCATTGTTGAATTTCATTCCGAATCTCCCTTGCCGGATTGGCCGGCAAACTCCTGAAACTCCGCTTCGCTCTCGGCTTCCTGCATCGCACGAAGCTCCGGATTCAACATCGCCATGATTTGTGGATCGCCAAGATGAACGACACGAATCAGCAGCTTCTCTTGCTCCGTCAGAGGAGCCTCTGGCGCTGGATGGCTGGGAGCGCGCATCTCCGCTAGAAGCACCGCATCGGCCGCGCTCATTCTTCGCACTTTTCGTGCGGGCTCTGCCGACCTCACCCGCTTTCCAACTTGCGCCACCGGTGGATTCGGCGGCAGAGTTGCATTCTGGTCTGCTGTAGGTTTAGCCGGCGCATGAGTTAGAGGGGCAACCGCTTGTTGCGTGGCCTGCGTTGAATCACTCCCCTGCCGATGGATCAGCGTGGTCGTCATAAACAGCCCAACTACGATCACGCTCGCCATCGCAACTCCCCATGCCCATCTCGGAGCCGCAGGTTTATGCGCCTTCGCGCGCATTTCAAGCGACTCCAGAATGCGATCTTCCAAACCCAACGAGGCATCGGCGTCTCGCAATCCCGCCATTACTCTTTCGACAACTTCATCTGATTTCCTCATCGCTCGCCTCCTCGCGCCTCGAGCCGCTCGCGCAACCGGGCTCTGGCGCGAAACAGCAGTGCTCGAACCGCAGACTCGCTTCTTCTGAGAACCTCTGCCATCTCCGTCGTCCCCAGTTCCTCAATGGCGGAGAGCAAAAGAACGTGGCGCTCACTTCTGGGCAATCTCTCTATCTCACGCAAGACGGACCTCATGCGCTGCGCCTGATCCAGCCTCTCGTCGACAGGCAGGCCCTTTACGGCGAGGCTTTCCGCAAAGCTCTCGTCCATCTGCTCCGGTCGAATGCGCCGCCTGCGGTCGAGAGCCAGGTTCCAGGCAATGCGCACAAGCCATAGCCTCATATCGCGAATTTCGAGCAGCGACCGCCGGCGCTCGATCACCCGAACAAAGGCATCCTGCACCACATCCTCGGCCTCTGAACGGCTGCGCAAAACAGAGTGAGCCACGCGGAAGAGGAGCCGGGAGTAGTTCTCCACGAGAGCCGCGAGGTCAACATCCGCCTCAGCACGCTCCGTTGAAACCATGACCAGGCTGCCTCCCTGAATAGATTCCATAAGCCCCTTCTATTCAGACAGACGCCTCACCTTCGCATTAGCTCGACAATCTTCCGCGCGGCCTACTCGCGCTGTTTCATTCTTTGCAGATTATTTCCGCCGTCCTGCTAGCCTGAACTCATCCCCCTGTCCAATCTGTCAGGAGTGAGCCCGGTCCGTACCCCCCCAGGTCCCCCCCCCCACCCCCCCTATTTCCTGTGAAACTGTGGAACTGTGAAGACTTCAAAGAGACTGGCTTGAGTTGATACCGGTTTTGATCTGGCCCCAAAATCTGTCAAGATAGATATTGATATGACAGTCTCCACTCCTTCCCAAGTCTTTGCCGACCGCATCGGTCGGATCGAGGTCTCCGCAACCATGGCTGTGGCTGCGGAGGCCGCCAAGCTGCGAGCCCAGGGAGCCAACCTGGTTGATTTCGGTGCCGGCGAGCCGCATTTCCCCACGCCGCGACACATCAAGGACGCGGCCATCGCCGCCATTGAGGCCAACTTCTCGCGCTATACCGTCGTCCCCGGCATCCCCGACGTGCGCAAAGCCATCGTCGATCGCCACGCAGCCGACTTCGGCTCCGACTACGACATCTCCGAGGCCATCTTCACTACCGGCGGCAAGCTGGCGCTCTTCAACGCCATCCAGATCCTCATCGAACACGGCGACGAAGTGATCCTGCCCGTCCCTTACTGGGTCAGCTTCAAAGACATCATCCAGTACGCAGGCGGCAAGGTTGTCTTCCTCGAAACCAGCGAGGCCGAAAGCTTTCGCATCACAGCCGATGCCATCGAAAAGGCCATCACGCCCAAGACCAAGGCCATCATCCTCAACTCGCCGTCAAACCCGGCCGGCTCGGTCGTCTCGCAGCAAGACTTGGAGCGCATCGTCCACCTGGCCCACGAGCGCAACATCTTTCTGCTGCTCGACGAGTGCTACGTCTATCTGAACTACGCCGGCAAGCCGGTCTCTGGAGGCTCCTTTACCTGGGCCAAGGAGCACATCGTCATCCTCGGCTCGCTCTCGAAGACTTATGCCATGACGGGCTGGCGCGCTGGATTTGCCCTGGCGTCCAAATCTGTGGTCGCTAATCTGAGCAAGCTCCAATCGCAGTCCACCTCGAATGCAACGAGTTTTGTTCAGAAGGCAGCTATCGCCGCCCTGACCGGTTCGCAGGAGTGTGTCTCGGAGTTCCGCGCCGAGTTCATCGATTTGCGCGACTACATGCTTGCCAAACTGGCTGAGATTCCCGGCATCACCTGCACCAAGCCTGAAGGCGCTTTTTACGTCTACCCGAATATCAGCGCGTACATCGGCAAGGGCGGCATCAAGACCGCAACCGAGCTGGCCACGCGCCTGCTTCACGAGGCTCACGTCGTCAGCGTACCCGGCGAGGCCTTCGGCACCGCGGAGCACATTCGCATCTCGTACCCGGTGACCAAGCAGAACATCGACGAGGGCACCCGGCGGATGAAAGAATTCCTGACGGGGCTAGCGTAAGTTTCCGCGGCAGGGCTTTTGCTTCGCCTTGCCGCGAACTTCCTCCAACTGCGTGCCCACATCGACAAGACTCTCGCAACTCAATAGGTCAACCGGAACCCTGAGCAGATTCCGGCGGCACGACTGTCTCACTGCGGGCTGCTTTTCATGGGGCGCACGATACCTGGGAGGCCATAAGAAAAAGTCTTTCGCGCTTAACCTTGACGGTTAAGCGCGAAAGGCATGGTTGAGTGAGATATATCCAGTTGCGCAGATCAATAGCGGTTGTACCGTTGCAGACTCTTACGGCACCAACGTGAGAATCGCATTCGGATTGGTAATCACCAGGTTGTTGGTTGAGTCCACATAGATGCCGTACGGCATGTAGATGGATCCTGGCAGTGCGCCAAGCGTTGTGGCAGCGTCGCCGTAGGTTCCGGCTAGAGTCGTCACCACTCCGGCCGGGGTAATGCGGCGAACGACTCCGTTTTCATAATCCGCTGCATATAGATTGCCTGCGCTGTCAGCAGCGAGCGCGCTAACGTCCCCAAACAGTGCATTAGCTCCCGTTCCGTCCTCGTATCCGTAGAAGTTGGATCCCGCAAGCGGCGTCACTATGCCCGTTGAAGGATCGATGGAAACGACAGTTTCGTTGATCATGGCGCTGATCGTGCTCACGCTAGTCTTTGGATCGGTGTAAATGGCGATCGCGCCAGGGCAGCCATTGTATGTCCCGCCGGTGGAGTTGGTAAGGGGTAGGTTCGAAACGGTTGCTGTCGAGATGTCAATAACTCGAAACTCGCACGAGTCGGCCACGTACAGCGTAGAGCCATCACCGCTGACAGCTAAGGCGCTGGGCGATTCGAACTCCGCCCCGGTGCCAACTCCATTTAAATACTCAAATTTCCCGACACTCCCAGCCAGAGTCGTAACGGCCCCGGTGGAGATATTCAGGACGCGAATCGTGCCATTGCCGCCGTCTGCGATGTACAACGTGGAACTATCAGGGGAGATGGCCAAAGCCCCTGGCCAATTGAACGACGCAGCGCTCCCCGTACCATCAGCATATCCGCGTATTCCAGCGGTTCCCGCGATCGTGGTCACCGCGGCCTTATTGTTGGTCACAGCGATTTTGCGGATTGTACCGTTATTCGAATCAGAGACGTAGATGTTTCCGCTGCTGTCCGTCACCACGCTTTGAGGAAGATTAAAGGAAGCCGCACTCCCCGTACCATCCGCCGAACCGCCTGTGCCACCGAAGTCGCTGTAGACGAACGTCGAAACCGTCTTGCTGGAAACAACGAGCTTGCGCAGGCTGGCAAGTATTTGAGCGCGCCCCTCATTGCGATTCCCGCTCTCAGAGATATAGAGATTTCCCGACCCATCCGAGGCTAACTCGGAGGGCTGTGAAAACCATGCGTTCGCGCCGACTCCATCGGAATCAATTGAAGAAGTGGTTGATCCGGCCAGAGTTGAAACCGCGGCAGCGCCTGTGCTGTCGAAACTGATCTGCCGGATCACGTCGTTATAATAGTCGGCAAAGTAAAGCGTCGAACCATCGGAGCCAAGCGTCAAACCGCCGTAGCTGCCAAATTCTGCAGATGTTCCTACGTTGCTATCAAGATAGCCCTCAGTGGACCCGGCCACAGTGGTGACGGTCGTCGCAGATCCCGAAGCCCGATTGAGATTTTGCGAATGGTCGTTGAAGCAGTGTCGTAGTCGTCGAAGGCAAAGAGGGTGCTTCCGTCGCTGGTAACAACCAGGCCGTAAATCCAACCTAATTTAGCGGTAGTCCCATCAACGTGTCCAGACGTGTCAGGTGTTCCCGCCACGGTGGAAACTGTCGCGGAGCTACCGGACATTACTATCTCCCGGATCACGTAATTGTCTGCATCTGCAACATAGAGATTGCCTTTGCCATCAAGGGCAAGTGCACCAGGTTCCCTGAACTCTGCTACCGATCCGTCTCCATCCAGGTATCCATATCCCGCTGCGCCTGCGACGGTTGTGATACTCGTGGTTCCATCGCTGGCGATGGAAATCTTGCGAATCACATCGGTATCATCGTCGGAAACATAGACGGTGCTCCCATCGCCGGTAACTGCAATACCCGCGAGATCGCTGAACCCCGCGTCCGTTGTTGAAACCGCATTTGCCGCGCTAAGAACGCTCTGAGACTTCGCACTTGATGCATGAGATTGACGACGGGTCCCCAAGGATGCTGCTCTCGTCTTTGAATCACCGGTGGACCATACTGCGTCACCACGGTAACCCATAACCCCGTCACTGGCTAGCAGAGTTACAACGCCTTGTGGCGTGATCTTGCAGACCATCTCGTACCAATCATCTGCAACATAGAGATTGCCGCTTGAGTCGGTTGCCACATAGTCAGGATGTGTACATGGGTTACCGGGATCGCCCTCCCCAAGATAGTCATCGAAGCTCGAAGGTCCGCCGGAATATGCCGCGCCGGCCAAAAGCCCCAGGTTGCTAAGCACGTTGACCGTCACCTTGGCAGTGACCGTCGCGCCTGCCGAATTGGCGGCCGACAGGGTATAGGTCGTCGTCGCGGTCGGCGAAACTGTCACGCTGGTCCCGGTGACCGTTCCGACGCCGTGATCGATCGAAACAGTAGAAGCGCCGGAGACGCTCCAGGAAAGCTTGGTGCTGGTGGCCCCGGCCGTAAGCGGGGTCAAGGTAGCTGTCGATGTAGTGAACGATGCAATCGCTGCAGGGGCAACAGGGGTCGGGGCGGGGGCGGTCGATTTGGACGAACTTCCGCATCCTGCTGTGAAGCAAATAACCAATATTAGGACGAACCATTGAACGCTTCTTAACGTACTTCTCATTTCATCTCCTTTGTGCTGGAAATCACCAAGACGTGGCCAGAAATCAATTAATCCATTCATCTGGAAAGAATTTCCAGCCAAAGAATAAGGCGATACTTCAAACAAAAACCTGCCTCACAGCAGTGGAATAACACGCAGCAGGTCCTGTTTAGCCCGGGAACAGCCAAAAACAGGGAAGCTACCAGCGGCACCTCAGCTCGCTGCAACTAAATTGAAATCGTTACGGAGTTTGAAAGAATTGTAGCATCGGCGCGACAAGTCTGGTTTCAAGCTCAAAAAAGCTGTGGATTTGTTGACGAAGCAACAAGATGGGTCCAAACCGTTCACGCTAGCCCTGTCATCAGTAGAGAAAACGTGCGACATAAAGCGAACAAGACCACAGATTCTTCGGCATTCATGATTCAATTCCCCCTTGGCTTGATTGCAGACATTTCAACGATGCATGTAAAAGCTCGCGAATCCGTCTCATTCGTCCATCTGCCTGGCAAGCCCTTCCTAACCGATGAGAGCATTCACATCTCCCAGCCGGTGACCAGGCTGAACATCGACGAGGGGACCCGAGGGATGAGAGAATTCTTCATAGGGTTGGCGTTGCAGCCCCGCAGATTTCGCTTGAGACTTTCGCTTCGGCGAAGCCTGCAGATTCCCCTTCGACGGACGCTGTTCTGCAATGTGGGATGCGCAAAGTGGTCTCCTGCATGACGAACGCCGCACAACCAATGTTTTCAGCGAATAAAACGTTTACTTCCCTCTGGGCAAACAGTACGTTTGTCGCGTAGGATGTGTCTTCGATGCCAAAACCAATTGATTTTCGCCCTGTGGTACTCGCCGGAGGCAGCGGCACACGCTTCTGGCCCCGTTCGCGCCGCGCCCACGCCAAGCAGGTACTGGCGCTGGACGGAGAGCGCTCGATGATCCAACAGACCGTGGAACGCCTTAAGCCGCTGGCCACGCCGGAGCAGATCTGGGTGATCACCAACGAGTATCTGGCCCACGAGATCGCCGACCAATTGAAGGGCGTGCCCGAGGGGCAGATCGTGCGAGAACCGGTTGGCCGCAATACCGCTCCGGCGTGCGGGTTGGCTGCCTTCCTTATCGAGCGCGAAAACCCTGACGCGGTGCTGGGCGTATTCCCCTCCGATCACGTCATCGCCGACGAGCCTCGCTTCCTCAAGGCTCTGCAAAAGGGCATCGCCGTGGCCGCCGCGGGAGACAACATGGTGGTGCTGGGCATCGAGCCTACTCGCGCCGAGACCGGTTACGGCTACATCGAGACCGGCGATTACACCAGCGACGACACGGCGGTCCACGTTCGCCGTTTCATAGAGAAGCCGAATCAGAATCGCGCCGACGAGTTCATCGCCGCCGGAAACTATTATTGGAACTCGGGCATGTTCCTGTGGTCGGCCCGCACTCTGGCCAACGCCGTTCGCGAACACCTGCCTGAGACTGCGCCGCATCTGGAGGCCATCGCAGCCGCCTACGGGACTGCCCGCTTTGACGAGGTCTTCAGCGAGGCCTACCCGCAGTGCGAGAACATCTCGGTGGACTATGCAGTCCTCGAGCCGCGCTCGGCCAAGGGAGAGCGTTCATCTCGTCTTTATTGCATCCCCGCTGAATTCTCATGGAACGACCTCGGTTCCTGGGCCTCGCTTTACGAGTATCAGCTTGAGACGCGCCTTCGCGGGGACGGTGAGGGCAATGTGGCCGCTAGTGCGGGTCACATGGCTCTCGACGCCAGCAATAACTACATCTATAGCCCGCGCAAATTTGTGGCCCTGGTCGGAGTTGAGAACCTGGTCATCGTGGACACTGAGGATGCCTTGCTGATAGCCCATCGCGACCACTCCCAGGATGTAGGCAAGATCGTCAAGGAGCTAGGCGTCAGCGGCCGTACCGAATTGATCTGAACGCGGGTTCGAGTTTGTTCACATCAAGCCGATTTAGTGCACCAGGGGCTTGGCTTTTCCCATGCGAATATTGAATCCAACCAGGGAGCCCCAGTCATTGATGCCGTAATCGTAATGCTTGGGCTGTGACAGGTAAAAGTTGGAGATGTGTTGGTAACTCGCGCCTGCCTCAACACTGAGCCGGGGATTGAAATCATAGCGTATCCCGCCGCCGTTCATCAAGGTGAAGGTCAGATCCTGCCCCTGGGCGTAGAGCACTCCGTCCGGGCCTTTGGCATTGATATCGCCCACACCTCCGTGGGCATCGAAGTATGGGACCAGTCTCCAATTAGGTCGAATGAAGTTACGTCGTATTCCAAAAAGAAACGCAAAATAGCGCGTCTCCGCACCGCGAGGAATGTCCACGTAGCTTCCGCTGAATGTGTAGTCCGTGCTACCGCGCAGAATGCTGGGCCAGTCGATGTTATCGATGGTCCAGCGGACCGAGGCAATGTTGGGTTGTAGGGTGTAATGTCGCGGCCAAGTGGTATATACGCTGCCCGTGGCGAAGTCGTAGACGAAAGGAATATTGATCGGCTCCCAGCCCGACTCAAGTGAAAACTCCAGCTTGTTTTTGTAAAAGATATTGCGGTTGAAATCGCCGGGGCCATTGAAGAAAAAGAAAGTATGGATGGGATGACTCGTGTCGTCCTGGGCTTTTGCCGAACAAACAAAAGAGGCACACATAAGGATCACGAGCATGTGTTTTGCACGCACTCCGCCAGGACTCCATTCCGCCAAGACGTTTGTCAAAACAGTACTAATGATATGCCACCGCGCCGATGCACGAGAACTCGTTCCCGAGCACTCCGGGAAGTTTGCAGCCATCTCCGTCCCTGTATTCGCCGCTCGAATTTGAGAGCTTCTGTTGCGCTCCAGCTAACCAATCATCTCGATCAACGTTCTGGGCCTCCATCATCCTTTACCCTAGTGTCAGGGAGCTAGAAGACCTTCATGCCTGAGTCAAGAATCAAATTCGGTACTGACGGCTGGCGTGCCGTCATCGCCGACGACTTCACATTCGCCAACGTTCGCATCGCCGCCGAGGCTGTCGCGGCCTACGTTCATGCCAAGGAAGACCCCGCTAAGGGCCTATGCATCGGGTACGACACCCGCTTTGGCTCCAAAGCCTTCGCGCGCACCTGCGCTGAGGTCGTCGCCTCGACCGGCATCCCGGTACAGTTGGCCGACCGCATCACCCCCACCCCCGCGCTGAGCTATGCCGTCTTCCACCGCAAGGCTGCCGGCGGCATCATGATCACTTCATCGCACAATCCAGCCCAATGGAACGGGGTCAAATACAAGGGCTGGTACGGCGGCTCCGGCAAGCCTTCCATGATCGCCGAGATCGAGTCACGGCTCGGCCAGTCCGTTGCACGCACCACGCAGCCAGCCGCGATTACCGAGGTCGATTTCCTGCCCCCGTACCTCAAGGCCATTGAGAGTTTCACGAGCCTCGATGCGCTCAAGAAATCCGGCATGAAGTTTGGCCTCGACTCGATGTACGGCGCGGGCCTGACGTACATCTCTGACATCTTCAGCCGCCTGGGTGTTGCTCATGTGCAGATTCGCGGCTCTCAAGATCCGCTCTTCCCCGGCATCAATCCCGAACCCATTGAGCCGCACATTCGCGCGCTTGCTGAAACGGTCGTGGCCAACGGCTGCCAGGCGGGCCTCTGCACAGACGGCGACGCGGACCGCATCGGGGCGACCGATGAGCATGGCAATTTCGTCGATCCGCACAAGATCTTTTGCGTTCTCTTGAGCTGGGTGCTCAAGCACCACAACGACTGGCCGGGCGCCGTCACCCGCGCCTTCAACACCACCAAGATGCTCGACCGCATCTGCCTCAAGCACGGCCGCGAACTGATCGAGCACGGCATCGGCTTCAAATACGTTTGCGATTACATGCTGGAGCGCGAGATCCTCATGGGCGGCGAAGAATCGGGCGGCATCGGCTTCCAGCGCCACCTGCCCGAGCGCGATGGCCTGCTTAACTCGCTGCTGCTGGCCAACGTGATGGCCGAGGAGGGCAAGACGCTTGGCCACCTCGTCGCCGATCTGCAAGCCGAATACGGCGAACACCAGTACGGCCGCATCGATCTCCACATCGCCGACGACATCAAGAACCGAGCCATCGCGCGGGCCAGGGCGCTTGAACCCGGCGACCCGGTCTTTGCGGGGATGCCGATCTACTGCCAGGAGACGATGGACGGCGTAAAGTTTTATCTCGACAACCCAGAAGCCATGATCAAGCCCAAGGCCGCCGAGACATGGTTGCTGCTGCGCGCCAGCGGCACCGAGCCCCTGCTGCGCATCTACAGCGAGTCGTGCTCCAAAGAATCGGTCGCCAGGCTGCTGGAATCCGCGCGCAAATTTGCGCTGGGCAGCTAGCCCCGTGCCCCATCCTTCTGCGCGAAGCACAGGGGAATCGAAGAACCTGCGTCATGGTTCCATTTCCGCGGAATGGATGGAAATCCACGAACCTATGAAATCACCGCCACCTTGGCGCGTTTGCCTAGACGGACAACCAGCCGCACCGGCAGCGCGGCAAGGGAAATCAACGCACCGGCAGCCACTTCGCCATCGAGCTTGACGGCCTTTTCTGCGATCTTGCGATTGGCCTCGGCACCGCTGGCGGTCAGTCCGAGTTGCAGCAGAAGTTTCGGCAGGCGAATCTGCTTTGGCTCCGAACCGGCCACATCGGCGTAGGCCACGGCTACCTCTTCGAGGTCTTCGGCTGTCTCTTTCTGCTGGAACATCCTTGCCCAGTTTTCGTCTGCGGCTTTGGCGGCTTCCTCGCCGTGAAAGTCCGAAGTAATCGACCGCGCAAGCTTTTTCTTTGTCTCCATGGGATGCAGTTTTCCCCCGGCGACATCGGAGTGCATCTGGTCGATCTCCGACTGCTTGAGGTCGGTGAGGAAGACCCAATACTTCCACATCAGCTCGTCGGAAATCGACATCAGCTTGCCGTACATCTCGGCGGGCGGTTCGCTGATTCCGATCGCATTGCCGAGCGATTTGGACATCTTCTGCACGCCGTCCAACCCCTCCAAAATCGGCGTCATCAGCACGATCTGCGGCTTCTGACCATATTGGCGCTGCAGTTCGCGGCCGCACAGCAGGTTGAACTTCTGATCGGTCCCGCCCAGCTCCACATCGCACTCCAGGCAGACCGAATCGTAGCCCTGCATGACCGGATACAGAAACTCGTGCAGGCTGATGGGCTGCTCGGCCTCATAGCGCTTGTGAAAGTCGTCGCGCTCCAGCATCTGCGATACAGTAAATCGCGCGGCGAGGCGAACAATGTCTTCATAGCCGAGTTTGCCCAGCCACTCGGAGTTATAGCGGATCTCGGTGACCTCGCGGTCGAGGATCTTGAAAGCCTGATCGGTATACGTCTTGGCGTTTTCGTTGATCTGGTCGCGGGTCAGCGGCTTGCGCGTGACGTTGCGGCCCGTGGGGTCGCCGATCAGCGAGGTGTAGTCGCCGACGAGAAAAATGACCGTGTGCCCCAGCACCTGAAAGTGTCGCAGCTTGCGCATCAGCACTGTGTGGCCGAGGTGCAGGTCGGGCGAAGTAGGATCGAAGCCGACTTTGATGCGCAGCGGGCGGCCGGTTTTGCGGCTCTCTTCGAGGCGCTCGCGCAGGTCGCTGACGCGGATGATCTCCGACGCGCCCTTTTCCAGCAGGTCCATCTGTTCGTCTACGGGTAGGAAATTGCTCATGTTCTCTCAAGTATAAATTCCGCTCGGGCGCCTTGCAGGGCGCGAGCGGCGTTATAATCGACTTCATGCACCACCCCTTCCTCCATCCCGCGAGCGCCCGCGCAGCGGCCCCGGCCGCCTAGACCCGTTCCACCTCATCCCGAAAAACGATTTTCAGTTTTCAGTTCTCAGCAAACGCATGTTCGCTCGTTCACTATTCCACTTCTTCACCGCCAACCGTTTATTGAAAACCGGCCACTGACCACCGACCACTGGCCACTGGCCTTACACTGGAGTCATCATGGAAGAGTTCAGCCGTATTCAGCGCTTACCCCCTTACGTCTTCAACATCACCGATGCCATGAAGAAGGCCGCCCGCCACGCCGGCGAGGACATCATCGACTTCGGCATGGGCAATCCCGACGGGGCCACCCCCAAGCACATTGTGGACAAAATGGTCGAGGCGGCGCTCAAGCCGCAGACGCATCGCTACTCTGTCTCGCGCGGCATTCCGCGGCTGCGCAAAGCCATTTGCAACTGGTACAAGACGCGTTACGACGTCGATCTCGACCCCGAGACCGAGGCCATTGTCACCATCGGTTCGAAAGAAGGCATCGCCCACCTCTGCCTGGCCATCCTCGACTCGAACGACACGGTCCTGGTGCCCAACCCCAGCTACCCAATTCACATCTACGGCCCGGTGATCGCCGGTGCTCACGTGGTGAGTCTTCCCGTCCACGATAAGGAACAATTCCTCGCGCAGCTTGAAGAATTGATCCCTCGCATGGTTCCTCGGCCCAAGGCTCTGATCGTCAACTTCCCCTCGAACCCCACGACAGAATGCGTGGACCTGCCCTTCCTCGCGCGCCTCGTCGAACTGGCCAAGCAATACGGCTTCCATCTTATCCAAGACCTCGCCTACGCCGATATCGCCTTTGATGGCTACAAGCCGCCCAGCGTCCTTCAAGTCCCCGGAGCAAAAGAGGTCGCAGTCGAGTTCTTTACCTTGTCAAAGAGTTACAACATGCCGGGCTGGCGCGTAGGTTTCATGGTAGGAAATCCGGTTCTTGTCTCCGCCCTCGCCCGCCTCAAGAGTTACTTCGATTACGGGACATTTACTCCCATCCAGGTCGCATCCATCCATGCGCTCGAAGGCCCGCAGGAGTGTGTTCACCAGATTTGCGAGAAATATCGCAAACGCCGCGATGTGCTGGTGGAAGGTCTGAACGCCTTGGGCTGGCCTGTCGTGTCGCCCAAGGCAACGATGTTTGTCTGGGCGAAGATTCCAGAGGCCTATCAGGCTCTCAAGTCTCTTGAATTCTCAAAGCGATTACTGACCGAAGCCAAGACAGCCGTCTCGCCGGGCATTGGCTTTGGCGACTACGGCGATGGCCATGTGCGCTTCTCGCTGATCGAAAATGAAGAACGGACCCGCCAGGCGCTGCGCGGCATCAAGCAGATGTTCGCAAAGGGCGTAGAAGGCAAGCTCGTTGCCACCCAGGTCTCCTAATCGAGACCTGGGTCCTCTCCGCAGAGGCCGTGGCGCCATTCAGGAAAATTCGAAAATCGCGTTAGCCAATCGCGCATACCATCGGGAAGGATGAATACGACCTTTCGCTTCCTGAGAAGCAAGACGAGCTACTTGGAGAAATGAAAAACTGTCTAGCACGGCTTCGCTGGATACTTTCATCACATCCAGACGCCAGTTCGTATGAAGCGCGGGGCGGCTGGACGGCGGAAAAATTGTCTTTCACTGAGAGCCGGACAAGTAGGTTCACGTCTTAAGCAGGGTGCCCCATCCTCGCGCAAAGAACGCGCAAGGATGGGAGACCTCGAACCTTCTGCGAGCGAATAGCGAGCGTCTGGCCCCACCGCAGGTGGTGGTTAGTTTCTACGGTTCAGCTTTGAGAGCAACCGCAGAATCTCCAAATAGAGCCACACAAGCGTGACAATAATTCCAAAGGCTCCGTACCACTCCATATACTTCGGAGCGCCGTATTGCACGCCTCTCTCGATAAAGTCGAAATCCAGCACAAGATTCAGAGCCGCGATCGCCACGACGAAAAAACTGAATGCAATCCCAATCGGCCCGGAGCCATTGATGGAAGCGAAATAGATACCAAAGAAACTGAGTACCCATTCGACCAAATAGAGAAGCGCGATGCCGCCGGTAGCCGCCACGATTCCCATGCGAAGTTTTGCCGTGACTGGAATCAAGCCCGAGCGATAAGCAAGCAGCATCACGAAGAGCGTGCCGAAGGTCAGGCCCACGGCTTGCATTGCAATACCCGGATAACGCAGGTCAAGCAGAGCGGACAAGCCGCCGAGAAACAAGCCTTCGAGCAATGCGTAGATGGGCGCTGTGACTGGGGACCACTCTTTTTTGAAGATGGTGATCATGGCAACGATGAGGCCGCCGAAAACACCGACCATCATCGGCACCGTTACGTCTGCGAAATCGCGCGATTGCATGAAGCTGTGCCAGGTCCACGCCGCGGTTGCGATGGCACAGACAAGCAACATGCCGGTCTTGTTCACCGTGCCATTCAACGTCATGCGGGTGGATTCGTCGATCACACCGCCGTACTGCGCTCTGGAAAGATTCTCAAACGTCTTGTCGCTCAGCGCCGGATTCGATGTCTTGAAGAGTGCCATTGTTTCGTCTCCCTTTTTGCAACCGCCCGTCATGCCTCAAAGGCTGGTTGCGTGAAGCTTCGATCCTTACTCTATTTTAATTCCACCACCATCCAACGCGCAGCCGATACCGGCTCACAGCGCATGCATCAGTGAACCGCCCCCGCGCCGGCTCCCGCGCCAGGCTTGTTCTTGCTCAGTAACAGCGCCAGCACGATCAGGCCCACCGACATCCACGACAGCTCCATGTATACGTCTTGATAGCCCTGCATCTGCGCCTGCTGATTGAGCTGGTTATAGATCGAAGCTAGCGCCAATCCATTGCCGTTGGGCCCTCCAAAGCTGCCGCCGAACAACCCGCTCAGCGCCTGCTGATGCTGCGCAAACGCGCTGCTGGCCGATGACATTACGCTCTGAAGATGCTGCTCGTGCCACAGCGTGCGATTAGTCACCTGCGCGTTGGTGACGGCAATCAGGATGCTGCCGCCGATGTTGCGCACGAAGTTGATCAGCCCGGCCACCTGATTGCTCTCTTCCTTGGGCATGCCGACGTAGGCCGCCGTAGTGATGGAGATGAAGCAGAAAGGCAGCGGCATCATCTGCACGACGCGCAACCATGATGCCGCTGAGAAGGTCATGTCGAGCGTGGTCACATTGGCTGCGTAGCGAAACGTGATCACAAACATTGTGAAGCCGGCCATCGCCAGATAGCGAGCGGCAACTTTTCCGGTGGCATAACCGGCCAGAGGCATCATAAACAGCAGCATCACGCCGCCCGCAGTCAGCGCCATGCCGGCCGTGGTGGCATTCCAGCCCAGCAGTTGCTGCATGAACTGGGGCTGCAAAACTGTATTGGCATTGAGCACACCGCCCACCAGCGCCATGAGAAAGCAACAGATGGCGAAGTTTTTAAACCGGAAGAGCTTGATGTTGATGATGGGGTTTTTATGCCGCCATTCCCACCAGATCAGGGCCGTGATGCCGCCGACAAACAGCACCGCAAAAAAGCGAATGAAGCCGGAAGCGAACCAGTCGTTTTCTTCTCCTTTGTCGAGCATGATCTGCAGGCCGCCCATGGCGATGGTGAGAAAACTCAGTCCCATGTAGTCGATGCTGCGTAGACGCGATCGGTCGGCCTTGATCCACGGCGGATCCTCGACCAGCCGGTTGACCAGAATGAAGGCCAGAATGCCCACCGGAATGTTGATGAAGAAGATCCAGCGCCAGGAGAAGTTATCGGTGATCCAGCCGCCCAATGTGGGCCCGATTGAAGGCGCGAGCACGGCAACAAGGCCGTAGAGCGCGAAGGCCTGCCCGCGCTTTTGCGGCTCAAAGCTGTCGGCCATAATGGCCTGTGCCATGGGCTGCATTCCACCGCCGCCTATGCCCTGCATGACGCGAAACAGCAGTAGCATGGGCAATGAAAGCGCCGACCCGCAGAGGAAACTGGAAACCGTAAAAATCACGATGCAGAGGACGAAGAAGTTCCGTCTGCCCAGCACACTCGAAGCCCATGCACCGATGGGCAACACAATGGCATTCGAGACCAGATAGCTGGTGAGCACCCAGGTGCCCTGGTCGGTCGACGCGCCGAGCGAACCGGCGATGTGGGGCAGAGCCACATTGGCAATCGAGGTGTCGAGCACCTCCATGAACGCAGCCAGCGCAACTGTCGCGGCAATGATCCAGGGGTTGACGCGAGGCTTCCAAGCCGCAGCTTGAGCTTGACTGGACCCAGGTTGACCTGCGGGGCTGACCGCCATGGAACTGGAACTTTCCGACGATACGAGTTCGGCTTCGGGCAAACAACTCTCCTTGATTGCTCTGTTCTAACTGCTCGATTGTTCTCTTACGGGCCGAGGAAGCGCGGCGCTCTTGAGGGTTGTGGGGCCAAATGCCCGCTTCTTGCGGGCATCTCAGTTTCGGCTTACTTCTGGTTAGATTCTCGTCGGCATCGTCAGGTTTCATCGTGCATGGGACGGGCAATCGACGTTGCTCTTTCTGTACCCGCCGCGGTCTTGGGCGTGCGCCAGCCGACGAGTGCAATCGTTAGCGCCACGGCTTGCATGGTGACAATGAATGCCACGCAGGCCGGCCACTTTCCGAGCGCCCAGAATGCTCCCGGCACCACCCCGGCGGCCGTGCCCCCAATGTAATAACAGGTCAGATAAAGACCAGCGGCCGTGACGCGGGCCTCGGGTGGCGCGGCCACACGCAGATGGCTTTGCGAGGCTGTCTGAGAGATGAAAACCCCTGAGGAAAGCAAGGTAAGTCCCACAATAATGATCGGCAGCGACGGAGCAAGCGTAAGCAGAACGCCGGTCATCGAACAGAGAATTGCTCCGCTGACGCCCGCCCGCAGACCGACCCGTGTAATCAGAAAACCGGCCGCCGGCGTGATGACGAGTCCGATCAGGTAGACGAAGAAGAGCGAACTGAGCGCCGCCGTCGACAGGCTGAAAGGCGCGGCCGCCAGGTGGAACGTAATCCACGTAAAGACCCCCACCAGCGAGAACAGGACATTGAAGCCCACAGCAAAAGTGGCCACCAGCCGGCGACGCCAAAACAGCGAACGGAATTTTCGCAGCATCGCACCATCGGGAAACGCAAAGTGCACGCCGGAGTTCGTAGACGGAGTTAAGCGCCGGCGTCCGCTCGGCAGCCATGCGGCCACCGCTCCCGCCCCCGCGAGAGCGGCTGTTCCCAGAGCGAGAAAGCTCACCCGCCAACTGAACCAGTCGGCCAGGTAACCGGAAGAGACGCGGCCGATGAAGCCGCCCAGCGCGGTTCCGCTGACGTAAAAACTCATGATCAAAGCGACCTGCTGTGGCGGCCACTCCTCGCCAATGTAGGTGACAACGAGCGCGATGATGCCGGGCACTGTAATCCCCTGGAGAAAACGCCAGAAAATAAGTTGCGCTAACGACGTAGAGGTCGCGGCCAGCAGAGTTGGCACAGCGATGCCCACCAGCGATCCCACGATGACCCGCTTGCGTGGCAGCCTCTCTGCCAACGCGCCGAAGATGGGTGCGGAGAGAGCCACTCCAAGTGTGGCGGCAGAAACCGTCATGCCCACGCCGGTCTTCGATGCATGAAAGAGTCGCGTCAACAACGGCAACAGCGGCTGCGTGCAATAGAGTTCCAGAAAAGCGCAGACGCCGCACAGCGTCACAGCCGCCGCAGCCAAAGTGCTGGGCGATACACGGTCCAATTGTGGAGCAGGTTCCATCCATCAGAATACTCGATGACCGAGACCATTGCGCGCCGCGTGAATCCAGCGCAAGCAAACGCATTGCGGTTCAATCGCCGAATCCGGTCGACATCCACCTGATAGAATCTGTCGGAATATCGACAAAGAGTCTCCATCGGCGTCTAAGCAAACGGCGGCTCAACATAGATGCCGCATCGTAAGGCTGAACCAAATTTAACTCAGGAGAACAGGATGCCGAACGCACGGAAGCAGACAGCTTTTCTACTGATTGGTCTGGCTACGCTGGCCAGCATCACAGCTCATGCTCAAACGGATGTTGCGGCGAGCCTTTACGGGGCCTTTTCCGGAACCACTACTGGCAACGATGTCAAGCAAAGCCCCTCCAATGCCGCGGGTGGCTTACTCGAACTAAGGCACATCAGCAACCCGATCGTAGGCTATGAGGGCACCTATTCTTATAACCGCGCCAATGAATCGTACACTCCTACTTTGTTCGGCTGTCCTGCTGGATTCGGTCCCTGCATTCCCACGCCGGCATCGGTCTCCGCCAACGCTCACGAGGTCACCGGCGATTGGGTGGCGTCGCTGAAGATCGCCAATTTCAAGCCCTTCGCTTTGGCTGGCGCCGGTCTCCTTTTCGATGTGCCCATCAGCGGGCAGACCAGCACGACAACCGAAACCAAGCCGGTCTTTGTTTACGGCGCAGGCTTGGATTGGGGTCTTCTGCCGCACATCGGCCTGCGCTTCCAATATCGCGGCAACCTCTACAAGGCCCCCGACCTTACCAAGCTCTACACCTCGACCGACGCCTTCGCGCACACCGCCGAGCCGATGATCGGTGTTTACTTCCGGCTCTGAATCTGAATTTCGCGTGAATCGCGATTAACATGGATTTCGAATTCACGGAATAAAATGCTTTCATGTTTCTCCTTAGTGCCAGAAGCCTGCTCATAGTAGCCCTCTTCGTCTTTCCGGCAACAAGCATCTTGCCTGAAGGCGTAGTCGCGAATTCGCCCGCCGCGCTGACCGCTGCACAAATCGTCGACCAGATGCAGCGTCATAACATGGCACGCAGCGAAGCACTGAGGCATTGGAAATCGATCCGCCACTACAAGGTGGAGTACCGGGGCTTTTCAACCTCGCTCGCGGCCCAGATGGAAGTCGAGTACAGCTACGACGCCGTGTCGGGAAAGAGCTTTCGCATTCTCTCGCAGAGCGGGTCGAAGTTTCTTTTGGACAAGGTCTTGAAGAGGGCCTTGGACAGCGAAAAAGAAGCTTCTCAGGATAAGGCGGCGACCGCACTTTCGGCAGCGAATTACAACTTTCGATTTCTAGGAAACGACAGCGTGCAGGGGCGGCCCGCCTATGTGCTGGAGGTAGAGCCGAAGGTGGCCAGCAAGTTTCTCTATCGCGGAAAGATCTGGATCGATGCGGCGGAATTCGCATTGGCAAAATTCGATGCCGAGCCCGCGAAAAACCCTTCGCTCTGGATCGCGCGGACCATGATCCATCAATCTTTTGCCAAGACCGGCGATTACTGGTTGCCACAGCAAAATCTCAGCGAGACCAAAGTGCGCATCGGCGGCACAGCGGTCTTCGCCATCGACTACGGGACCTACGAGTTGAATGCTCACACCCCTTGAAACCAACCCCGCCGCATCGACGAACCATGAACCTGATCGTCATTTTCAGTGTTCACTGACCAGCATCATCGGATCAGGGATGGTGCGGCAGGCCGGTCCCGCGGGTAGTTTCCAGGCAGAACCATCCGCATAGGTGACGGAGTTCAGCTCGATCGAATGGACTGCCGTCATGCCCGGCACCCAGAGATCGGCGAAAACATCCTTGTTGTCTCCGGCAGTAAACTCGACCGGCAGCTTCAGCACCGAATCAGAATCATCGCCCGTAGACACCGTTTCGGTAATGCGCCCCTTCCCCATGAGACCACGCACAGTGACCTCGCCCCCCGTGATCCTCCTCCTGTCGTTGTTAGCCAGAGTTAGGTGAAGCCATTGCGCGTTGCCCTTGGGCGGAGAGTTTCTGACGGTCCGAAGACCACCGATCGAGCCCTGCCGAGCACGCATCGTAACTGGACAGGTTGCATTTCCGGCCGGCGATTGAATCACGGCCGCGTTGGTCTGCTTCTGGTCGGGGCTCTGGGCGGCGAGGGCGGTTGAACCAAGCAGAACGGCGAACGAAACTGCGGCCGCATGTTGCATCGTCATTCCCCTTTCTAATGTCAGTCTCCGGCTTTTAGACGCCGGCGGGGGAGCACGGTAACAATGCGTCTCCGCCGATCTCGAATTGCGAGTTACGCATCGAATCATCGTGGAGGGGTTTTGAAAAGGTGCAGCGTCATTCGCCGTGACCGTCACGCCTGCGCCCTCGAAGGCAGCCGCACTGTGTTACCGTTGCATTACGGCGTCCCTGCGCCGGGCCGTCAGCTCGGCCTGCGCCAACCGTTCAAATTGAGACGGAGAACGGGGGCGGCGCACGAAATCTAAGCATGTCCCAGCAGCCGGAACTGACGTCGACACCTCTCGCACCGAACGCGGCCTCCGCGCCTGGATCGGGACTCGGCTCTGTGTCGCCGACTGCGCATGAAATGCAGCAAACAAAGCCTCTATCTCACTCTACGCAGCGCATTCCGCCCTGGCTTGTAACCTCCGAGCTGTTCCTGCGCGTGTTGCTGAGAATGTACATCGGCCTGCTGATCTGTTACGCCCCGTGGTCGGGAAGATTGATGACATTTCTACCGGGGTCGCGCTTTCTTTGGGAACAGAACGAGCTTTTCGTATGGTTTCCCACGCTCGGGATTTATGCGGCCAGTGGAGCAGTGCGCGGCATGATTTCGGGACTCGGCCTTTTGAATCTGTGGATTGCGTTTCACGACGCGATTCACTACAGAGAAAGATAGACCATGAGCGACGAACGACCCACGGCAGAGAACATTGTCCCCAAATCCAACCTCACCGCATCCATTCCGGGCAACGGCGCGCCCACGCCCTTGGCTGTGGCTCCCCTGGCTTATGAGAATCCCGGCTTTCTCAACAGTGCCGACGGGCGCCTGATCCGTATCGTTTCTGAATATATGGAGCCGCTCGCGCGCTTCCGCCATGAGCAGATTCAGGATACTGTGGTCTTCTTTGGGTCAGCGCGCTTTCGAGGCCGCGAAGAGGCCGATCACGCACTCGAACTTCTCGACAACACCGGCTCGACGCGCCCGGCACCCAGCCATGAGCAGCCGGCCAAGCCAATGGAGATCGCCGAGGGCAAGGCATCCGACCTGCAGCGCAAGCGCGCCGTTGCAGCCGTCGAAATGGCCCGTTACTACGAGGATGCGCGGCGGCTTTCCTATTTGCTCACCGACTGGGCCAAGCAGATTCCATCCCCTCGTCGCCGTTTCGTCGTCACCTCTGGGGGCGGACCCGGCATTATGGAAGCGGCCAATCGCGGCGCCTACGAGGCGGGCGGCAAGACCATCGGCATGAACATCCGCCTGCCCTTTGAGCAGCACCCCAATCCCTACATCACGCCCGCGCTCAACTTTGAGTTTCATTACTTTTTCATGCGCAAGCTGTGGTTTGCATATCTGGCCAAGGCGCTGGTTGTCTTTCCCGGAGGCTTTGGAACTTTGGATGAGATGTTCGAAATTCTTACCCTCGCCCAGACCCACAAGCTTGCCAAAAAGATCACGGTCGTCGTCTACGGTTCCGATTATTGGAAGAAAGTTTTCAATCTAGATGTATTGGTAGACACTGGCGCCATCTCGCCGAAAGACATCGAACTCTTCCAGTTTGCGGACACACCGGAGCAGGCATTCGAAGTGCTGCGCCGAGGACTTACTGAAAATTATCTGTCCGCCGAGGCGACCAATGGCACAGCAACCTCTGGGACGCCACTCGAGGACGATCTAATGGCCGGCTCGACGATTGAGGATTTTCTCGGGCCTGATTTGGCTAAGACGAGCAAGTAGCTCGTCGTAAGCCAATAATTTTTCGTAATTTTAATAATGTTTCTCCCATGGAATCCAGCTCTTTAGAGATGGATTCCATGGTCACGACGAGAAACGTTAGCGCCTGGGGA
>Ga0187890_10000805_pt1 | contig 22635 bp, 23 predicted proteins | sample June2016WEW_21_1_FD_133005 | JGI IMG/M metagenome (GOLD analysis project Ga0187890, IMG submission 133005) | Peatland microbial communities from SPRUCE experiment site at the Marcell Experimental Forest, Minnesota, USA - June2016WEW_21_10 | ecosystem: Environmental > Terrestrial > Soil >... | reverse complement strand
GCGACCTTGTCCTTAAAGGGAGAACGGCAACTGAAAAATAACTATTATCGCTAAGGTTGCCTATTCTCGGGGCAGATGAATGGATCCGTCTGCTTGGTTCCCAGGCATTTTGCAAGAGGCTCAGTTATTAATGTAATTATCAGGTTGCGAGGCAAAAGAATATGAATAGATTCCGATCTGCGCTGGCACTGGCGACCGCCTTGGCAATCCTGATCCCGGCGGGCGCCGCACTGGCCGTAAAAGCATATACGACCGACACCCAGGAGCTCCCGCTTCGCGCCTCTCCGTCAAGCAGCGGCAAAACCCTTCTCATGGTTCCACCCGCATCTGAGGTCGAACTCGTGTATCCGGGATCATATACCAAAGTGCGTTACTTGAAACCAGGGGGCCAGATGCAGGAAGGATGGATCGCATCGAGGTTTCTAAGCCCACGGCTGCCCGATTTGTCAATGACAAAGGGACTCGAAGCGGAAAATGTGGCCCTGAAGGCGCAACGGAGTGAAGCTGACAGGGAGAAAACGGAACTCTCGGAAAAAGAAAAAGAACTGACGGATAAACTCACCAAGCTCAATGCAGCCTACGAGGAACTCAAAGGCGGCTCGGCAAATTATATGAAGCTCAAGTCCGAGTATGATTCCGCAAAGGCGGGCCTGGCGAGCGCGCAGGGAAATATACAGACGCTGATGCAGGAAAACGAAAACCTCACACTCTCCCATAGCATCCGGTGGTTTGTGGCCGGAGCGCTCGTCCTGCTTTCCGGCTGGTTCATAGGATGGGCTACAGGCAGGTGGCGGAAGAAAAAGAGGGGGACTTACTATTATTAGCGCTGGTTTTTTGTTTTTATGGAGACCTATTTACCAGGCGACCACCTGACCGTCAGAACGCGGATCGCTGCCGCCGGCCAGCACTCCATCCTTTTTGCGCCAAATGATCTGACCCCGGCCGAAACCTAGATCTCCGACTGCTCCGTATCTCACGTCATGCCCCATACGCACCAGTGCCTCTGCGATATGCTGAGGAAATTGCCCCTCAACATCGACCGTCCTGCCTCCTGTCCACCGAAATCGTGGAGCATCGAGAGCGGCCTGCGGGTTCATCTGAAAATCGATGGTGTTGGAAACCAACATTACGTGCCCTTGCGGCTGAATGAAACCGCCCATCACTCCGAATGGCCCGATCGCCTCCCCATCCTTTGTCAGAAATCCCGGGATGATGGTATGATAAGGCTTCTTACCGGGTTCCAGACAGTTATCATGCTCAGGGTCGAAAGAGAAACAAAAGCCCCGGTTATGCAAGGCTATGCCCGTGCCCGGAACGACCATTCCTGACCCAAACCCTTCATAATTGCTCTGGATAAAAGAGACCATATTCCCTTGGCTGTCAGCCGCAGCGAGGTAAACGGTGCCGCCGCGATGAGGCTTTCCGGGTAAAGGTTTGATAGCCTCTGCGCTAATAAGGTTGCGCCTTTCTGCGGCATAAGAGCCGGAAAGCAAATCTGAGACATTGATCCTCATACGGCGTATGTCGGCAATATAGTTGAGCCCATCGGCAAAGGCGAGTTTGACTGCCTCGATTTGCCGGTGATAAGTCTGAACCGTATCCTTTGTCCCGAGGTCGAAACCTTGCAGTATATTGAGCGCCATGAGTGCAATAATGCCCTGGCCGTTTGGCGGGATTTCCCAGACGTCATATCCCCGGTAGTTGATTTTCACAGGCTCAACCCATTCGGGTTTGAAGGCGGCAAGATCGTCGGCGGTCAGGAAGCCGGAATAGTGGTGAAAGAACGCGCTAATCTTTTCTGAGAGGTTTCCGCGATAGAAAATCTCGGCTTTTGTCTCGGCAATGGCTGCCAAGGTTGCTGCATGATCGGGCAAGCGGCTGATTTCTCCGGCAATCGGAGCGCGACCGAGCGGCGCAAAGGTTTCAAACCAGTATCGAAATTCTTCACCACGCTGTGCCCGGTAAGTTTTAAAGGCTTGCTTCCACTGGTTTGAAACCACCGGAGAAACCGGGAAGCCTGCTTCGGCATACACAATAGCGGGATGCATGCTTTCTGTCAGCGGCAGTTTGCCGAATCGCCGGGAGAGTTCGGCCCAGCATGCAGGCGCTCCAGGCACTGTGACAGGGCTTAAGCCATACTGAGGCAGTTTCTTGTGGCCTGCCCCGGTCAGGGCCTGGAGCGATATTCTTTGGGGCGCAGGGCCACTGGAATTCAGCGCCCAGAGTTTGCCGCCGCTCCAGACCAGGGCGAAGGCGTCGCCGCCGATACCGTTTGAAGTCGGCTCCACGACCGTCAGGCAGGATGCGGCCGCAACTGCGGCATCTATGGCATTACCGCCCCTTTTCATTATTTCCAGGCCGGCTTGCGCCGCCAGTGGCTGGGACGTTGCAACCATTCCGAGTCTGGAAAAAACCACACTGCGGCGAGATGGATACGGATAAAATAACGGATCGAAATTCATCTGGACTTCTCGAGATATCTTCGTTGCACGATGAATTGCCTTACCGACCATCAAAAAGATTCGGCGCCGGTTGTCGATTCTTCCACGGGACGCCCTTTTCTGATTAAACCAGTCCAAGAAACTTCCAATACGTAGCAGACAGAAGGGCAATAAGCAGATAGGCAATTATTGTCAGCGGGATGCCCGTTCGGATGAATTGTGGAACTGAGAATGTGTTCGTGCCGAATGCTATCATATTCTGCGGCGCATTTACCGGCAGAATGAATCCGAAACTTATAACATACTGCAGAATCATCGTCATGCCGATTACATTTAGACCGGGAGTGGAAACGTTCTTTAGAACTTCTATGATTATTGGGATCATTGCAGCAGAGAGACCGCTCGCGCTGGCGAATCCAAGGTGAACGATTATCAGAAAAGCCGCCAGGGTGAGCACGATCATAAGCGCAGTGGCAGTACTCAGACCGAAAGCGGGCACTATGGCCTTGGCGAGCCACACTCCCGCTTTGGTTGAGACCATTGCGGAACCGAGGCTGATACCGATTCCAAAGAGAAACAGCGTTCCCCAGGCGATCCTTTTCTGAGCTTCTTCCCAGGTCATTATTCCGAGCCGGGGCAGCATCATTAGAGCAATCGCCGCCAGGGTGGAAGAAGATGTATCGATATCATGGAGTATTTTTTCCGTTGTCCAGAAAAAGAGCAGGGCGATAGAAATGCAGAGGAGTTTCTTTTCCGGGGCGCTCATCGGACCAAGCGCCGCAAGCTGTTTTCTTACGATCTCCCGCCCGCCCGGGATTTCCTTGAGGTCGGGGGGCAAAAGCTTGGTTAGTACGAAGAAGAGCGCAACGGACATGATCGCCGCGTAGGGAGCGGCGGCGATAAACCATTCAAGCCAGGTTATGTCGTAACCGAGCTGCTGCTTTATGAAATTAACGGCGATCATGTTCTGTGCGGCTGCGGTTTTTATTCCCACGTTCCAGATGCTGTCGGCCTGAGCGGTTGCGATCATAAGCATTGCAGCAAAACGGGAAGACCTGTCCACCCCGAATGCCGTAATGATACCCATCACTATTGGTACCAGGCACGCCACGCGCGCCGTGGTGGAGGGGACGAAAAAGCTCAAAACAAATCCCACCAGAATCACGCCTATTAAAATACGGTTGGTGCTGGTGCCGATCAGGGACAGTACTTTGAGTGCGATCCGGCGGTCCAGCCCCGTCTTAGTCATGGCCGCCGCAAGGAACAGGGCGGCTCCGACCAGTGCCCAGGCAGTATTTGAGAATCCTCCCAGCGCCATGGTCAGGCCCTGTGAAGTCCCGTAAAGGACCCCAGCCTTTTCAGGGTTGGGAGACATGCCTATCAGAAATGTCATTAGCGTCGCAATGATTACACCGCTCACCGGGTAGGAAACTCCTTCCGTCACCCACAGAACGACGGAAAACACAAGGAGAGCCAGGATGCGGTGTCCGGCGACTGAAAGCCCATGGGGAACAGGAATCAGAAGAAGACCGCTCAGAGCGGCCAGAGCGATAAGAAGGCCGTATCGTTTGAGAATTGATTGTTCGCAGATTTCAAAAGATGCGAAGCGTTCGGACATTCTTCACTCCGTTAATACGAGTCCCTGTTGCGTGACAGTTACCGGCTGTTGTGAGCCGATATCTCCAGGTAATCCTGAAGTTTTTGCGCGGTTTTTGGGCCGACTCCACGGATTTCAATCAAATCATCGACCTGTTCCCACGCCTTTTCGCGCCTTCTGTCTATGATAGATGCCGCAATTTCGGAACGCATGTGAGGAATGAGAAGAAGCTCGTCAAGAGAGGCTGAATTTAAGTCGAGCTTCAGCCCACCGGCGAGGAGGGCCGCGCCGGGCATGCGTGCAAATTTTATTGTAATTTCCGTTTTGTGACGAAGAATTTCCAGGGATTGTCCGGAGATAAGCTTTTGAGGCGCGACAGCCGCCGGGATTTCCCATGGGCAGCCTGCCATGGCTGTGGCGGCGGCGAGGGTGGCTGTTGCACTGTCAAGTGCGTAGATTCCAGGTTTGGGGATATCTCCTTTTAGCTCTACCATAACGGCAGGGTGGAACTCGCGCTCCGGGAGCGGCGCGCTCCAGCGCGAGCGAGTCATGAAAAACACAAACAGCACCATGGACATTATCAGAATGGCGGCGAGGGTTTTCGTATCATCTTTTTGCATTGTGAGGATCGCTATTTGGTTCTCATTTTGTGAAAAAGGGGTTAAATTTTCTGCCCAAAGTCCACCGGGAACAAGTATCATGAGGCATCAGGCCTAATTCCCGCCCGGAAATGGTTTTATCAGCTTTTCCGCCATGGTGCCGCCCAGGGCGGGATCGATCCCCGGCTTTCGCCGGGACAGGCTTCGGGTTTCCGAATGGAGACGGGCCGTTCACCATTGTATGGGATTCTATAGTGAGCAGATTCAATTTCAAAGTGCTTTTGTTGCTTTCGAGCGGTCATATGGCCGTGGATACGTTTACAATTGTTATGGGACAGAACCTGTTTCCGCAAAACCTTGGGGTCGCATCGGGCCTGCTGGTCGGGTTCGCGATCGGTTAGCGATTAGCTGGTGTATATACGGCAAGGATCCTTTTCCGCCCTGGGGCGGTGGGACCCGCCTCGCGGAGCGTCGAGATCGGCCCTTTGGCGGTGGCCGCAGAGGTTTCGGCGGGATCGATAACAGATCTCGACGCTCCGCGAGGCGCGCCCTGGAATTGGAAAATGGCGCTCTTTATTAGATTGCTGATTTTGCTTTGGCTCGCCAACTTTGCTCCGCCTTTTATTGCGCAGACATTTGAGTCCAAATGGAACTGCCCGATCGATGGTGGTTATCTATTCCTGGACGGCCGGCCGCTGTTCGGAAGGAATAACACCATCCGGGGGGTTCTGGCCGGCATAATCACTGGCGGCTCAATCGGCCCGGCTTTGGGTTTCCCTCTCTGGCTCGGTCTGGGCGCCGGGTGTTTGAGTATGCTCGGGGACCTGCTTTCAAGCTTTGTCAAGAGACGTTTCTCTTTTACCAGCGGCGACGCAGTCCTCGGACTCGATCAAATCCCCGAGGGCCTCCTGCCGTTTATATTGCTCGCCCCTTATTATTCGCTCTCAGTCGGATACGTCCTGCTATTTGGAGTAGTATTCGGGCTTGGCGCCTATTTTGGATCAGTTTTCCTGAACGGGGTGCTTCTTCGGAAGCCTTTTGAGTCGTACCCACGGCGAATCCGAGCCCTGACCCGGTTTCGTGAACTTGTCTCATGCAAGATAACCGCCGTTCCTTTTCACCACATCCTGAATTTTGAAGATGCGATTTATTATCACCTGTTCATGAAATCCGTATTCAAGGTGCTGGGCATCTACGAACTCGGAAAAAAGAACGCTTTGGTTATCGAAAAGCAAGAGGTCTCATTTTACTTCTGCGACCTGCCGCCTACGTTTGACGGCTATAAGGTCCTGTTTCTTTCCGACCTGCATCTTGACGGGCTCGATGGCCTGACTGAAAAAGTCATTCAAATAATTCGACAAACTCCCGCCGATCTGTGCATCCTTGGAGGCGATTTCAGGATGGAGACTTCCGGTCCATTTGCAGCCGCGCTTAGCCAGTTGCGCCTCTTGCTCCCCGAAATCCGCGCAAAGGACGGTATCTTAGGGGTGCTTGGAAATCACGACTGTCTTGAAATCGTAGACTCTCTGAAGGACCTGGGGGTTAGCTTTCTTGTAAACGACTCCCATGTGGTTGAACGGGGTGGGCAATGCATATGGATCGTCGGCGCCGACGACTGCCACTATTTTAAGGCCCACGACCTGGAAAGCGCTTTCGATGGGTTGCCTCTGCAAACCTTTGCAATTCTGGTTTCTCACTCCAATGAAGTTTACAAAGAGGCGCTCGAGTACAGGCCGAATCTTTTTTTGTGCGGCCATACTCATGGTGGACAGATATTGATTCCTCCATTTGGTCCCATATTCACCCACAGTAAAGCCCCCAGGCGATTTTGCCACGGGAAATGGGATTATGAAGGCATGCCGGGTTATACGAGCGCCGGGGCAGGGGTTTCAGGGGTGCCGGTGAGGTTTAACTCGAAGGGCGAGGTCACCGTGGTTACCCTCAGGAGGGGAAGGGCTTAGCCCACATTAAATATTAAACCGGAAATGGATCACGTCTCCATCCTGGACGGGGTAATTTTTCCCCTCGAGCCTGACCATCCCGCGCTTTCGCGCTGCAGCGTAATCGCCCGCTTTTTTCAAGTCCTCATACGCGACCACCTCGGCCCGTATGAACCCCCTTTGCATATCCGAGTGAACGGCCCCTGCGGCCTCGATGGCAGGGGTAGCCTTCGCGATTGTCCAGGCTCTCACCTCGTCCTCGCCGACCGTTAGAAACGTGATCTGGTCAAGAAGGGCGAAGGAGCTTTTTATTATCCTGTCCAGGGCCGATTCGACTATTCCGAAATCCTGCATGAAAGATTCGGCCTCCTCGCTTGAGAGTTGGGCAAGCTCCATCTCGAGTTTTCCGCGGACTACGGCAGGCTCCGCCGACCTGAGGGAGACAGGCGGCATGAAGTCATCTTCATCCGAATTGTTCACTATCACCAGCAGGGGTTTTGCAGAAAGGAAAGTGTAGCCCCTCAGCTCGGGTGCGTTGACAAGTTGTGGGCGTGTTCGCAAGGGCTCTCCGGCATTGAGGGTTTCGTTGCATTTCTCTAATAGTTCCTTTTCGGCGCCGGTTGGCTTTTTGCCTCGTTTGAGTTCGGCGTCCAGTTTTTCGATGCGCTTTTCAACCGATGCCAGGTCGGCAATGAGAAATTCATCCTCTAATTCCCTGAAGTCTCGGTTCGGGGCAGGAGGTCCCAGGGCAGGGTCGGCGAAATTGCGCACGACCAGGATTAAAGCATCCATCGGCCTCATGTGAGCGAGCAGAAGCGACATATACTCCCGCTTGTTGTCGGCCATGCCGGGGACGCCCTGGAGGTCCATATAGGTAATCTGCGCGTGAGTGGTTTTCCTGGGATGATAAAGGGCGCTAAGCCAGTCCAACCTCCGGTCCGGCACCGGCACGACGCCCAGCGCCGCTACAACCTGCCCTCCGGGGGAGACCGATTCGCCGCTCCTTGCCGTTAGAGCGTTGAACACGGTGGTCTTGCCGGCCCTGCCCAATCCCGTTATCCCGAGTTTCATCGCGGTCCCCCTCACCTGTTGGGTTGAAATCAGGACTGAATGTATGCCCTCGAAGATTTTTTGAAAAGGGCAATTATCAGTAAGCGTTCACCGCAGAGACGCAGAGGCCGCTGAGAAAAGCAATTAAGTCGCTTGCTTAGGGACATAAAGCCCCCCTAAGAAAAGTCCTGGGAACCTAAGGGCTGATGGGTTGCGCTTCGCTACACCCATCCGGCTCTTTTCATGGTTTAGAGCGCCCGCGGGGACATGATGAACTGCGGTGAACGCTTATTCGATTCGGACCGGCCCCTGCCGGCACATTTCGTGCGCCAGGGTTTATGGACTTGGAATAGATTTCATTTGTAGTATTCTTACGCGCGCCAGGAGACCAACTCTGTCCACGCGGGAATTCGGCTCAGAGCATACGGAAAGGAGCACATGGCATTCTGGAAGACACGCCAGCAGATCGGGCTGGCAGCGATGATAGTAGGTGGAGGCATCCTTCTCTCGCGGTTTATGGGGCTTTTCCGCGACAAGCTCATCTCGCTCCTGTTCGGGGCCACCCAGGAGTCGGACCTCTATTTCGCTGCTTTCGTAATCCCGGATTTCATAAATTACATGCTTGCCGGCGGCTATTTTTCGATCACCTTGATCCCCTTTCTCACCAAATACTTCGAAGAAGACGAGGAAGAGGGGTGGCGGTTTTTTTCAAGCGTTTTCTTCTGGGTGACAGTTTCGATTTGTGTCCTTACTTTTCATGCGTTCCTCTTTGCGCCGAAGCTAGCCCGTCTCGCAGCGCCCGGGCTTACCACCGAGGCCCTTTCCCGCCTTGCCTTTTTCCTGCGGATCATCCTGCCGGCGCAAATATTTTTCCTCTGCGGTTCGTGCTTGAGCGCGATTCTTTTCATGCGTAAGCAGTTCTTCATACCCGCCATGGTCTCAATAGTCTATAACCTGTTCATCATAATAGGGGGCGTCCTGTTCCGGGCAAGGGGAATGGAAGGTTTTTGCTGGGGCGTTCTTGTCGGGTCCTTTATGGGGAACTTTTTGCTGCCCCTGCTTGCGGTGAGATCCGGAGGCGGTTTGCGCATCAGGTTCTCGGGCTTCCACCCCGGATTGAAAAAATATATCCTTATGGCGCTCCCGCTCATGATCGGACAATCCATCACGGTCGTTGACGAGCAGTTCGTTAGGATATTCGGCTCTCTTGCCGGGGTCGGGGCGATCAGTTGGCTAAGCTACGCGCGGCGGATTATGATGGTCCCGGTAAGCGTGGTGGCACAGGCTGCCGGGGTGGCTTCCTATCCGTTTATGGCCGAGCTGTTCGCAAGAAACGATCTTTTCAGGTTCTACCGGACGATAAACTCCGCTCTGCAAAATGTAATGACCCTGCTGGTTCCGCTTTCGATATGGATGATCCTCGTGGCCGAACCGACAATACGGCTGATTTTCCAACAGGGCCGATTCGGCGTTTCAGATACCGCTCACACCGCCCGGTTGCTGGAGATACTGCTTATCTGCGTCCCCTGCTGGGGATACCAGCAGGTCTTGGGCCGGGCCTTCTACTCCAGGCTCGATACGCTGACTCCGGCTGTGTTGGGGACCGCCGTAACCCTGCTCATGATCCCGGTTTTTGATTTGCTGACAGTTCGCACCGGCGCATTGGGAGTGGCCTGCGCGAGCGCCGCTTCCCTCTTTTGTTTCAGCGCAGCCCTGACGTTCCGGTGGAAAGCCAGGTGCGGCGGTGCCGCTTTTGCCGGGTTGCTATCGGGTACGGGCAAAGTTCTCATTGTGTCGGCGGTCTCGGTCGTGCCGGCCTGGGCCGCCGGAAAGGCAGTTCCGTTCGACCCGGATTTTTCTCCCTACCTGGCCGCCCTTTCAGAAATCATTCTTAGTGGATTGTGCTTCGGGGTCATTTTTGCACTCCTCTCCGCTTATTTTATCCCGGAGCTGGCAAGGCCATTCCTTGACCGAACAGGCCCAATTGGAAGACGGCTTCTGAGGGACAGGACTTCCGGCAGTTAATGTTTCGCAAGTTTTTTTATGCTATGAGCATATGATCAGAAAGAACTGCGCTTTTTCCTGCAATCCATTATTAAAATAGTGTCTCAAGCGCCGGGGACAAGGCCGGCAAAATCCCGCAGGAGGATTGAGGAGGGTCAATGGAAACGAAGGAAGGCCTCAGGTTGCTCCCGAACAGGGAGGGTCATAACTGCTTCGGGTGCAGCCCGACCAACGCTTACGGGCTTCGGATGAGGTTTTTCACCGATGAGAAGTCTCTTTTCTCATGGGTGACAGTTCCCGGCCATCTGTGCGGGTGGGACAATCTGGTTCATGGGGGTGTTCTCGCTGCAATACTCGATGAGACCATGGGGTGGACGACTATTCACTTCGTGAAGAAATTTGCGCTTACCCATGCAATGACCCTCAAGTTCCATAAACCTGTCTACATCGGCGAGGAAATAAGGGCGGAAGGGAGAGTGCTCGAGGTCAGGGGAGAACGGGAGGCTTCCGTGGAGAGCTATATTTATAAAGGGGAAAATATGCTCTGCGCAAAGTCAACGGGCACGTTCAGGCTTTTCACCACCGAGGCAATAGTAAGGCTGGGCGTCATGGAGGAGGAGGCCATAAAACGATTCGATTTTCTTATCGAGCCGTAGCGCGGAGAAGGACCGGGAAGAGCAATGCGGCGCGCCAACACACCGGCCAAAAGTTCGACTGGTTGTGCGATGGAACGCCCTTGTTTTTTGACTTGATATGTAATTTTTTGGCGGAAGGTCCGCCGCGTAGCGCGGAAGGCATCCCCGGAAGGGTCTATCGTGCGCGTTGGGCGGTCGCGGGATGCCTTCTCTGGAAAGCGATAAGCGATTTTTTTGCAGGTTGTGGTGCAGTATTGTTGATTTAGGCGACTATCGTAAGTCCCGCTGGATTTATTACTGCCTCGCGGTCGTAAAAGGCAATACTGATTGGGACAAATCAATCTTCGCTAAATTTGCTTTTTCAATCCGCAAAAGCGCCGCCTTTTTATCCAGCCCTCCGGCATAGCCCGTTAGGGTCCCGTTAAAACCTACCACTCTATGACAGGGGATCAGGATTGAAATCTGATTATGCCCGACAGCGCCACCAACGGCTTGGGCCGACATTGAGGCTAAGCCCCAGGTTTGAGCAATGTATTTAGCAATTTGCCCATAGCTGACAACTTGCCCCCTCGGGATTTTTAAAAGGATATCCCATACCGTTTTTTGGAAGGGTGACCCTGGAGGAGCGAGTCGGAAATCGAGCGCACCGGCTTTACTCGAAAAATAACTCGCGAGATGATACCGCAGCGCTTTGAAAAGGAGATGGTCAGGTTCACGACTCCAGTGTGCTGTTTGGGTCGGGTAATATTTTTGTCCGATAAACCACAAGCCAATGAGAGCCGCATCTTTCACTGCGGCGGTCATAGCTCCTAACGGAGTATCGATTGTGCAGGTGTAGATCATTTCAACAACTTCCTCTCTGATTTTCAAGCTTATTTCGAAGAAAATTCCACAACAAAATGGTTGCATACGAACGCCAGGGACTCCATGTCTGCGATAGTGTCAATATTTCGTGCGGAGGTCGATCAAAAAGCGCTTTTTTGATCCCGTGGTCGGTGTGCGGAAAGGCATCCGGCCAACCGAGCGCTCGCATCGCAATATATTGGACCGTCCAGGGACCAAATCCAGGCAATTTACGTAGTTTTTCCATTACATCCCCCGGGTTTGCACTGTAAGAAAGTGTGATGGAATTGGTCGTCAAAGCCTTCGCCAGGGCCAAAATCGAGCGGGCCTTGGCACCGGTTATGCCAAGCGGTCCCAAATGATTTTCGATCAGACCTCCAAGGGCGCAAATTCTGTCGGGGTGAGGAAACGCAAAAGCAAGCTCTTCAAACGGGGTGTCCACTTTTTCGCCGACAAGGTTGACCAGTCGCATGGCCAGTGTACTGGCCGCCTTAATAGTTACCTGTTGTCCCAAAATGGCCCGCACCGACATTTCGAATGGGTCAAAACATCCCGGCGCCCGTATCCCCGGCACGCAGATATTCGGTGCAAGATTATTCATCGTGGCGAGCTTCTCGTATACTTTCTCAGGGCTGCAGTTTACGTCAAATAGATGCCTGATTTTCACCAGTACCTGGGACAAAACCGGTAATAAGGTTGTCGCAACGGTAGCGAGAAGAGTATTTCGGGTTGGCCGGTTTGCTACCGAGATCCAGCCGTAATGGATCGTTTCGCCCTTTTTGATAGCTACCGCGCGGCGATAAGTTTCTCCGATCACGCTCTCAACCCCCAGAATAGCCCTGGCGGCTAGAAAGCAAATTAGGCTGTCCCAGGCATATGGTGGACGATAGCCGAGCGATAAAGTAATCGCGTCATTGTTTTCCTCCTTGCTTCGGCCTTTCTTCCTGAGTGCATTCGGGGTGAGTTGGTAATGATTTTTGAACAGATCGTTAAACCGGCGAATGCTGCCGAAACCAGAGGCCAGCGCAACATCGGTCACTGTAAGCTGCGTGTCGGTAAGTAGGCTTTTAGCCAACAGCAACCGCTGGGTCTGAAGATATTGTACAGGCGAGACGCCGTATTCAGCAAAAAAGACGCGGCGCAGATGTCGGTCCGTGATTCTTAGCATAGCTGCCATTTCCGAAATTTTGCGGGAGGTCAGGCAATCTTCTTCCATAATCAAGGCAGCGCTTCGCGCGAGCCGATGAACCGAATCAACCGGGGCCAAACCTGGCGCCAGTTCCGGACGGCATCTAAGGCAGGGCCTGTAACCGGCCGCCTCTGCCGCCGCCGCACTGACAAAAAAAGTGCAGTTTCCCTCCTTAGGAAGTTTCACCCGACAAATGGGGCGGCAATATATGCCGGTAGAAGAAACTCCACAAAAAAAACGACCGTCAAAGCGGACATCGTGGGCCTGCATGGCGGCATAGCAGGCTCTGTCATCCAAAGATAGTCCGGGTGCTCTTGTTATCGTCATGCTCATTTCCTTTCCCGAATGTTTAATTATATCTATGGGAAAAGAAAATACCGGCCATTTTCGGACATGGACAAAAAATCTAAATACGAAAGCGTGCCTCGGGCTTGTCTTTCTCGCTATCGCGATGGGTCTCCTGCTTTTTCTTCCAGCGGGGACTGCTCAATATTGGCAGGCTTGGGGTTATCTGGCCGTCTTTTCCGGGGCGTCACTATTGATCACGCTCTAAGTAATTTAACTCGCCCATGGGGCCGCGCTAAAGCATAGAGGGCACTCAGCCGAGAACTATGGCAAGCGGCATTCCGTAGCGCGGTCCACTGGGGAAGGATTAGCCTTTTTCAGAGCGGAATTCTTGTTTGATGCGTTCTGCCAGGAAGACTTTCAGCAACGACTGGTACGGGATGTCTTTTTTGTTTGCCAGCAACTTCAAATCATCGAGCATGGATTCGGGAAGCCTGACGGAGATCGTCCTGGTGGATGGCTTCAAGTTGGAAAATGGCAACCGCTTTGCCTTTCCCCAGTCGATATACTCAGATGAGTCCCGGTTTGACCAAAAATCCCGCTCCTGATCTTCACTCTCGAATTTCGGAATTTGCTTTTTCATCGTATATCCTTCTCTCCGCCCGACTCATATTTCGGGCTGAGATTACACGGATTTGACTGTCCCGGATCGTGAACACTACAAACCGCTTCCGTCCCCTGTCGGTCTGGCCTGGAGCATAGTAGCGCGGTTCGTTATGTGAGTGCTGAGGTTCGAATCGAAAAGCCTGGCGAGTTTACCACATCTTGCTTATTGGAACCGGCTTTACTGCATCCCTCAGCAGCTCGACGAAGCGATCTGTCGCCAATTGCCGATTAGCTGCCTGGCTGAGGGTTTGCTGCGATATAACCTGCAAGAACCCGTCCTTGCCTATGCGGCCCCCAAGCCGGCGCAATATAAGTTCCTTCTTGTCCGGAGAGAGGCTGGGCGCGCCCACCACGTCAAACCACGACGTCACTCGCGAGCTGACGTTGTTGACGTTCCTGCCTCCAGGCCCGCTGCTAAGGGACGCAGTAAAATACAGTTCATTTTCGGGAATCGAATGCTCAGGAAATTTCTCTATTATCTCAAGGCTCATTGCATATCTTTTCAGCCGTTGTTTCGGCCAGCGTCATCACCTCTTCATGCGCTTCAACTTCCCCCTGCTCCCGAACCCCACATGTTCGAATGAGATGCGTCTCACTAAACCCGTAGCCTTTGAAGAAGTAGTCAAATTTTGGAAAGACATCGGTAAACATGCTCTCATCGGGGTTTCCCTGAACCTGAATGAAAATCAGTTTCTTCCCGGATGCAAGGCGGGACCTGTTCGGGTTGGTCAGGAAATCAGGCACCAGATACGAGAAAGTCCGGTCCAGGAAAGCCTTCAACTGGCTCGTTACGTCCCAGTAGTAGATAGGAGTTGCCAGCACGAGAACATCGGTTTCTCGAACCGCCTCCAGAACTTCGGTCAAATCGTCTTCAAGTATGCATCTATCGAGTTTGGTCTTGCACGCCATACACCCCTGACAGCCACGATATTCGAGCTTGTTCAAAACGAAAGTCTGCACTTTTGCACCCAGCCTTTCGGCGGTGACACAGAATCTATTTGCGATGGCGGCACTATTTCCCTTTTCCCGTGGACTTCCCAGTAAGCAGACAATCTTCATTGCACTCTCCCTTGGTCAAGAGAAGAAAATTAACTCCAGTGGGATAAAGAATAGCGGCGAAAGGTGTTTCGGTCAATGGGAGGGTGTTTTTGGGGACTGAGTGCTCAGTCAATTACAAAGGCATAAGGTCTCTTTTCCATCACCCCACTTACTCGTAGACCTTTTCCTCCTTGTCGGTGGCGCACTGGGCGTCCATCTCGTGGTCGCGGCGGGCGCCGGTGGCCTTGAGCTGGGCGTATTCGCCGTACCACTCGTGGGCGGTTATCATGCTCATGACCTCGTTGGTGCCGGTCCAGATGCTGGCCAGTTGCAGGTCGCGCACGATGCGCTCCACTGGGAAGACGTTGGTATAGCCTATGCCGCCCATCACCTGCATGGCGTGGCGGGTGGCCTGCTGGCAGGACTCGGTAACGAACTTCTTGGTCTGGCTCACCAGCCGGCGCAGGCGGTTCATTGGGACGCCCGCGTCCGCCGCCCTGGCCGTGGCATAGACCATGGCCCGGCTGGCGTCCAGGAGGGTTGCTGCCTGGGCCACCTGGAAGCTGACGCCTTGGAACTGGTTGATGGGCTGGCCGAAGGCCTTGCGCCGGGTGGTGTAGCCGGTAGCCACCTCCAGGGCTGGGCGCGCCGCGCCGATGGTCATGGCCGCGGTACCCAGGCGCTCGGGGACCATCATGGTGTTGAAGACATCCAGTGCGCCGTTCAAGCGGCCCACGATGTTGGCCTTGGATACCCGGGCCTCGCGGAAGACAACGCGCCCGGCCCCTCCGCCCCGGCAGCCCATAAGGCCGTAGAGGTATTCCACGGTGACACCCGGGCCCTTGTCCACGGCGAAGCATGTCAGCCCCTGGTGGGGTTTGGCCTGGGGGTCTGTGCGGGCGTAGACCAGGAAGTAGTCAGCGCCCTCGGCGCCCACGATGAAACGCTTCTGGCCGGTCAGGAGATAGTCATCCCCGTCGGCCACGGCCTGGGTGGTGGTGCCGAAAAAGTCGCTGCCACCCCGGGGCTCGGTCAGGCACTCGGCGGCGAAGATCTTGCCGGCCAGGAGTGGCTTGACGTAACGCTCCTTCTGCTCGTTAGTACCGTGCAGGACGATGGCGTCGCAGACCAGCTCCGCGCCCACGCCGAAGACGCAGGCGAAGATGTAGCCCAGTGCGCCCACCTCCTCCATGACCATGCAGGTGCTAACCCAGTCCATGGCCCGCCCGCCCCACTGTTGGGGATAGCGGCAACCCAGCAGGTTGCGGCGGCCTGCCTCGGCCAGGAACTCCTTGGGGAACTGGAGTTTGTCCTGGTCCATATCCAGGATCATCTGGCGGGGGACCCACTTGACCAACTCGCGCACCTCGTCGCGCAGCTTGATCTGTTCCTTGCTCAGCAGAAAGTCGAACATCTCATTTCCTCGCGCAGCTTGTAATTCATGACTTTGCCCGTGGGAGTGCGGGACAACGCTTCCACCAGTTTGAACTCACGGGGTATCTTGCATTTGGCCTGGAGGGCCGCCAGGTGCCCCTCGAGCGATTCTTCGCTGAGGCCGGCGTCCTTGGCTGGCACCATCATGGCCACCACGGTCCCGCCCCACTCGGGATGCGACGGACGACCTCTCCGTATGCAGTATTATGGGATGCTGAATTATTTTTTCAACAAAAATTCATTTGTGACCTGTGATTTGTGCAGTACCTTGAACATTGGACAGGCAGGCACAGGAATACCAGCTTTCACAAGCCTCAAGAACCGAAAGGCCATTTTCGTATCCGTCCTTTACTTTTGCGGCCACAAAACCGGAAGTAGTACACTGAGAATCAGCAAAGCGACTGGACCTTGGTTTGCACTTGCCGGCCCTTTCAAATTCCTTTGAGGTTTGAACGTATGTTTCCATCCACCAGACAAGGATTTGGGGGCTCATCCATCCTGAAGACTTACCATTTTTAGAAAACCGCTAGCATGAGGTACTGGGGTTCGCGGAAAGTTGGAGCGGGAGACTGGCTTCGAAGCCGATTTTGAGCTTTGCTGCTTGACCCGGTAAACCCAGTGAAATTCAACATTTACAATAACATAGTCTCTCTTTCTGGCTGTTTTGAGTCCGTTAAAATTCAGCGAAATTCGGTAAGAATTCCTCTATATGGGGAAAGTTTGGGGAAAGTGGTCAATGGAGTCTGAACGGTGCTATAATGCCGCACTGAATTGATTAAGTAACAAAATGTTACATTTCTCTTGACTATTCGACCTCACGGGAATTATTATTTTGGCTGAGCAATTTACACCCTCTGAAGCGACCAGACGCATTCGGGAAATCGTGCGATTCGGTGATGTTCGGACAACTGAACACTGCCGAATCAGAATGGTCGAAAGGCGGTTCAGTTTTCAGGATCTCGTTAAGGAGCCAGTTTTGGATCATCCTGAGAAATGCCCAGCATGCGGAAGTGATCGCTTTGCTTTCACGAGAGCCCATCACCACTTTCTTGAGAGTGGATTGGATAACGTTCACCTGACCAATGTGGAAATTGGAATGTGTGGTGATTGTGGCGAGAAGATCGTTTCTATTCCTCATTCAACAGAACTGATGGGATTAATCGGTGAGAGCATCCTACTTAAACCCACTAATCTGAACGGGGCTGAGGCCAGATTTCTTCGAAAAAACCTCCATTTAAAAATAAATGAGTTTTCACAGTTACTCGGAGTGGATCGAGTGACGGTATCTCGATGGGAAAATGGACACGAGAGGCTATCGAGATCCACTGACCGCCACATCCGATTAACCTATGCAGTAGAAGCAAAGTTGAACGAGCAAATGATGGAAGCCATTCGAAGAAATCTGAGGACGGAAGAAACCGGTTCTCAGGTAGATTATTTCGTGACATTCCCTCTCGCTTCATGAATCGGCTGGAAATGAGATGGAAGTGAGCTAGAATCGGTGTAAGATACGATCCTGAAAGGAACTGGATGTGATCCACACCAAATTCGGTTCTCCATCGGATTACGGAGAGAATGACTTCACCGATATGACCGATTGGGTGAAGGGATGAGATGAGGGTTAGATTTCATAGCAGGGCTGTCAAGCTTCTCGATAAACTCGGTAAAAATGACATTGGAAATAAGGTTGGGATCGGAAGGAACGACCATGAAACTTAAAGTCATCGTCCATGAAGCGGAGGAAGGTGGATTTTGGGCAGAAGTGCCATCCATACCCGGCTGTGCCACCCAAGGCGAATCATTCGAGGAACTCCTCAAGAATATTTACGAAGCCGTTGAGGGCTGCCTGTCGGTAGATATGAAGCCCTTTGATCCGAAGGATACTAAAACGAGGATCTTAGAAATCGCCGTATGAAGAACCTTTCGGGAAGAGAACTGGCGAGAGTGCTCGAACGGAATGGTTGGCGGCTGCTACGGACTCAAGGAAGTCATCATATCTATGGAAAAGAAGGGAGCATCGTCCGCCTGTCGGTGCCGATCCACAGCAACCAACCGCTCAAAACAGGTCTACTCAACCATGCGGAAACGATTGTCATCGAGGGCAAGAGTTATCGCATGAAGGCAGAGATTGAATCCTGATCCCACTGCCGCCGGTATCTATAATACTCCTTGAAGCCGGCGGCCCTCATGCTTATGCATCCAAACATTTTTAAACCGCCATTTTTGCTACACTTTCACGCCGCCGCTAACAATTCATCATCTTCCCCCGCTAACCCCGTTCCAAACTCAAGTTTTCTCTGGCTCCCCTTCGTTTTCATGGACTCGCTAAATTCCGGTCTCCCTCGCGCACGCGCGCTCAGATGTCGCAAAACCTGGCAGAAAACTCAGGCTCCCTCGCACACAAGAGTTTTTTGGAAAGCATCTTACCCGATTTTGGAAGCTGCATTTTTGTTTTTGCCGAAATCATTAGGCAAAATCTGAGAAGGAGAACGGATGGGCGGAATAGGTTCGGGAATGTGGTCCAGGCGGGACAAGAAAACGACTATCGAGGAATGCAGACGGCTCGAGGTGCTTATTCTCCATCGAAAAAATGCGCTGAATTTCGGCTGCTCTGGTACTATTACCTGGAAGCGTAATGACCGCCCATGGGGGGAAATCCGAATAGAAGTCGAGACAACCAGTCTCGATCTGGTTTACCATTACACTGGCTATGGGGGATCTCAGGATGTGAAGGAGCGTGTTCCCTTGGCCTGGACCAGTTGCAACTATGGAGGTGAGCGTCCCTGGTTCTTGTGTCCCGGCTGCGGCAGACGTGTGGGCGTTCTGTTTTTAGGGGGAAGCTATTTTCCATGCAGGCATTGTTATCATCTCAGTTACTCAAGCCAGAACAAAAACACCGTACTCGACAAAGTTTGCCGGAGAAGAGATAAGTTGTGCGAGCGCCTTGGGGAAAAATGGTGGCGGAAACCCAAGGGCATGCACCAGAAGACTTTTGACCGGCTTCGACGCAGGTTGTCCTATGCCGAAATGCAGGCCTATGTACTCTTAGATCGAGCAATGGAAAAGCTAAGTTCCATGGGGCTTTTGTGACAACTACCCGGTTATTGTGATAACTGCCTCCTGTGGGGTGGGGTGAGTCAGGAGACTTAATAAATTAAATTTGCTTCATCTACCAACGCCTCTCTGAGATGTTCTCTGCTCCAATCGGCGTATTTTGCCCCCAACTTTTTTCTTTGCATGTCAACCATAGTGTCGTAAAGAGTTTGCAGTAAATCCCATGTCCCACTATCATGTACTCGATAGGTTTCAATATCTTTTTGACCTGCTCTCCAGTATAAGATTATCCAGTGTCGGAAATAACTAAATACTTGTTCTTTATCAAGTTGTCCTGTTACAACTTTCTCGGCTATAGGTGCTTGAAAGAAATCCAGAACAGCTTTGAGATGAGCATTACTTTCTATTTGTCCTAATAAATATTGAGCAGCAAACTTTCTTTCCTGCTTCATTTTGACAAAAAACCTGTCTTCATATCTATCAATCAATTCGGTGGATTTGTGTTTATATGAATTATAACACGCAAGAAGTACAAACACGATTCCGATAAGTAGAAAAACACCTGCCATACACGGATGCCCCTGTGTCAGCGACATGAAACCCAAAGAGAGAAAGGCGAAGATGCCCACAAGCCCGGGCCATTCAAAATTCTGGGCGGCCGTTTTGAATGCTGATATTGTTGTGCGGGTTTTTGCGAAGATCGGCATGCTAAGGGATTTAGCACTGTCCGCTTAAGTCCGTCCAGAAAATTTCCGCGACATCCTTTGAAAATCGTTAAGCTCTCCCTTCCACTCGGGAACCCAAATCAGAACACTGCCCGAAATTGACAGATTAATCATGAAGATGTAAAAGCAAATACGGGCTGCAATGGCCCCAACCTTTCTAGCGGACTTACCCGTTGGCAACGGGCGGGGAAACCCGCCTAGAAAGGAGTGTCCGATGAAGACACAAGAGGGTAAAAAGATTGTGCCAGTGAAACCGTACACGCGCGAAGTGGACGGCAAGAAGGTGCATGTTGACGGTCACAGACGGTCAACACCTGCTCTTCCGTGCAAAAAGTAACCGTGCATAATCCGCCATTGCGGCCCTTCTTTTTTCAGTCTAAAATATGAAGGTCCCAATATAGATTGTCAAGCCTAAAATTCTTTGGCGACACTAAAATCGAAAATCACTCACTACCAGCAACCTGACCAGGCGCGTGTTATAAGGTAACTTTTTATTCTTTCTCCCCTTCAGACATTAACTGGTGTAGGGTGGTTGATCGGATTGGGCAAGCTGTCCTCCAAGATTATATCTTCTCAAAAAATCTCTTATCAACACAATCCGCGCTCCCTTTGAACCTACACACATTTAGTCTCTCCTAATAATGGTTAGATGATTTCGTTTGGAATCCTATTATTGACAATAGGTTGGAACTGATGTTGTATGAAACGCGACGCACCAAGCCTCAAGGGAAAGTTTGCCCATCGACAATATAAGGGGGAACTGAAGTCATGGCCAGACGTGGACGGCTAACGGCAAAGGCGGCAACACCCAAGGCGGCATCTTATCAACACCCAGAGGCGGATAGTCCTCTCAGGCCCGAAGTTGGGACGCAACCGCAATTTAAGAAAAAAAAGCAACCGCAGAAGTATCGGTATGATTCATCGCTATCCCCGGCCTTGGATTGGGACGGCCAGAACCCTGCCCGTGGGTTAGGGGAATGGCTCATTGGCGTGATTGAGGAAGCGTCGGCGCTACAGGCCCCTCACGTCTTTGACAAGCCTAAGGAGATGCGCCGGGAAGACGGTCAGGTAGTGGCGACGGCGCGGGGCCTTCAGGATGCCGTGGATCAGCTTAGACGGCTCTGCCAACCCTTGTTAAACTGGGCTGGGAAAGCTGAACGCCTTTCCTTTGAGGTTCCCACCCTCCCCCTCTTTGTCCATGAACGGCTCTCAACCAAGGCCATAGTCGAAACCCTAAAAGGACACCGCAAGCCTCAGGAGCGCCAACTGGAACTTTTTGGGGACCCGCACCGACCGGTGATTGACCAAGTTCTTAAGGCGTATGAATACCGGGATCAATGGGTCAACCGGCTCATCCTGGGAGATTCCCTGGTGGTAATGAACTCTCTGCTGCACTATGAGGGTCTGGCCGGGCAGGTGCAGATGATCTATATGGACCCGCCCTACGGGGTCAAGTTTGGCTCCAATTTCCAGCCGTTCGTGCGCAAACCAGAAGTTTCCCATAATGAAGACGACCACATGACTCGGGAGCCTGAGATGGTAAAAGCCTACAGAGATACATGGGAATTGGGGCTTCACAGCTATCTCACCTATTTGAAGGATAGATTACATCTCTGCCGAGAGTTGCTGACTTCCTCAGGTAGTATCTTTCTTCAGATCAGTGACGAGAACCTCCATCATGTCAGAGAAGTGATGGACGAGGTATTTGGATCAACCAATTTTAAGAGCCTCATTGCTTTCAAAAAAACCGGAGGACAAACAGATCAAGAACTGGCAACAATATGTGATTATCTTCTTCACTATAGCAAGGATCATACTAGGACCAAATACAACCAGCTATATCAATTCAAGGTACCTGGAGGTTTAGGGGGTGAGAAATACACTTTACTTGATTCTCCTGATGGGACTAGCTATCGACAAATGACTAAAGACGAAATTGCAAATCCATCTCTTATCCTTGATGGATGGAAGCCATTTAGAAAAGGCCCATTAAATTCTCAACACTACAGCCCAACCAGAACAGTTCCCTTTAAATTTAGGGGAAAAATATACCATCCTGGGAAAAATCGTCAATGGACAGTAGACCCGGAGACGGATCTCCCAAAACTTGCCGAATTAGGGTATATAATCGAGGAAGGTACAACATTGGCGTACAAGCTATACCTTAAGGATAATCCTTTGCTTACGGTTAATAATCTTTGGACTGATACGGCATTCGGTACTTTAGTTTCTGAACAACTCTATGTAGTGCAAACTGCCCAAAAAGTTATTCAACGCTGCATTCTGATGACCACTGAACCTGGGGATCTTGTTCTTGATTCTACCTGCGGGGGTGGGACCACAGCCTATATAGCTGAACAGTGGGGGAGACGTTGGATCACTGCTGATGTGAGCCGGGTGCCCATGGCCCTGGCACGCCAGCGCATGCTCACCGCAACATTCCCATATTACGAGCTGAAAGACGAAAAAAGGGGACCGGCAAGTGGCTTCGTTTATAACCGTAAGTTGAACAAGAAAGGTGAAGAGGTGGGGGGCATTGTACCCCATATTACCCTTAAGGCCATCGCCAATAATGGGCCGCCGGAAGAAGAGGTCCTGGTAGACCGACCCGAGGTGATAAAAAACATCACCAGGGTCACCGGCCCCTTTTGCGTAGAGGCTACTATACCCAGCCCGGTGGATTGGGAGGATGAGGAAGCGGGAGACGATTCAGTTGGCAGGGAAGACGCTTCCTTCATGGACCGGATGTTGGAGGTCCTGCGCCAGTCCCCGGTCATTCACCTGGGCGGGGGCAAGACTGTGACTTTGAAGAACATTCGGCCACCAGCCAAGACTCTCTCCCTGTCGGCGGAAGCCGTGGTTACACCGGCTGCACATCCCGGTGCTTCCGGCGGGGGTGGGGAAGACCCTGATATGGTCGTCGCGCATAAATCTCCCCTCCTGGAGGCAGGAAAAGCGGTAAAGCTTGTGGCCCTGGTCTTTGGCCCGGAGAATGGGGCGGTGAGCGAAAAGCTAGTACCATGTAACATTTAGAGTTTCGGATAAAGTCTTTTCAGCTTTATACGTGCATCGGCATTCGAGAACTGCCATTGGATTTTGGACTGCCGGTTGTTCCGGTTGTTTTCCCATGCGGCG
>Ga0187890_10000804_pt1 | contig 22666 bp, 15 predicted proteins | sample June2016WEW_21_1_FD_133005 | JGI IMG/M metagenome (GOLD analysis project Ga0187890, IMG submission 133005) | Peatland microbial communities from SPRUCE experiment site at the Marcell Experimental Forest, Minnesota, USA - June2016WEW_21_10 | ecosystem: Environmental > Terrestrial > Soil >... | reverse complement strand
GCGGCCGGCGGAATTGGAAAGATAGTTGTGAGTTGGCCGGCTCAGCAGAAGCCCAATCTTGCGGGATATGTCGTAGAGCGCGCGTTTCTGTATGCCGGGCCTTACGAAGCTCTGGCAGCGCAGGCGTTGCCGCCTACCACCTCGCAATATGAAGACGCCACGGTTCGAGGTGGCTCGACTTACTACTACCGTGTCCGCGCCGTGAATTCCCGCGGCGACCTGGGTAATCCTTCAAGCGCCGCCATGGCGCAGCCAAGAAATCCCGGTGCCCCGCCGAAAGTGGACGGACTCACCGCCGATGCCGGTCAGACACGAGTCCGCCTCACGTGGAAGCCGGTTGGTTTTCCCGTGGCAGGATATTTCGTCGAGCGTCGCGCGATCACGGGGGCCGCTGGGGTTGAGAACTGGGTTCGTCTTAATCCCCGAGTCACCCCCGAGCCGCTCTATGACGATTATCTTGGCCTGAGTTCCGACGCGAAGATGGAATACCGGGTATTAGCTGTGGCGTTCGACAATGCGGAGGGCCCGGCCAGTTCTTCGGTACAAATCGTGCTCGCTGATCGTTCGCTTCCAGACGCGCCTTCCATCACCGGATCGACCGGGGCTGACGGAAAAACTCTGATCAACTTTGTGCCCGCAGATCAAAAGACCGCGCAGTTCCTCGTGTTGCGTTCCGGACGCGAAGGCGATCTGGGAGTGGTGATCGGCGATCCGCTGCCCGGCGCTGCGCGCCAGTTCACCGATCTTTACGTGAGCCCGGGCGAAAAATATTGGTACCGGCTGGTTGCGGTGGATAAGAACGGAAATCGCAGCGATCCCACGCGTCCGGTCGCCATTCGCATAGGCTCCCCGCAGATGCCGACGCCTTCAACTCCAACGGCGCAGTACACCGCGAGTCCGTATCCTCATGTGGTCTTGCAGTTTCAGCCGCCGCCTGCCGGCCTCGGCTTGATCGTGGAGCGGCAAGAGCAAGCGGCCAGTGGCCAAACAAACAATGATCAGACAAAGAATGGCTGGATTCGCATCGCCGGCCCCATGACCGCTCAGACAGCCACCGACAACAACCCGCCAGCGTCTGGAAGCGTGGGATACCGTATTTCTTACGTTGCATCCGACGGCAAAGTCGGCCCAGCGAGCGCGGTCGTGACAATTTCGAATGCGGGCAAATAGTCACTAAGAAGAAGCTTTACTCAACGAACGTTAGAGATCTGGGATGACTTCATGGCATCGTGGCCGTTCTCAGCCTCGGGCAGTGGAGTCGATTTAACAATTTTATAATCCCGGTACTCGATGGTAAGGACGGCCCGCCCCCCGATGCGGAGAACGCTCTCCGTATGGTTCTCGGCCGGGAGCCAGAAATCGTTCACCTTGACGTATTTGTGCGCGACTTCTGTCTTCTTGATCCAGAAGGATGGATTCTTCTCCGGCGCCCCTTCGATTCGCACCACGGCAAAGTCCTTAGCATCAACCCAGATCTTTCCGCGGTAGAGAAATTTATTCTTGGATTTCGGCAGCAGATCGAGGATGTAGCGGCTTCCATCGGAAGAAGTCTCGTATCCGGCAAGCGAGAAATCGTAGTTGTCGGTGCTTAGCGCGGTTCGACGCCGGTTCTCTTCATTGGCCGCTTCCTGTTCGCCCTCCAGCAGTTTCTTGAAAACGTGGTCGATGACGAACTGCGAACCCTTTTGCGAAACTATCGTGAACTGCTTCGCATTAGGAGAATGGTAGGTCACGTTGACCACCATCTCCGCGTCGCGATCGCCGGGGAATCCGTGGTACTGCATGCGGTAGACGCGCGTTCCCACAAACTCAACCAGGGCAGCGGCTCGTTGGGCGTTCCGCTCCTGGAGATTCTTGACGATCCGGTCCAGCGGCATGGAAGCGCGATCAATCGAAGAAGCAGATCGGTCGGACGGCCCCGACTGCGCAACTGCGTGGACACACAAGAGGCTCCACAAGAACACCGCCAGCCCAATCTCAGCACGAGGTTGAAAGCGCGTTCTCATGGCCCTTTTGACAATGTACACCCGGGACCCGAGTGCGGGTTGGGAGCCGAGGAACCGAAGGGACATCCGAGGATGTTTCGGCTAGCGCATGTTCAAGTCCAGATAGTGGCCGAAACTGGAGAGCGCGACCTGGTCATTGCCGGGTATGTAAAAGCCAAACTTGCCGACTGTCAGGTTGCTCCCAGGTTGAGTCCATCGATCCAGAGCCACCCAACTCTCTCCTTGCCTGATTTGGTGGACGATCTCATTCGGTCCCACCCGGATCTGGATCGTGCGAAAACTCTTCTTGTCGCCTTTGTGCGGGATTTTGGTTTCGTCTCCCTTCTGACCGTTCCGGATGACTGTGCGGTAGAAATTATTGTCGTCCATCTGGAAGAGGACGTAGTTGTTGACGTCGGTGCAGTTGAGCACCCACTGCAGGCGATGGCCCTTGATCAGCATGGCCGAAAAAACAAACGTGCCCGACGTGGGAGCGACGCTGTACATCACAAAATCGCCGCCCTTGTGGACGAACGAACCCTTCTCCTGCTTCCAGCCGGCCGGGTCATCCCACTTGGACATGCCGCTCGGAGCGAGCGACAAATCCAAACTCTTGGATTGACCGGCGGGGACCTCGACCGTCGACGTGCGAGTGAAGTTGTCGGCGGTTTTCGCCGTAAGAGTGTAGGAACCGGCCGGCAGACTCAGCGCGCTGCCACTGATTATTTTTGTGGGAGGCTCGCCCGCTTTCGAGATAGTTACCTGAGCGTCGGCGGGCGCGAACGTGATTTTTAGCTCGCCCGGAGCCGCGTCCAGAGCCACGTCCGCAGCCGCAAGAGATACCGCGGTTCCCACTATGAAGTGTTTCTTGATCTGCCTGGGTTTGAACCGGTCTTTGCGCAGTTCGACGACGTGATCTCCGGGATTGATGGTGGCGACGGTGAGCGTTCCATCGGCCTGAATCGTTCCCACCGGAGTTTGGTCGACGAGAACAGTAGCCCCCGGAACTCCGCCTTGGATCGTCAGCGATGCCAAATGGGGGATGGGCTGGAGATTGAAGACCAGTTTACCCTCGCCCTTGCGAATCCGGATCTTCTGTTCTGGAAGGTCCTGAAAGCCGCTCTTAGAGACTCGGACGACGTAATCTTTGAGTTCGAGATTCGGGATGCGCAACTGGCCGCCTTGTGTGAGTTGCGGCTGCAGTTTTCCGTTGAGAAAAACCTTTGCCTTGTCCTGGCCAGCAATCACAACCAGGGTGCCGAGGTTCTGTCCGGATTCCAGGAAGGTGGTAAGCGCTGGCGTCGTCCCCGCGTCAATGTCGAGTTTGTATTGGTCACCGCCTCGGGTCACCGCCAGTTCGTGAGCGCCGCCAGAGATGGAAGGAAGGTCGAGACCGTCTGGGGGCACATCGAGTGGAGCCTGGCCATCTACGCTCACTTTGGTGGAAGAATCGCTGGAATACAGATGAAGATGGCCGGCCATGCTGCTGACAACGATCGCCAGTGCAGCACTGGAGACGATTGGGCTCTTAACTACGGGCACACCTCCGGCCTCGGTCGAGAACGTGAATGATGTGCTGCCTTGTGAGCCATCAATTTTCAGCTTGTGCTCTCCCGTGGGGATCTGGTCGAGAGCCCACTGTCCATCCTGAAATTCGGCGGGCGGCTGATCGTCGAAGGTCACTTTTCCCGCGCCGACGTCAGAAGACAATTTCAGCGCTGAGAGCGCCGGCTGGGCAAGCGGCGTTGTCGAGGTGGAGACAGCGGGCGCCGCTTCGGGCGTCTGTACGACTGGCGGCGCGCGATGTTTTCGTACGAAAAGAAAGATTACTCCGACCAGGACGATTACGGCGGCCGTGGCAAGGATCGCCGGGGTGTGACGCTGCGGTGATTTCGCGGGCTGCTTGCGACTGGCAGATGGAGATGGGGCTTTGGGTGCGGGCGCGGGAGGCTTCGCAGCGGAAGCAGCAGGTCTTGCGGTAGTAGGAACCGGCGGTGCTGGCGGAAGCGGCGGTGCTGGCGGGACCGGCGGCGATGCGGGTTTGGCAACTGCGTTAACCGCAGGTGGAGGGGCCGAAGCATTGCTCGTCCCAGCCAGAGAGGGCTCAGGAGCGCTGACTGGCGGAGTGTGGTAGGTGAGGGTGGCGCTGTCACTTTCGGGCGAACCGGTCGGATTTTCTTGGGCCACCTCGAGCAGACCCAGGCGGTGCAGAAGGCCATTCGCGACGGAGAGCACTTCTCCATCTTTCGAGTATTTGTCCGCTACGGCTCGCACTCGTTCCCCCAAGGCCTGCTTCGATGCAACGTCGGTGGTGGCGTCAATTTCATTTTCCATGCGACGCAGTTCTTCCAGATCGCGGCGGCGCGTTTGGCGGCGCTGGGCCTGAAGATCCCGCTGCACCGTCTCCTGAATCTGAATCAACCGGGGCTCGCGCGGATAAACCGATAATCCCTCTTCGATGCGGGATAAGGCTCCGGCAAGATCTGTGGCTGCCTGCAGCTTGCGCGCCTGCGAAACACATTCCTCGACGAAAGTCTCCCGCTTCTGGTCGAGGATCAGAGTGCGAATGGTCTTCGCCATGGGATGCCCTGGATTCAAGTCGAGTGCTTCGCGCGCCAGCTTCTCGGCTTCCCGCCAATCGCCCTCCACTATTGAATGAGCCTGTTCCACCAAGGCATTGGCAAGAACGGCGCGGGCCAGAGAATTGTTTTCATCCAGCTCGTAGGCTTGCCGCAACAACCTGATCCCTTCGGATTTCTGCTGCGCAAACAGATCCTGGCCTTCGGTCATGAGGCGGTGGGCTTCCGTTTTGCGCCTTACGCCGTCCTGCGCGAGCTTTTCAAGCTCGGACAACTCCACATCGTTGGGGAATTCCGCCGCCGCGCCTTGCAATAGATCCAGAGCGCGAGCGTAATCGCTGGAATGCAAACAGGTGTCGATCTGTTCGACGAGACGCGTTTTGGATTCGATACGAACCTGCTGGTCACGGCGCTTCTGCAGACGTTCAACCTCGAACGTCAACCCCGGATACTGGCTGTAGATGGTGCGCAGGATCTCCCAATCATTCAGCGCATCGCCATACGCGCCCTGTTCTTCGTGAAGGTGGGCCCGGGCCACGATGGAGTTGACCAGGTCGCGTTTGTCCTGCACCAGCCGCAATGCACGTTCAAAATGCGTCTCTCCAGGGTGCAGATCGAGCGCTTCACGCAGAGTGTTCACGCGCTTGTCCAAATCCGGCTCGGCTTCAACCTGGCGATCAACGGAGGCGATGAAGGCTGAGAGTTCCTGCCGTTGTTGCTCCTCGATGTCATACCGGAGAGCCTGGAAGATCGCGTTGCTCGGATACTTGGCCAGATATGTCTGACACGCATCCATGGCTTTGCGGAAGTTGTGTTCGGTGAGGTTTCTCCGGGCGTCGGCGTACGCGGTATTCATCGCGTCGTGCTCGGACCGCACTTCGTTGTAGAAGCTCTGGTAAGTAGCGCCGCTCTCGCGATTGATGGAATCTGGGGCACGCCGGTCGAGATCCAGAACGACTCCCAGTTTGGCGAGGGCGTTGCTTACATCGCCTTTGTGCCATGCGTCCATCGCAGCGCGATGGAGTTGCTCCTTCTCTTGCCGGAGTTTCTTGTATTCCTGTTCCTGGCGGTCGACTTCCGCCAGCAACTGCAGCGCGCGCGCTTCCTGCGGGCGGAGTTGAAGAACATTCTGCAAAGCCTCGCGCGCGTGCGCATAGGCATGGTTGTCGATGTGCTGCCGGGCCAGGCGATACCAGTTGTCGATCTGGCGTTCGCTGCGCCGGTTCTCGATCCGGCTCTTCAGAGTAAGCGCAGTAGCGTTGTCGGGTTCGATCTGCAGAGCTTCCTGCAACTTCTGCAGAGCGAGCGGGTCCTCTTCTTCCTCGAACCGAGCCCGGGCGGCATCGAGCAGCTGAGAAAGCGTTTTTCGCCTCACGGCGCCGTCGAGCTGCCGGCGAAGAGAGCCAATGGAGGTGTCCATGTGGCCTTCGGCCTCGAGCTCGCCCAGGATTTCTCCGGCAAACTGAAAGTCGCCTTCTTCCAGCGCCTTGGTGGCGCGCTGTAATCGTGGACGAGTGCGCTCCGGATCGAAAAACTCGATCGGCTCGTTGCGCAGCGCTTTGTTGAGCGTATCTCCGAAATCGCGGGCGCTGGCGAAACGGTGCCAGGACTGCTTCGCCATCGCCTTGTGCAGCACGCGGCTCACGGGCTGGCTTACCGTGGAATTCAGTTCTGCCGCCAGCGGCGGAATATGGTGCAGAATCGCTTCCACTACCTCATCCGCGCGCGCACGCTGAAACGGGTTACGACCGGTCATGGCTTCATAGCAGACAACGCTGAGAGAGAAAATATCGGAGGCCGGCGACAGTGCTTTCAATTCGATCTGCTCGGGAGACATGTAGAGCAGTGTCCCTTTTTGCGCGCGGGTGGTGTGGGCGTCCGCCATGTGAGCGACGCCGAAATCGATGATCTTCACCGAGTCGTCTTCCATCACGAAAATATTGCTCGGCTTCAGATCGCGGTGTACCAGTCCGCGTTCGTGCGCCGCCTGCAGGCCGCGGCAGGCTTGGGACATGATGTCAATCGTGCGCTCGACCGTGAGCCGATGGCTGGCCTTGCGGATGAAAGACTCCAGCGTGGTGCCAGGGAGCAGCGGCATCACGAAGTAGGGCTTCTTTTTGCCATCCTCTTCGAATTCCCCGATGTCGAAGATCTCGACAATGTTGGGATGGCTCATAGAGGCCAGCACGTCGCACTCTTTGTAGAACAACTGAAGCGAAGCCGGATCGGGAATGTCGAGGATGGTCTTGACCGCTACTTCGCGGCGCACGACGGCGTCGTAGGCCCGGTACACCAGGCCCATACCACCCTGGCCGAGGATCTGCCGCACTTCGTAGCGGCCTGCCAGTTTTCTGGGTGAAGTGGAATTCTCCATGGCGCACCCGGTCCGGGGGCCTAAGCATCTTAATGGATTTGCCCGAAAAATGTAGCTATTCCGCGGTGAGCCGTACGGCTAGAGAGGAAAGTCCCAGGCCCCAAGCGATGGCGCCGAGACCGCTTGATAGGTCGACGCCGCGGAGCCTTTACGCCCGCAACAGGTTGCGCGCGATGAACAGGACGTTGGCCGGACGCTCGCCCAGCCGCCGCATGAAGTAGGGATACCACTCACTGCCGAACGGTATGTAGACGCGGACTCGCCAGCCGTTGCGCACCAAACTCTGTTGCAAGTCGCGGCGAATGCCGTAGAGCATTTGGAATTCGAACGAGTCGCGGGAAAGTTTCTCCCGTATGGCAAAGGCCTGGGCTTGCTGAATAATGCTCTCATCGTGCGTGGCCAGGCCGTGATAGATACCGCTCTTCATCAGGATCTTCATCAGCTTGACGTAGTTGGCATCGACATCGGACTTAGCCGGGAAGGCGATCTCCTCAGGTTCCTCGTAAGCGCCTTTGCAAAGGCGAATGCGGATTCCTTCGGCCAGAAGTTTCTCGACGTCGCTCTCGGACCGCTTCAGGTATGCCTGGATCACCGTGCCGACAGAGTTAGCGTTTCCTGGCGTGCGGTGGAGTTCGTGCACGAACTCGAGGGTCCGCGTGGTGTAGGGCGAACCTTCCATGTCGATGCGCACGAACCCGGGAGGATCCATGGATGCGGCCTTGGCGACCAGGCCGCCGACAAGGTTGCGGGCCAGCTTCTCATCCACATCCAGCCCCATATGAGTGAGCTTGAGGCTGATGTTGGCGTTGAGATCGTTGGCGGCAATGGCATCGAGGATTTGATGATAGAGCTCGGAACTTCGGCGGGCCTCGTCGGGATTGGTGACATTTTCGCCCAGGTTATCGATGCTCACGCTCATGCCCGCGCGGTTGACGGCTTGCGTGGAGCGGACCGCGTCCGCGATCTCAGTGCCCGCGACGAAGCGCCCGGAGACGCGGCGGCCCAGCGCGGAACGCTCGGCAAACGTGCGTAAAGATGAGTTTTCAGAAAGACGGACGAAGAACGCTCTCAACATGCCGCACCTGGAAAGTAGAAAGCCGCAGCGCTCGACTGGCAGATGAAGACCACACAACGTTTTATCACAAAGCGGGCACGCCGCAGCGAGGACCGGGTCGAAACGCAACGTGGATTGAACCGGACAGGCAAGAGAGGCTAAGGGTTGAATCTCAGCTCAATGATCTCGTGGGTGTCATGAGGAGCGGGTTCCCACTTCCACTGCCGTAGCGTGTCCTGGGCAGCCTGTGCAAGTAAGGGATGGCCGCCCTTCACTTCAACGGACTTTACCGTGCCGTTGGGAGCAACCACCACGTCCACTTTTACGTTTCCTCTTATGTTCATGGAGCGGGCGAGGGCAGGATATTGTGGAACGACCTTGCTCACAACCCTGCGGGCGCCTGCAGAAGCTTCCTGGGCAGGAGCATGGTTGGGAGCAAACATCAAAATTGGCAAGAGAATGAATAAAGCAACCGCGATACGGATCTTCATGGGGGTCAGGCTGTACCTATCCAGAATAAGAGCGGTTTAATCTGCGGCGTAGATTACTTCGGTAATCCGATGGGGCAAACTTTCACAAAAATGCAGGGGGACAGTCCGCAGGCCGATGCATCGTGAGCGCTGCTGACCGCTCAGTCGCCGTGCTCTTCCAGAAGCTTCTCGACTTCGATGGCAGCCATACAGCCGCTTCCGGCGGCGGTGATGGCCTGGCGATATCGGCGGTCCTGCACATCGCCGCAGGCAAATACGCCGTGGACTTTGGTGCGCACATAGCTGTGCGTCTTGAGATAGCCGTCCTCGTCGGTGTCGAGCTGGCCTTCGAACATCTTCGCGTTGGGATCGTGCCCGATGCCGAGAAACAGCGCGCTGGCTGGGAAGTCCCAGACCTTGCCAGTTTTTACGTTGCGCAGCTTGAGGCCGGTCACTTCCTGCTTAGTGTGATCATAGACATCTTCGACCACCGTGTCGGTCAGAAACTGGATCTTGGGGTTGCTCTTGGCGCGCTCGAGCATGATCTTGGAGGCACGGAAACTGTCGCGGCGGTGGATGAGCGTGACCTTGGTGGCAAAGCGAGTGAGGAACAGAGCCTCTTCCATAGCGGAGTCTCCGCCGCCGATCACCACGATTTCTTTTCCTGAAAAGAAGAAACCATCGCACGTGGCGCAGGAAGATACACCATGGCCGATGAGCTTCTGCTCGTTGGGCAGGCCGAGCCAACGGGCGGAAGCACCGCTGGCGATGATGAGCGCTTGAGCGTGCACCTGCTGCTTGCCGAGATGGAGCAGGAACGGACGCTGGCTGAGGTCCGCACTGGTGAGGTGGGCCATGCGGTATTCGGCGCCGAAACGTTCCGCCTGCTTGCGCATGTTCTCGATCAGTTGCGGCCCCATAATTCCCTCGGGAAAGCCGGGAAAGTTCTCCACCAGCGTTGTGAGAGAGAGCTGGCCGCCGGGCTCGTGGCCCTCGACCACAAGAGGTTTCAGATTGGCGCGCGCCGTATAAAGGGCGGCAGTGTGTCCGGCGCAGCCGGAACCGATGATGACGACGTTGCGAGTTTCGCTCATGATTTGCTAGCCGTTAGATTGCGAATTTTCGATTTCGATGCATGGGCTGCTTCAAGTACCCAAAACCAAATCCTAACCATTCTTCACTTCAAAGGTTTGGCGGCAGGCTTGGCAGATTTCGATTTTGCCGGACCTGCAGTGGGGATCTGGGACAGTTCCGCGGGCACCATGTGACGGACGCCGAGCAGGCTGCGATAGTCAGCCAGCACTTCGGAGGCACTGCGGAATAGCGGTTCGTACGCACTCTGGTTCGGCGCCGGCCCATTGTCGGCGCCACTGCAGCGGGCCAGCGCTACCGACGACTTCCCGAAACGCTCCAGCCGGATGCGGCTGGCGGGAGTGTTGGCCGCAAGCATGGTTGCCGCGCTGCTGATCGAGGAAGCGCTGTCTTCCACCGAGACCTGAATCAACTCTTTGGGGTCGCGCACGTGCAACACGAGCGTCTCGACCATATTTTGTCCATCGTTGCTGAAGGAGTACTGAACGCTGGAAAACAGCGCTTGCACGGAGAATTCCCGGCGAATGCGAACGTAGCGGGCGACCGATGGCTCGTCCGACACTTGTGCGCTTTGCCCGGATTGCAGCGCCGGCTGAAGCGCAGGCTGAAGAAAGTTCGGCGCATCCGTCAGCGTAGAGAGGCCGTGCGAGATTTCGAAATCCGGACCGAACAGGGGCTGCTTGGGGATGCGCGCCAAGGCGGCCGCGATTTCCTTCTGCTCCTCCGCGGACGGTGTACACACATTCAGCACATTGACCTTCACCTGCGGCTGGGTTGAGCTGGGCTCAGCTGCCTGCTGAGACACGGCGGGCAGAGCAAACAGAAAGCTGGCGAGCAGCGGAATGAGTTTTGAGATCACTGCGGAATTCTAAATGATCACGATCAAAACCTTAAACCGCCGAGACCGCAAAGAGTTTCGCCAGGGATGCGAAGGCGGGTAGAATTCATGACATGGCGAATCTGACACTGGTTTATGGCATGCGACTGCTGCCCTCCGAAGACGTGGCCGAGGTGGGACAAGCTCCGGTAAAGCTTGCCAACGGAAGAGAGGCGCACGTGACCATGCACGTGCTCGAAGGCAGCAAGGAGGAGATCGAGAAGCAGTTGCGCACCAGCCTGGAAGCCTTCTTCGATCTGTATCCGGAGATTTAGCAGTTTCGGCGACCTGAGCGCATGAGAGAGTCTTATTGGAAATTGCGCGCGAGACTGCTGGCGGCTGGTCTGTGGCCGCAGGGGTGGATCGCGCGCGGAGCCTGCTATTCCCTGGGTTTCGCCATCGGCCTCTTCGCTCTTCAGCTGCTGCTGAAACTGTTCGCGCCCGCGGCGGCGGCGAGCATCGGGGGATGGGTTAAATTTCTTGTTTTCGATGCCGCGTTGCTGTTTTCCATTCTCGCCTTCCGCTGGCTGAGGCGAAGAATCCTTTGGCGTCTGCGCAACCGGCTGATCGTAACTTACGTCTTCATCGGTGTGATTCCCGCCGTGCTGCTGATCGCGATGGCACTCATCACTCTTTACGGGTTTGCCGGACAGTTCGCCATTTTCGTGGTGACTTCGGAGATCAATTCGCAATTACGCAGGATGGAAGCGGTGAATGCGGCGGTGGGTAACGAATTAGCGGCGCGTTTGGAGCGCGGCGATGACGCCGCAGCCGAGTCCCTGGCCGGACTCAGGAAACGCGATTCCGCCTGGCGCCGCCGGCGGATGTGCGCCTGGTACGGCGATAAGTCTCTGTCTCTCGGCGATGAATCCAAGGTTCTACCTCTCTCGCTTCCTACGTTTGTTAAAGCGGAAGGGCTGCGCGACATCACCCGCGACAATGACGGACTGCACCTGCGCGTGGTCACTCTGCTTCCCGCAGGATCGAAAACCCTCACGGTGGTCAGCAGCGAACCATTTGACAAGGAGTTAGTGGGGAAGATCGCCGCGGACATGGGCGAGATCACGATTTTTGTTTCGGATCTTCCGCAGGAGAACAACACCGGAGCGGGAGATTCCGGAGCACAAAGCAATGCCTCGAATCCCGGAAATAACCAGCACGGAATTCTGATTAACGAGGGAAGTGGCGCTTCTGTGCATCTGCGTCAAGCCTTTGCCGTGGGCACAGTGCCGGCTGCAATCGACGGCATGGACCGTGAGGTCACGTTTCCAGCGCCTCTGTCTGTGCTGGACTGGAAAACCGGAGAACGAGCGCGGGTCGGGGCTTTGGTGCAGGTGCGGACTCGCCCTTCTGTGCTTTACGCTCATCTGTTCGCGGCGCTGGGGGATTTTGTCCGAGGTGTCGAGTACATTTTGCTGGGAATCTTCGTCTTCTTCGCGATCATTGAACTGGTTGCCCTGATCATCGGTACACGTATGACCCGGACCATGACGGGCGCTGTGGCGCAACTCTATGACGCTACCAAGCATGTGGATCGCGGCGACTTCAGCCATCGCATTCCGGTGAAGTCAGACGATCAGTTAGCGCAACTCTCGCTCTCCTTCAATTCGATGACCGAGTCCATCGAGAAGCTGATTCAGGAGCAGAAAGAAAAGCAGCGTCTGGAGGGTGAACTCGCCATCGCGCAGGAAGTGCAGGCACAGCTGTTTCCGCGGCAGGTTTCGGAACTGGAATCTCTCGAAGTGCATGGCTTCTGCCGTCCCGCGCGCACCGTGAGCGGTGACTACTACGACTTCCTCACCGCCAGCTCGCACAAGTTGATTCTGGCAGTCGGAGACATTAGCGGGAAAGGAATCTCGGCCGCCCTGCTGATGGCGACCATTCACTCCGCGGTGCGTGCCTACAGCGTGGAGAGCCTGCCTCAGATGAGGGAGCCGGTGGCCGTGGGCGCGGTAGCCGGAGCGGGCAGAATTATGGCGGCGTGGCCTGAGGGGATCGAAATTTCTCCCGGAGCGTTGCTCGGCCTGCTCAACCACCAGCTTTACGAGAGCACTCCGCCGGAGAAATATGCCACGCTGTTCCTCGGCATCTACGATGGCCGCTCGCATCGGCTGACCTACAGCAATGGCGGACACTTGCCTCCGATCCTGATCGCGGGAGACGGCTCGGTGCGGCGGCTGGAAGCCGGCGGGACCGTGGTCGGGCTGTTCGATAACATGACGTACGACGAAGGCGCGGTGGAAATGCATCCCGGAGAAATCTTTCTGGCCTACAGCGACGGCGTCACCGAGCCGGAGAATGAGTTCGGAGAATTCGGCGAGGAACGGCTGATCGACCTCGTCCGCGAAAACCGGCGCCTGCCGCTGGTGCAGATCAGCCAGACGGTCACTGCGGCAGTCGATGACTGGATCGGCGACAACGAGCAACCGGATGACATCACGCTGGTGCTGGCAAGAGCAAGGTAGCAGCTCTCAGTTGGATCCGGTGGCTGGACCACGGCCCAATCTTCGAAACTCGTTTTCATGCGTCATCACGAAAGAGGCTGCCCCACGCTTCGCGATTTTCGAAGGGTGGGTACCTCGGACGACGGTATCAGGGGCCTTCGCACGGGTTAATCTCCACCCTTCTCCAGGTAACCCGAAATATAGAGTCACGGAATGAACTAGAGATCGGCATTCGTGGTACCCACTCGCGAAAATCACGGCGAGTGGGGCAGCCACAATATAGTGAAACCACTATATCCTGTCGAGCAACCGGTCCGGTTAGATCTTCTGCTTCTTCCACTTCCCCCGCTTGAACAGAATTGCGCTGGCGATGGCCATGGAGCTCTCGGCGATGGCGATGGAAAAGAAGACGCCATTCGAACGCATGTGCAGAGTTATCGCCAGCCAGTAGGCGAGCGGAATCTCGAACAGCCAGAAGCCGAAGAAATTCACGATGGTCGGAGTGATGGTGTCACCTGCGCCATTGAAGGCCTGCATCATCACCATGAAGTAGGCGTAGCCAAGGTTGCCGTAGCTGACGATGCGCAGGCAGGCCGCTCCCAGCGGAACCACTTCTGGATCTTGGGTGAACAGCCGGACGATTGGCTCGGCAAAGAAGATGAAGACCAGTCCGACGGAGCCGAGGAAAAGCATGTTGTAGAGTCCCGTGCGCCACACCGCTTTCTCGGCGCGTTCAGGATGCCCAGCGCCGAGGTTCTGGCCTACGAGAGCCGCCGCCGCATTGCTCATGCCCCACGAAGGCAGGATCACGAAAATCACGATGCGGATGGCGATGGTGTATCCGGCGAGAGCGGCTGCGCCGAAGATGCTTACGATACGCACCAGACCGATCCAACTGGTGTGGGCGATGGCGAATTGCAGAATGCCGGTCAGCGAAACGCGGACCAGCCGCAGAAGAACGCTCCACTGCAGGCGAACCTGGCTCCTCAGGATGCGAAGACGTTCGGTTCCGTGCATGAGGCGATAGAACTGGTAGAGCACGCCGATGCTGCGCCCGGTGAACGTGGCCAAAGCCGCGCCGGTCACGCCCATGCGTGGAAACGGTCCCCAGCCAAAGATCAGGCAGGGATCGAGTATGAGGTTGATGATGTTTGACACCCAGAGCAGGCGCATGGCGATAGCAGCATCTCCAGCGCCGCGGAAGATGGCATTGTTGAGAAACAGCAGCAGCACGGCGAAGCTTCCGCCCAGGCAAATTCTGGTGTAGCCGCTGCCGGTGGCGACGATCTCGGGCGATGCGCCCATCAAACGCAGCAGGTTCGGCGCGAATAAAAAACAAGGAATGCCGATGGCGACGGAGATCATCAAGCCGAGAGCGATCGCCTGCACGCCTGCGACTGCGGCGCCTTCAGGATCTTTTTCTCCGATGCGCCGAGCGACCATCGCGGTGGTGGACAAGCTCAACCCCATAGCCACGGAGAACACCAGAGTCAGCATTGATTCCGTGAGGCCTACTGTGGCGACGGCGTTCGCGCCAAGGCGTCCCACCCAGAAGACGTCCACCACCGCGAACAGGGATTCCAGAACCATCTCCAAAACCATGGGCACGGCGAGGAGCAGGATGGCGCGGTTCAGGCTACCGGTGGTGTAGTCCTGATGCGAGCCGCGAACGGCTTCCACCAGGGATGCCCATAATGTGTGCTGCTGGTCCGCAGCGGAGGCCTTGGCTTCCATAAATCCTGCGAGCTTTCTACGTCAGTCGCCTGGAAAACCGGACGAATGCGCTGAGCGAGTTACGAGAGACAGAACGAGAAGTCCGACTTACGGACTTGAGAGGATGGCGAAACTAGTTTGCGGCGAACTTGCGAGGGTTAAACATGGTCGTTTCCTTGTCGCGGACTGACGAAATTCTATCGCAAGGCGGCGTCGCCGGACAAGATGCGCGCGCTCTATTTGGAAGCATCCGGCAAAGGCTTTTTCGGCAGCAGCGTTACCCCCGCGGTTACGGCTAGGTTTTTCGCCATGCCTCCCACAACCACGGGACCGAGCGGAGTCTCCAGCAGGCCGCGGCCATCGGCGCGAGGCTCGTTTGTGGTGGCGGTGATTGTATCCCAGCGATGGGCGTGAAGCTCGTAGGCAAAAGTGAATGTTGAAACCTCCGCCGGCTTGCCATCATAGGAAATTCCCTTGAAGTCGTGAGGAGTGGCGGTGCCACCGGAAAAGTAAACCTTGTGATCGCGGTCGGCGCCGCCGGCCGCGATGCCGAAGCGCGCCGGACCGGGATGCAGCGGCAGCTTGCTCCATTCAATCTTGATGGGGTCTTTCTTGTCGATCTTGCCCAGCCAGCATTCGTCGGAAGCCACGTAACGTGGGCCGCCTTCCGGGCCGGGCTTGGCGCCGTCGACGATCACAATGGCTTCGTCAGCCACGCCCCCGGCGAGGCCGAAGACGGGAGTGCCGGGGAACGGCGTGGCCTGACTCCAGGTGTCTTTGTCGACGTCGTAAACCTGCACGTTGTTTACCGGGCCAGCTGGCGAGCGGCCGCCGATCAGGTAAACGAAGTGATCGTGCACCACGCCGACAACCGCGCTATCGACCGCAACCGGTATGTCCTTGCCGCGGGACCAGCGGCGGGCGCCCGGTTCATAAACATTCACGTCCGGAACGGTGAGCTCGGCGCCCTGGTTATCCACAACATAGCCGCCCATCAGGACGACCAGCCCCTTCGCTCCAGCGGCGGCGGCGTTCAAACGGCCTGCCACTCCGGGCACCTCGCGACCTTTGCTCCACTTCCCCGAGTGCCCGAGCGTCATGATGTAAATCTGATTCGTAACGTCATCCCAGGTTTTCTTAGGACCCACTCCCATGATGGAAAACAGTTCGAAGCCGCCCTTGAGACTGGCGACAGCGTTGCTCGAAACCGCGGCAGGCATCGAGGGGAACTGGGGTTGGTCGTCTGCGCCCAACAGGATCACGGCGCATAGCAGCAGGAAGGCAAGGGCGGGCAGTTTTTTCATCCCAGATTTTTTCACTCCAGAGATATTACGCCACAATGCCTGGTCAGGTTCGAAAGCTAAATTCTGGTGTCAAAGCAGCTTTCAAAACCAGCTCTTAGAACCAGGTCTTGCGGCGATACTCGCGGTAGGCATCGCCAAATGCAGCTTCGAGGACCTTGGCTTCGCGGCGGGCGCGCACGATCTGCATGACAACGATGGCGGCAAGGGCAAACCACAAGACAGGCCGGTGCAGAACCAGGATGAATCCGGCCAGCATGACCACGCCGAACACGTAGATGGGATTGCGAATCTTTGAATAGACGCCGTTCGTCACTAAGTGATGGGCCTCAGCTCTGATGGCGAACGACTTGCCCAGATGGTAGCGTGCGGCCGCAATCCCGGCGATGCCCACGACCACCAGCACGGAGCCAATGCCGCGTTGCAAGTCCCACGGGCCGGGCCGGGAGAATATCAGCCAAAGACCCGCAGCAACGGCGATGACCTGGGCGGCAGTGAAGACGTAGAGCTGGCGGCCTTCCATGTATATACCTTTCCTTCTCGATCACCTCTTGTTTGATCGGTGCTTATTCAATCAAGCCCTGGCGCACGGCGTGAATGAAGTCGGTATAGGCGGGTGCGTCTCCGCCGGAACGAATCAGGCTGGCGATCTGTCCGCGATGATACGCCGAGTGCAGCAGCACGTGGGTCAGAACGTCCGCCACGGTGCTGGTCCACGGTTCACCTTTGCTGTTCTTGTAGAGGATCGTCTCCGAGAGTTTGGCGGGAGAAAGCCGGGCTAGATATTCGCGCCAGAGCTTGGCGAGTTCGTTGATTTGCGCCGTGCATTCGTCGAGGGTGAAATCCGGCCAGACGGGCAGGCTTTGCGGTTGCTGCTTGAGGCGCTGCAGCCACAGCCGCTCGGCGGCGAGGATGTGTGCCAGAAGTTGCCGTGGCCGCTCGGATGGGTGCGTACTGGCCTTGAATCCGGCGAGTACTTCGCGGTTGGCCCAGTCATCATAGGCGAATTGGCGGCGCAGATGATCGAGAAGTTCCATGAATTGAGATGTCCCAGGATTCGAGCAGCGAGGAGAATCCCGTGTTCAGCCGAAAGCCCCAGGAACAACTTCACACTGTAGTCGGGCTCCGCGGCAAACTGCAACCGGGGAATTCACGGTCCTTTCACATTTCTCAAGTAGACTGCCGTTGAGCTGATAGTGAGATACTCTGAACGAGAAGCGATCAAAGCGAGATCGCTTCTGTGAGACATGCCCCGTAAAGTTGCGACATCGCGGACCGCAATAGAAGAGACCGGTGCATCCGACACCGCCGAGGCCAAGCCGGGTCAGAATCAGGAAGCCGGCAAGAAAGCCCCAAAAAAAGGCGGGGGATCGCTCGACGATCTGGCGCGCACTGCGCTCCGGGCCTTCCTCATCGCTCGTGACGCCGCTTCGAACGTACCTGACCTGCTGACCCACTCTTCGCGCATGGCTTTCCTGGCCATCAAGGAATGCGAACAGGAACTCGACATCATTGAGCGTTACATCGATGAGCGCCTGCCGGCGGCCATCACGCGGGTAAACGAAGCGCGGGCGCGCCAACTGTTGACCAGCCTGAAGTGCACCACCGACCTGGAGCGCATTGGCGACTTGATGATGAGCGTGGCCATGCGGGTGCAGTCCCGTACGGCGAAGATGGCGGCTTCCGATGTCCGCCAACTCGTGGAGATGTCGGCAATCCTGCGTGAGATGCTCGATTTGGTTTATCGCGGCTTCGTCGACCTGGATCTGGAGTGCGCCCGCAAGGTTCTGCAAATGGACAAGGACATCGACCGCGTCTGTCACGGCTTGTTCCAGAAGCACCTCACTGAACATGCGGCAACGAGCAATCCCTCGAGCTTTGACGTGCTGCTGATGGCGCAAGCCTTGGAGCGCGCCGGGGACCACACCACGAATCTCGCCGAAGATCTCTATAGCCTGATCGAAGGGCGCAGCTTGCGGCACGCGCCCAAGAAGAGGGCGGCAACTTAAAAGCAGCGGCCAGCGGCCAGTTGCCAGTTCTCCCTTTCCGTTTCTTCGATGAGCGTCGCGTTTCTTGCTGGCAACTGGCGGCTGGGGTTCGGGAAATTCATCATTCGTTAACACGCGAGAAACATCCCCGCAACATTCCCAACATACATTCAATGCAGAATCCGGCACCAAAGAGGGATCTGGCGCTGCGCGACGCCGCCACAAGTGACGATGCACTTTCCCATGGAATCTCACGAGCCGGAAGGCAATGCGGGCATTGCGCCTATGCCTCGCTTGCTCGTCTTTGTGGTCGAAGACGAGGAAGACATCGCCCGGCTGATCTCCCACAACCTGCAGGCAGCCGGTTTTGACGTGCAAAGCTTTGTGAGCGGCGCATCGGTGGTTTCGGAAGCATTACGCGAAATGCCGTCGCTTTTTCTTTTGGATGTGATGCTGCCTGGTACGGACGGCTTTGACCTCTGCCGGCAGATTCGGCAGAGCCCGGCGCTTTCCGCGACGCCGGTTATTTTCCTGACCGCAAAAACGGCCGAGGCCGACCGGGTCAAAGGGCTCGAACTGGGCGGAGACGACTACGTCACCAAGCCCTTCAGCCCACGCGAACTGGTCGCCCGGGTGCGCAGCGTACTCCGCGGCGTGCGCCAACCGCCGGTAACTCCGGAAGTGCTTCATGTGGGCGACCTCGAAATCGATGCTTCTTCGATGACGGTGCAGGTGCGGGGAAGAGCGGTTATGACCACCGTGCGCGAGTTTCGCTTGCTGGAATATCTGGCTAGCCACCTCGGCCGCGTGCTCACGCGCGATCAGTTGCTGGACGCAGTGTGGAAAGAGACTCCCTTTGTAACGCCGCGCTCGATTGACGTTTACGTGCGCCGGCTGCGGGAGAAAATAGAGATGGATCCCCGCCACCCGAAATATCTCAAGACTCTGCGCGGTATCGGCTATCGCTTCGAATCGCCGAAGTAGAAGAGCAGTGTCCAGGGGCCAGTGGCCAGTGGTCAGCAGCTCAAGGAGTAAACTCTAGCTGCCTCGCCGCTGACGTGTTCATGACTGGCCACTGATCACTGGGAACTGATCACTGGCCACTGGCCACTGCCTTTTGATTTATCCTGTCCTATCTCTTCATGACCCGGCCTAAATCACTGTGGAAAGCGGACGATCAAACAGCCCGTTTGTCCGAGCTTACGGCGCCATCGGATGATTCCGCCAAAGATCACTCCCTGCGGCGGGATGTGCGCTCGCTGGGCGCGTTGCTCGGACGAGTGCTGGTGGAGCAGGTGGGCCAGGAGCTATTCGATACCGTGGAAGATCTGCGCCGGCTCATGATTCGGCATCGCGAGCGGGTTGGACACAATGACGCCCGGTACGGTCCGGGCGACGGGGTTCGTGGCGAACTCATGGCCAAGGCGCAGGCGATGATTTCAGAAATGGACTTGACGCGCGCTTATCAGGTGACCAAGGCCTTCGCCATCTATTTCGAACTCACGAATCTGGCGGAGACGAACCATCGCAAGCGCCGGCGCCGGGCGGGCCAACTGGATCGGCAACATACGCCGCTGCCCGGCTCTTTCCACGGGACGTTATTGCGAATGAAGCAGGCCGGAATCTCTGCCGACGCGGCGCTGGAGGCTCTTCGTCAGATCGTGGTGACGCCTGTATTCACAGCCCATCCCACGGAAGTGGCTCGCCAGACGGTTCTGCTGAAGCGTCGCCGCATTGCCGAACAACTCGAACGCCTGGATCGTCTTCCCCTCACCGTAGGGGAGGCTCTGCGATGCGAACAGATTATCCACGCCGAAATTGCCGCACTTTGGCAGACTGACGAAGTTCGGCAAACCAAGCCCACGGTCAACGACGAGATCCGCACCGGACTTCGCTATTTCCGGCTTTCGCTGTTTGAAACACTGCCCCGCATCTATGGCGAAGTGGCAGAAGCGGTTCGCGAGGTCTACGGAATTGTTCTCGACGCGGAGGAATTGCCGAACCTGTTGAGTTTCGGGTCGTGGATCGGAGGCGATCGCGATGGCAATCCTCTGGTCAAGCCCGAATGCGTGAAGGATGCGCTGGAACTGGCGAGGACCGTGATTCTGCGCGAATACATCCGGCACGTTGAGTTCCTGAGCGATTGCCTGAGTTCGTCGTCGCGGCAGGTGGGCGCGTCCGCGGAACTTCTTTCGCGGCTGGCGCAGTATGAGCGTTCGATGCCCGGCGCTTCCATACTGTGGGGACCGGCGAACAAAGTGGAGCATTATCGCCGCTTTCTTTCCTATGTGCTTTACCGCCTGCAGCGCAGCCGGGAAGGCTTGGGCGCTAAGAGTTCGTATGAAGGTGCGGCGGAGTTTGAATCCGATCTGGTTCTGCTGCGGGCGAGCCTGACGGCGAATCGCGGGCAGCGGCTGGCAGAGGCTTTTCTCGATCCACTGTTGCGCCAATTGCGAACATTCGGCCTCCACTTGCAGGTTCTCGACATCCGCCAGCATGCCCGCGTGCACGCCGAAGTCCTGCAAGAGATCGGCGCGAACAGGATCGAGGTAAGAAAGATCGAACTCAGAAGCACCGAGCGGAAAAGGAACAAACTCAGAAAATCCGAATTAAGAACAACTGGGCCGGCTTTGGCTGCAGGCGCTGCTTTGCCTGAGCGCGATACGGCTTCGCCTCAGACCCGAGAGCTGATCGAGACCTTCCGCACGATTCAGCAACTCAAGCAGACTTATCCGGCGCAGTCCATCCGGCAGTACATCATCAGCGGAGCGGAGTCCGAAGACGACGTGCTAAACGTGGTTCGCCTGGCTAAGGTTTGTGGCGTGAGTCTAGCTGGTTCCGAGGTCGATCCCGGATTGATGCCGGTGCCGCTATTTGAGTCGATCGATTCCTTGCGCGAGTCCGGAAGCGTGATGCGCCGTCTTTGGCGAAATCCCGAGTATCAATCGTTACTCGATTCCTGGGGCCGGTGGCAGGAGGTTATGCTGGGCTACTCCGACTCCAATAAAGATGGGGGGATGCTGACCAGTACGTGGGAACTGTACAAGGCGCATCGGGAGTTGCATCACGCGGCGCAAGAATGCGGAGTGAGACTGAGGCTCTTTCATGGGCGGGGCGGCACGGTGGGGCGTGGCGGCGGCCCTACGCATGCGGCGATTCTGGCTCAACCAGACGGCTGCTTTTCTGGACGCATCCGCATCACCGAACAGGGAGAAGTTCTCAACTGGAAGTACGCCGATGCGGTGCTGGCGGAATGGAACCTGGAGTTGATGATTGCCGCCAGCCTGGAAGCGCTCACGCGAACTGATGCCCAGTCAGCAAGAGATCAGGCACGCTGGGAAGAAGCCATGGAAGAAATGTCGGGCGAGGCCTACCGCGTCTATCGCCGCGATATCGCGGAGAATGCCGATGTGCTGGAATATTTCGAGCAGGCCACGCCCGTGCAGGAACTGGATACGGCGCGCATCGGCTCACGGCCCTCTCGCCGGACCAAAGGCCGTCGTCTGGAGGATCTGCGCGCCATTCCGTGGGTATTCGGATGGATGCAAAGCCGCCACGCCGTTCCGGCCTGGTACGGAGTAGGCCAGGGACTCCAGAGCTTTGCCGCGAAGGGGACGGGCCACGAAACGCTGCTGCGCCAGATGTTAAAACATTTCGCTCTATTCTCGGACTTGGTGCGCAACGTTGAACTCGGCATGGCCAAGGCTGACCTCGACATTGCCCGGGTTTATTCCAGTCTGGTGAAGAGTGCGGCGTTGCGCAGGCGCGTGTTCGGCATGCTGGAAGACGAGTTTCTGCAGTCGCGGCGGATGATTTTGCGCATCTCCGGTCAACGCGAGTTGCTGGCGGGTAACCGGGTGCTGGCGCGCTCCATTCATCTGCGCAATCCCTACGTGGATCCGATGAGCCTGATCCAGGTGGAGCTTTTGCGGCGCAAGCAGCTAGGCGAGGACCTGGGGACACTTGAGTATCCTCTCGGCGCGACCATCAATGGGATCGCGGCTGGACTGCATAACACGGGATAGGGCTGAGGCTCTCCGCTAACCATCCGGTTCGAGCCCCGTCTGTAGTATGTTGTTCTACGGGAACTCGCCGAAGTGTGTCGCGTCATCCCCGTGCAGTGCGGAACCGGCGCCCCTTTGCGTGCGTACCTGCAATCAGCCATTGCCATTCTTGCTCCAATTCGGCCACTCCCAGAAAGAGGTCCCATGTCTATTTCCAGAGTCTTCCTAGGGCTGTTCCTGGCTTTGCCCATGGTTATGCTGGGGCAAAATGCGACGCTCAACTCCGCTGCCAGTGCAGCGGCGGCTGCCGACGAAACAAAAGACGCTCCCAAGCTCTCACACTTTGACCCGACGCTGGTTGACAAGACGCTCAACCCATGCGACGACTTCTACAAGTACGCCTGCAACAAGTGGATCGCCGCCAATCCCATTCCAGCCGATCAGGTCTACTGGAGCACCGGAAGCGGCCTGGAACTGTGGAACGATACCGTGCTGCGCGAGACTCTCGAAGCGAACAGCAAGAACGATCCCCAGCGCAGTCCCGTGCAGAAGAAGATCGGCGATTATTGGGCCGCCTGCATGGACGAAAGTGGCATTGAAGCGGCCGGGCTGAAACCGCTGCAGCCGGAACTGGAACGCATCGCCGCCCTTAAGTCCAAGAAAGAGATCACGCTCGAAATCGCCCATCTTCATCACTTGTTTCCCGGCGCCTGGGCGCAGTCTGACAATCAGACGAACTCTCCGTTTTTTGGCTTCACCGGGCAGCAAGACTACGACGACGCTTC
>Ga0187890_10000795_pt1 | contig 22752 bp, 19 predicted proteins | sample June2016WEW_21_1_FD_133005 | JGI IMG/M metagenome (GOLD analysis project Ga0187890, IMG submission 133005) | Peatland microbial communities from SPRUCE experiment site at the Marcell Experimental Forest, Minnesota, USA - June2016WEW_21_10 | ecosystem: Environmental > Terrestrial > Soil >... | reverse complement strand
CCTCTATGACCCGCAAGGGAAGCTCGCCTGGACGGGCCAGGCCGCCGCTCCCGCCGACGACGCCGGCAACGGACAACAGCTTTCCCTGGTGATTCCGGGCTCGATGCTGCGCGACGGCTCTTTTACGATTGCTGTTTCCGGCATCGCGGCTCATGGGGAACGGACCGCAATCGACAAGTACATCTTCGATCTTCGTCTGGCCGATTGACTCGCCTGCAATGACGCCTTACAATTCTCCCGGCCCATAAAAAACGGAAAGGTAAAAAACGTCAATGTCCGAAACAAACGAAAGAACGCACGTTTTCGATGCGGAAGCGTCGGTCCTGAAGGGCCATTTGAAGCTTCCGGTTTCTCAGCAGATCGAACCCCAAACCCACTCGAAACTCGCCGCGAAGGGCGGGTACTTCAGCCAGCGCCTGGATGGTTACCGGCTGGAGTCGGTCATCTCCTTCCGCTCCTCGTACAGCCATGTGGCGGGCAACCGCAGCCTCAAGCCCGGAGAGGGCTGGCACACCTTGACGACCACGGTCGTTGAGGGGCTCAATGTGCTCGACGTGCTGACCGCCGACCGCGTCGTCGGGCAAACCATCACCGAGCATCCCCTCATTGGCTACGTGCCGTCGATCTCCTTTCTCGGCACCCGCTTTGAGAATCTGCGCATCGCCGGCCACCCGGTCGAGCTGGACATCGATCACGAGATCTTTGGCGCCAAGCCGGCCGTTGACGCGCCCTACACCGGGGATCGTGGCTTTCTGGGCCGCGTCTCCCGCCAGTATGAGCGCATCCGCCAGCACAAGGATCTGCCAGCCGAGCTGCTCGAACGGTACAATCGACTTTCCTCTACTCTCGGCGCTTCGGAGGCGGTCGAATGTTCACTGGTCAACCAGGCGGCTGGGCGCTACCCTGGGCGTTCCTTCGGGCACGTGATCACCATTCCCGGCTTCGGCGTCATCACCCTGATGAAGGTGACCGTGAAGCACGAGGACCTGCACGAGGAAACGAGAGTTCCCAAGAAGACGACCTTCACCCTGACGATGATCGATCTCAAACTGGGCTGCATAGTCGACGGCGACGTGCCTGTTGGGAATGGCTCCTCCAACGGAGGCCCCGGATAGTATTCCGAACCGTTCCCTGGAATGCCCGCAGGACAATGAGAATTACTTCGGGTCCGGCGGGCATGTGGGAACGGTTTGGCTACGTTTGGCGGGGTTTTCGGCCTTGGTTACTTCCATGCGCAGCGACCCTTTTGCTGCTATTTCTAATTCCTCTCCAGGACACACGCCCCGGCAGCGCGAAGGCTGCGTATGACTACGCCTGGAAACTCTTCCAGCATGGGAGACTAGCCGACAGCCAGCGAGAGGCCGAAGAAGGGTACAAACATTTCCGCATCTCCAACTCCGAGCGGGCTGCGCAGTTTCAGCTACTGCAAGCCGAAGCAATGGTACTGCGTGGATTGCATAAAGATGCTCTGGGTCTCCTCGATAGCTACCACCCCGATTCCAACCATCCTGATGAAACCATTCGTAAGCTGGCGATAGAGGCCGAAGCGCTGACAAGCCAGCAACAGTTGTCCGAGGCAAATCATAGACTTACGCAGGCCGATGATCTTTGCAGAGTCAAAGCCTATGCATCCTGCGGGTTTGTGCTCCGGGCGCGGGGCATCCTAGCCGTCAGACAGGGGCAAATCGGCGCTGCCCGTCTTTTTTTTCTTGACTGCCTCCAATTTGCCCAAGCCCATCATGACAGGTTCCTGGAAGCAAGCGCATCCATTAACATGGGATGGGCCGCGATGCAGGTCAATCGCTATGACGAAGCGGTGGATTGGTCGAGGTCCGCGTACCGGGCTGCCGTGGAATTGGGTGCGGAAGACAAGGCCCAGATAGCATTAGGCAATCTCGGTTGGGCCTATTACCAGTTGGGAGACGACGAGCGGGCACTGGAGCAGTTTCTCGAGGCGGAGAAGACAGCCGCAAGCCTCGGAGATATTCGCTACGAACTCAAATGGATCAGTGACGCCGGGTATGTCTATCACGATACCGGCGATCTGGCCCGCGCCGCGCAGTCCTATCGCCAGGCGCTCTATCTGGCAAAGCAGATCGACAGCAAGGAAGACATCGTAAACGCGCTGGAAGACCTGGCCCAGGTTTCAGTGGAGACCGGCAAGCTGGACGAAGCAAGCAGTTATATCGACCAGGTAACTCCCATGGAACGCGCGGGCGGCAATCGGCTGAGCCCGAACGTGTTGCTGACCCAGGGAATGCTGGCGGCCGCGCGGCTCCAGGACCGGCAGGCGGAATCCCTCTTTAGCGCGGTCCAGAACGACCCGGCAAGTCCAACCACCACGCGGTTGGACGCCGGAGACGAGCTGGCCAGACTGTATGAGCGGCAAGGGAATGCGCAGGCCGCGGAGCGGACGTACAAAGCCACGCTGACCAACTTCGAGTCAGCGCGGGCCGAACTTAGGAACGAAGAATCGAAGCTCCCGTTTCTGGCCAACGCCGCGCGCATCTACGACGACTACATTCACCTGCTGGTGCAGCAAGGCAGGAGCGTTGAGGCGCTGGCCGCGGCCGATCAGAGCCGCGCGAGGACGCTGGCGCAAGGCCTGGGCCTGGCTGTGGACAAGACCGCCTTCCGGCCGGCGGCGCTGAATCCTCGCCAGATCGCCCGCAAGACCGGCGCAACGCTGCTCTTCTATTGGCTGGGTGCCCGGCAGTCCTACCTGTGGGCGATTGCGCCAACAAGGATTGCGCTAATTCAGCTTCCCGCGAAGGACGAGTTAGTGGCCCGCGCCGAGCGCTACCGCAAGGCTATTCTGGACTTGCAGAATCCCGTGGAAGAGAGCAATGAGGATGGGCAGGCGCTTTATAAGTTGCTTGTAGCTCCGGCGGCGAAGCTCATCCGTCCCAACGTCCCGGTTATGATCCTGTCCGATGGAGCGCTGAACCAATTGAACTTTGAAACGCTGCTGGTTCCCGGCCCGGGCCCGGGGATTGGCCTGAGTTCAGCCCCCGGCCCCAGGATGCATTACCTGCTCGAAGACGCAACCCTGCTCTCGGCCCCATCGCTGGCCATGCTCGCCGCGGCGAAGCCTGCCCGAATTGGGGATCGAAGCCTGCTCCTGCTCGGCAACCCGGTTTCGCCCAGCGAGGACTATCCCAGCCTTCCCCTCTTCGGGTTCGAGATGACCCGGATTGAAAGGCATTTTGCCGCTAACCGCCTCGCCGTGTCCGAGGGCCGGCAAGCCAGTCCCGAAGCCTATCTCTCCAGCCATCCGGCGAAGTATTCCTATATTCATTTTGTAGCTCATGCGGTTGCCAGCCGCACCGACCCTTTGGATTCGGCCATCATCCTCTCCCGCGGCCTGGCCGGCGAAAGCTCGTTCAAGCTTTATGCCCGCGACATCATGCGGCACCCCATCGATGCCCGGCTGGTCACTATCTCGGCCTGTTATGGCAGCGGCACGCGTACTTATGCGGGCGAAGGATTGGTGGGGCTGTCCTGGGCATTTCTTCGCGCCGGCGCGCAAAGCGTAATCGGTGCATTGTGGGAGGTAAGCGACGACTCGACGCCGCGCTTGATGGACACACTCTATCAGGGTCTTGAAGACGGCCAGACTCCCGCGGTTGCGCTCCGCCAGGCAAAACTCGCCTTGCTGCATTCCCAGAGCAGATTCAGTGCGCCGTTTTATTGGGCTCCATTCCAGATCTACACCAGGCAATAAGTTGCCATTGCCATTCGCAAACTGGCGCCCCGCCATGAGTAACTTTGGCGCCATGGGGATGAAAGACGCCAGCCGCGGCAGGGCTGAATGAGTCAATGCTGCCGGAGGCTATACTGGTCTCGTCTCTGCGAGCTTCAGCGATGCGACCCGAACTGATCCAAGCTGCCGCCGCGCTGTAACGAACCGCCGCCGGCCTGTCTCTTACCCAATGGAAAGCGAGGTTCTGATGGAAGTGACAATCAAGCACGTTGACCGCGTGAAGTTCGCCATTCACGCCCGATCGCACACCATTCTCTGCGACCAGCCGGCGGAAAATGGCGGCGAAGACTCCGGCATGACGCCTCCCGAGCTGCTGCTTGCGTCGCTGGGTTCCTGCGCGGCCTTTTATGCCGTGCAATACCTGAAGACGCGGCGCCTGGCGGAGAGCGGCGTGGAGGTTCGAGTGACCGCCGAAAAGCTAATGCAGCCTGCCCGGATGGGCAATTTCCGGGTTCATGTTTTTTGCCCCGTCCCGCTCACGGAAGAGCAGGCGGAAGGCCTGATGCGCAGCGTGCATCACTGCCTGGTTCACAACACGCTGCTGACGCCGCCGGAGATCGAGATCGAGCTGGCCATACCCCCCATCTGAAGGCCGGGGACTCCCTCGCCGTAGCGCTTCTTCTCTTGGATTGGGACCGGAAAACACCGTCTTGTCCAGGAACGAGGCAAGCCATTATTTGGAATGGCGCGGATGGAACAAGGTGGAGGATTGCCTGCGTCCGCCCGCTTGCATCATATCTTGTATCTTTCCTCTGGCGCGAAGATCTTCGGCCAGCCGCCATCCCGGTCGAGCGCCGGCGGTTTCACGCCGCCCATCTTCCATACCTGGGACAGCTTCCCATCGATGCCCGCGCATCTCAGGGCAATCCTTACCGGATCGGGTAAGAAATACACGCCTGGGAGATGCGGACACGAGCGCGCTGCTCGAATCAATCGATTTGTTATCAGAGAGTTAGATGCGGCGTGAGTTTGGTCCTTTGGATGCATTCAATTTCTCGTTAGATATGCCGGATCGACCGGCGATACAAGCCGCCGTGGCCGGGAGCCTGGCGGAATAGAGGAGCGGCACCATGAACATCTATCGATTTGGAGTGTTTGGATTGGCGGCGGGTTTGGTGGCGGCCGGGGCGACGGGCTGCGCTTCGAAGAACTATGTGCACACCCAGACTGCGCCTCTGGTGGAACATAGCGACGCACTGGAAGGCAAGACGGCGGCGAACAACCGGCAGATTCACGATGTGAACGACCGGGCGCAAGCGGGCATCAAGCAGGCGCAGGGCGCGGCGGACTCGGCAGGCCAGAACGCACGCAACGCCAGCCAGGCCGCGGGCGATGCGCAGAGCGCGGCCGACAACGCCGTGCATCGCGCGGATTCGCTGGAAAGCGTGGTGAAGGGGCTGGACAATTACCGGCCGGTGGCCAGCGTGAAGGTGACCTTCGGCTTCGACAAGTCGGTGCTGACCAAGGACGACCGCGAGCAGTTGGACAGCTTTGCGGCGCAGCTTGGTTCGGCCAGGAGCTACATTCTGGAAGTGACCGGGGGAACGGATTCGACCGGGCCGGCCCAGTACAACTATGAGCTGAGCCAGCGGCGGGCGGACGCGGTGGTGCAATACCTGGCGTCGAAGTATGGGATTGCCGCGCATCGGTTCTATCTGATCGGGATCGGCAAGGACAAGGAAGTGGCGCCGAACACGACCGCGGAGGGGCGGAAGCAAAACCGGCGGGTTGAAGTACAACTGCTGTCGAACATGGGCGATCAAGGCGCGCAGACCGCGTCGAACACGGGTGTGGGTGGGGCGAAGTAGTGATTGCGAGGGGTCGCGGCCCAGGCAAGCGCCTGGCTGGACAGAGGGCCAATCCCATGGCGGGATCGGCCCTCTTTGCGAAGGGGCAAGTTCGCGGAGTCCGGGCACGGAACCCCGAAGCCGCATGCCGTGGCGGGCGGCCCGCATCTCAATCCTCCATCCCAACAGGGCGCATGAAGGCGCGGGAATTCGGGGATTTGGGGCGGAAAAGCGTTGTTTCTGGCTCAAGACCAGCGCAAAACGGGCCAGAATTCGCGGGTCTTGTTTACCGATCGGGGTAATAATATACTTCGCAAAATGGCGTGATATAGAGGGATAAAGCGGGAAGCTGCGGGATGGTCAGCGCCCTAGTTGCGCTCTATAACTTCTCTGACGATCCGCTCCGGGGCTTTCTGGAAGGGATTTGTGTAACAACAGACATGGCAAATAGACGAGGAACTAAAGTTTCGCGATAGCGGCCACGAGATCCTTCGGGAGAATCGACTTGCTCATAAGCGTGAAGGCGTGGCCTTGTTTGGTGGCAACTTCCATGAGACTATTTGCAGATGTGTTCCCAGAAAAGAGCAGAATCTTGCATTTTGGACAGGTAGCCTTGAACCTGATTGCCAACTCGATGCCGTTCATTTGAGGCATGACCACATCGGAAATCAAGATGCCTGGACAACAAGACTCCGCAGCCTGCATCACCTTTTCGGCGTCCGTGAAGGCGGTTGCCTGAAAGCCGGACGCATTCAGGATAGCGGCGATAGTCGATGCGGTTCCCGGCTCATCGTCCACTACGAAGACGGTCTGAGAGTGGCTTTCTGGCATTGCGGATTTTATCCTGTCCCGCCGGATAGTCCCACGAGCGCCCACGATCGCCGCTAACGCGCTGAAGCCGCCGTGTTCCCCCAAGGGGCTTCGATCCGAGAAAAGGTGTTGCAGGGAACTCTACGTGCAAATACCCGCGCTGTCAAACAGGCCTCTTACGCTGCACTCCATTCCCGTGCGTTTTCTGCCATTCGGCTTCCCGGCGGGTGGCCCGCGTCTCAATCTGCCATTCAATTTTGGGTGCCCCAGGTCCCGATTCATGGACCTGTGGTCGCTTAGAACTCAACCTTCCCAGCGGCCGATTGGGACTCGTACGATTGGTCCTGAAGCGGGGCTGCTTCGCTCAAACATTCTAAATTCCCAGATCCCAGAAGTGGGATCTGGGGCACTCGGGCTGCGCGTTTTCCGGCTATAACGCACAACGGGATCAAAAAAACGGCCCCCGTCATTGACGGGGGCCAAGTTGCCTTGGTTCTCTCGTGTATCGAGAGCTTGATTGGCGGCCAACGGCGTACGGCCGCCGGAGCGGAGATCCCATAGCAGGAGGGCTGCGGTCTAGGGCCGCTCCGCGCCGGTCAAGGAAGCCACACCCTGGGGTGATGCGGCTCCCTGGGCCGCCAAACTGTTTTCCATCAACCGAATGCGTACGCTGCTGGTCCGGACCGGCTTGTCCTCTTCATCGCCGGCGCCGCGGGCATTGCCCAGGGCCACTGCGTGCAATCGGTAGACAGGAATTTCATGTTGCGTAACCAGGTAGCGCTCGACCACCTGGGCAAACCGCTCAGAGTTCTGAATGCCGGCGCTGCCGGCCACGGGGGAGTGAGCTTCCACCTCCAGGATGTAACCGGGCTGGCCCGTCACCTTGGCTGCCAGATCGTCCAGCCGCTTGCGGGCATCGGCCGACAGCACGGGCTGTCCGCTGTGGAAGACTACCTCAACCTCCACGACCTGGTTGTAGCTGTCCAAGCCGTTCACGGTGGTATTCAACTGGTCCACGCGGCCGCTTGCACTGCGGGCTGCTGAACCGGCCTGCCGAGCCTGTGCGCCGGCGGCGGTAGCCGTCTGGTTGGCCGCATCGGCCGCGGATTGGGCTTGACGAATGCCCGCCTGCGCCCGGCTATCCACCTCCTGGATATCCTTCGCGTTCCGGCCGCTGAGCTCATCGAGCTCGCTGAGTCGGTCATTGAGAGGATCTGTTTGCCTCTTCACCCACTGCTTGCGCGCGAAGGGGTTCACGCGTCCCCAGAAGCCCTCCTTCGGGGCATTGGCGGCCGGCGAAGAGGGCTGCTGCGCCGAAGGAGGAGTGCTCTGAGGAGAAGCGGAAGGCTGGGCCTGTTGGGCGAGCGCGGGAATTCCGATTGCAGATGCCAGCAGAATTACGGCTAGCTGGCTGGGGGACGGGATAAAGTGCTTCAATTTGCTCTTCATAGTGTAGGTCTCCCTCTCGGGCGATTTCTCCGCGAATGGCTCTTATCTGGCTGACGAGCGCAGCGTCCGTTCTTCCATACAGGCTGCACGGCGCGTGCCAAAGCCGCCGCCGCCGGGATGAAATCGGCAATCGATTGAGATTGTTCAGCTTACGGAATAGAAGCTGTGCAGGGCGGAGAGAATCGGGCGGCCAACGGGAGCTGCCGGGCGTGTAAATCTTGCTGGAGCGGGTATTTTCTACACCATCGATCTAGCTGCTGAGTTCGCCCAGCAGCACCTTGGCCTTGGCGGCCAGCGTGTGCGCGCCTTCCACGTCGCCGGAGGCCAGCGCCTCCCTGGCCAGCTTCAGGTATTCCCTGATCTGGGCGGCCGTTTTTTGCTCCGGCTCGCTGAGTTGGCGGCCAATGCCGTTCAGGCCTCTATCGATAGCCGCGATCGAATCTGCGGTTTGCTGGCGCAGATCGGAGGGTTCGCCGGAAGAAAGCTGGCCGACGGCGCTCACCCCAGGGGCTTCGCCGGCGGCTGGCGGAGCAATAGCCGGAACCTGCTGCGCATTGCCCGGAGCTTGCTGGGAGCCGCCAGCTTGCTCGCTATTCCCGTTGGCGGGCTTTTTGTGCCTTGCTCGCGGCCTGGGCCTCGCCGCCGGCTGTATTGGGGCGCTGGAGGCGATGGGCACGCTGGGAATCGTCGCGTCCAGGGGCGGATGCTCGACAGCGGGCGGAGCTGGCTTGGAGGCGGCGTCGATGGGTGGCGCAACCGGCTGAACCGGATGCCGATGGAACACATGGATGCACCCCGTCAGAAGAAACGGCAGCAGCCATGCGACGCTTCTGGCGTGGAACTTCATCCCCAAAGCCCGTCCTTGCTTTGTACACTCGCCGGTTTGAGAGGCCGGCGTCCCCATTCCGCGGGAGCAAGTGGAATTCGCATCAGAAACTCGGCGCCATGCTCTGAACTCGATTGTACTTCGATGCTTCCATGGTGCAACTGGAGAATCCGGTAGGTCATGGCCAAACCGATGCCGCTGCCGCCGCTCTTGGTGGTGAAGTAGAGGTTGAAAACCTTCTCCCGAATCTCGTCGGGAATGCCGGGGCCCTGATCGGCGATGCGCAGCAGGGCGAATCTCGACCCCGGCGACGAAGTGGGCATCGCGGCGCCTTTCGGGGTTGGGGCATCGCCGCGCCCGGTTCTGCGCTCTTCTTCGAGAACGACTTCGAGCATGCCGCCTTCCGGCATGGCCTGGGCTCCGTTTTGAATCACGTTCAGCACCGCTTGCTTGATGAGATCGGCATCGATATTGGCCAAAAGGGGTCTCTCAGGCATCTGGCTGACCAGGGTTACATTGCGCGTGGCAAGCTCCGCCGAGGCCAGAGCCAGCACATTGCCGATGACCGCGCAGATGTCCTGTTCGCGGAGGTGCAGTTCGACGGGCCGGGAAAAGTCCACCAGCATCTGCACGACGCGGTCCAAGCGGTGGATCTCGGCGTCGATCACCTCCAGGTGACGGATGGCCGGGGAGTTGGGGTCGCCTAGTTTGGTCTTGAGCAGCTCCAGGTGTACCACGATGGCGTTGATGGGGTTCTTCACTTCGTGGCCCACGCCGGAGGTCAGTCTGCCGATGGCCGCCATGCGCCGGGAGAGCTCCAGCTCGGACTCGATCTCCTCGGCCGATTCCAGGTCGTGCAGAGTGACCAGCGCGCCCAGCCCCTGGAGGGTTTCGCCGTCGTGGATGAAATCCAGCGACACCTGAATCCGCCTCCCGGTCTCGGTGAGGATATCTTCCTGGACGAGGGTGACGCCGGCATCGAAGGCCTCGCGCAGAGTTTTGCCGAGCACCGTCGACCGATCGAAGACCTCGCGCGCATCCTGGCCCAGGATGATGCCCGTCTCTTCGGGCAAAAAGCGGCGCGCCGCTTCGGAGACCAGCACGGCTCGGCCGTCGCCGGTGAAGAGCAGGATTCCGTCCTGCAAGTTGCCCAGAATCCGATCGAGATTCTCCTTCAAAGCGGAGAAGACCTCTTCCACGTTGCGCATGCGCTGGCCAAAGCGCTCGATCTTGTGGGAGACGCGGGCTTCCATATCCTGGCGGGGCGTCTCATCCTCCTGGCCCCGGTTTTCGGCGCCGGCAGTCCAGTAGTCCAACTGGCGGCTGATCTGCTGCAGGGGGCGAAGGGCGATATTGCTGAGCAGGAAGGCCGCGGCCAGCGCCGTTGCGAGCGCCAGGCCCATGAGCGTGAGAGCCGCCCTTAACCACGGTTCATAGACGGCGCGCAGAAAGGTGGTGCGCACGCCCACGTGCACCGTGGCAAACGGCTTTCCATTGCGCTCCAGGGGCGCCACCACGTCGAAGACGCGGGGCGGACCGAGCATGACCGCTATCAACTGAAAGGGATTGGTGTCGCGGAGCTGGCTCAAGTCGGGACGGACGGGCAGGGGTTTGTCTTCATTGTCGGGATTGGTGCTTAGCAGCGTGCTGGACCGGCTGTCGCCAATGTTGATGTCGTATACGGTGAGCGAGTAGCGGTTCACCGAGTCGACCACTGCCTGCAACTGCGCATCGTTGCGCACCGCCTCGGCCTCCATATTGCGCAACTGGGCCGGATTGTCAGGATCGACCGTGCGGTCTTTGAGGCCGGTCAGAAGGGCATTTTGCAGGGCAAAGCGAATCTGGTTGGCCACCATGAGATTGGTGTCAAAGGACTGGTGCACGGCCGAGCGAAGAAGCTGGCTGACGTAAACCACCGAAAGCATCCCGGATATGGCAAAGACCAGGGTGGTGACGGCCAGAACGAGTTTGGTCTTCAGGCGCATGGGCTCAGCCTTGCCGGCCGGCGGGGGCGCGACTGTACTCTTTCAGCTTGTTGTGAAGAGTCTTCAGGCTCACGCCCAGGATTTCGGCGGCGCGCGTCCTGTTTTGCCCGGTGGCCTCGAGGGTGCGCACGATCAGCATCCGTTCGGCCTCGTCCACGGTGGAGCCGACGCGGACCGGCACGACGCCGGTATCGATGGATAGCGCGGCAGGCGCCTGCGCCATGGCAAAGCCCGGAGGCAGGTGACCGGCATCGAGCGGTGCGCCGTCCGGGCACAATATGACCGCCCGCTCGATCACATTGCGCAGTTCGCGGGCGTTTCCCGGCCAGTCATAGGCCATCATCCGGTCCAACATCGACGCGGCCACGCCGGAGACCCGGCGGCCATGCTTGAGGTTCATCTCCTTGAGCATGGCCTCGGCCAGCGCCGGCAGATCCTCACGATGCTCGCGCAGCGGCGGCATGGCGATGTGGAAGACATTGAGGCGATAAAAGAGATCGGGGCGCAGGCTACCCTGGGCGACGGCCTGGCCGGGGTCGTGGTTGGTGGCGGCCAGCACGCGCACATCCACCTCTTGTTCGGCGCGCCCTCCCAGCCTGCGGACCTTTCGTTCCTCCAGCACGCGCAGCAGCTTGGCCTGGGTTCCCGCGGGCATCTCGCCCAGTTCGTCCAGCAACAGAGTGCCTCCATGGGCCAGTTCGAAGCAGCCGGCCCGGCGCTCGACCGCGCCGGTGAAGGCGCCCTTTTCGTGGCCGAAGATTTCGCTCTCGATCAGCGTCTCGGGGATGGCCGCGCAGTTCACCGCGACGAAAGGCCTCGTCTTTCGCGGGCTTAGCTCGTGCAGGGTGCGGGCCACCAACTCCTTGCCGGTGCCGCTCTCGCCGGTGATGAGGACGGAGACGTTGGAGGGCGCGATTTGCTCAATCACCCCGAATATCTCCCGCATCTGCCGGGATTTGCCCACCAGGGAGCCCAGAACGCCGGTTTCGCGCAGACGCCGCCGCGCCACTTCCAACTCGATCTCGGTCTCGCGCTGGCGGGTGGCGTTGGCCAGGATGGTGCGCAGGCGCGTGGCGTCCACCGGCTTTTGCAAAAAGTCGTATGCGCCCAGCTTCATGGCGTCCACAGCCAACTCGATCGAACCCATCGCCGTGAGCACCACGACCACCACATTCGCGCCCAGGCCCGAGTCTTCCGCGGTCAGCCTGGTAAGCAGGCCGATACCGTCCAGGCGCGGCATCTTGAGGTCGGTGACCACAATGGCCGGGTTCCATGCCAGTGCTTTCTCCCAGCCCTCGATGCCGTCGCGCGCGGTCTCGGCGCTGTATCCCCAACCGGAGATCAGTTCGGCAAGCCCCATCAGCGCGTGGGGCTCGTCTTCGACGATCAGGACCTTGACGGCGCTATCCATTTTGGCCTTCGATACAGGCGGCCGTTCCCGCGCGCTCCCCATCTGTTGCCGCGGGCCGGCGTTTTCCGCACAGCTTACTTTCTATCATGCGCCCGCGCCCATCCGCCCGCTTCGTCGCCAAATCCGGGAATCGGCGCCGATGGTTCCGGCTTGTCGATGGCCTGAGGAGACTCCGCAGCGATACGCACTCCCGCGCGACCCGCTCCTGATGAAAGGAGCGGATTGAGGTTGGAGGCTTCCTACCCTTTCGCCAGAATCCGCCGCGGCGGACGAATGGATGGGGCACGGGCGATCGCCCAACCGCCCGGTCCAATTCGGGCCTGCGAATCCACAGCCGCGCGGCAGCGGTGATTGCAGTCACTTTGCACTGCGCTCCAAGACAATTACGATGGCACTCAGGCAGCACGCAGGCCGGCGCTTGAAAGGGAAGGAACAAGTATGAATCTGGGGTTCATTGAGAGCAAGACTTACGACGAGATTTCAATTGGCGATACAGCCTCGACCGATCACGTCCTGACCACGGACGATGCGATGGCTTTTGCCTCGATCTCCGGATTCCACTCCGTTCTGAACTCGGATGAACTAGTCGGCCGGGCCGGGGGCATACCTCCGACCGGTCCTAACATGTGGTGCGCCTCTCTTATCTCCGGGCTTTTCAGCATGAACATTCCCGGGCCCGGATGCACACTGACGAACATATGTCTCTCGTTCCACAATCGCATCCGTGTCGGAGATCTCATTCTTGTCAAGGTGCGGGTCACGGGCAAGGACGATTCCACAAAGATCGTTACCTTCGATTGCGCGGCAAACAATGGCTCCGGCACGCCGATATTCTCCGGCACGGCCACGCTTCTGGCACCTCAGGCAAGACTGCGCTGGTCTACGCTGCCCGTGCCCAAGCTCATTGTGAATGAGCCGTATCGCCGCTATCAGGGGCTGATTGCGCGCGCCACTTCAAGACCAGCCGTCAGGACTGCGATTGTCTGGCCGTGCGACGAAGTATCTCTCGGGGGCGCTATCCAGGCATTCACGGACAAGTTGATTGTGCCGGTTCTTGTAGGTTCCGAGACCAAGATTCGCAGCCTCGCTGGAACCATGCAACTCGAACTCGGGGCCATTCAGATCGTTGACATCGCCGAAAGCCGCGCGGCCGCCGCGCGGGCCGTGGAGATGGCGCGCAAGAATGAGGTGCAGATGCTCATGAAGGGTTCGTTGCACACCGACGAACTCATGAGCGCTGTCGTCTCGCGCGAAGGAGGAATGCGCACCGGGCGGCGCATCAGCCACGTCTTTGCGCTGGATGTGCCGTCCTATCACAAAACCCTTTTTGTTACCGATGCGGCCATCAACATCCAGCCTGACCTGGAAACCAAGATCGACATTCTGCAAAATGCCATCGACATGATGCTCGCGCTCGGGGTCGCGAACCCCAAAGTGGCAATCCTGTCTGCGGTTGAGTCGGTCAACCAGGCCATACCATCCACGCTCGATGCCGCCGCTCTTTGCAAGATGGTCGATCGCGGTCAGATCACCGGAGCCATTGTCGATGGCCCGCTGGCATTCGACAATGCCATTTCAAGCGATGCCGCGCGCATCAAGAAGATAACATCGCCGGTCGCGGGAGACCCCGATCTTATGATGGTTCCCAATCTGGAAGCCGGAAATATCCTCTTCAAGGAGCTTCAATATCTGGCCGGGGCTTTGGCGGCGGGAGTTGTGGTTGGAGCCAAGGTGCCGATCGTTCTCACCAGCCGCGCCGACGGAGAACTGGCGCGAATGGCGAGCTGCGCCCTCGGAGTCCTGCTCGCAAAGCCGTCGCCCGACCTGAGGCTGGCGTGATGAGCGGCGCTCCTACAGCGCCGCCAGCGCTTCCGCCTGGCCGGGAAACAGCCCGGCATACTTGGTGATCCCCACCATGGTGAAGACTTTGGTGAAGTGCGGCGAAAGCCCGAAGGCGTAAACCTTCTGGCCGGAGTTGGAGGCTTCAATCATCATCTGGATCACCAGGGCGATGCCGCTGGAATTGATGTAATCCACTTTGGTGAAGTCCAGCAAGACCAGCTTGGCGGTCTCCTTGGAGAGCGCCTGATAAGTGCCCAGAACGGCATCCTTCGAGGTGCTGGCGATATCGCCCTCGAAGCGCAGGACGGCGACCAAATGCCCGGCCGGGGAAGTGAGCTGATCAACGCGCGCCTTGGTTACGCTCTGCACGATGAATACTCTCCGTACCTCTTCGGTTATTCCGCGTCTTTATCGAGCCGGATGACCAGCCGGACATAGCTGCTCTTGCCATCGGTGCCGGCCACCCACTCCGCTTCGTCCACCAGCGCCTGGATGAGAAACATGCCCATCCCGCGCGGGTCTTCCTCGCCGAGCATCTTGCGGTCGATGTCCGGCTTGTCCAGCTTACCGGGCTGCTTGCTCAAGCCTTTGCCGTCGTCGATGACCTTCACTTCCAGCCAATCCTCGCCGGCCGACAGCACCACGCCCACACTCAGCTTTTCGTTCAGGCGGTTGCCGTGCTCGATGGCGTTGATGCAGGCCTCGGCCACGGCGGTCTTCAGGTCTTCGACGCGGTCCTCGTGGAAGCCCACCAGCTTGGCCACCGCGGCCGCGGTAGCCATGGCCACCTTCTCGAAGCCCATCCGCGAGGGCAGCCGAACTTCCACCGCGGTGGTTTTGGGCACGCTGGTGGATTTGGACTCGCTCATGCCGTCATCTCCGTCCGGCCTGTCCCGCGGCACAGCGCCAGTGCGGTCATATCGTCTCCCTGCGGCCCGCCTTCAGAGAAATCCTCGATGGCTGCCCACAATGCATCGAGAATACCATCGGCCTTGCCGGCCGGGCACCTTAAAAACTCATCCAGAAGCCGTTCGGGACCAAATTCCTCATCCCCCTTGAAGACCTCCGTCAGCCCGTCGGTATAAACTAGGAGCCGCGTTCCCGGCGCAAACCCGCTCCGCTCACTCGCGTAGCGCATCCCCGGCAACATCCCCAGCGGCGTGCCCGCAGCCTCAAAAAGGCGCGGCGCAGCGTCCGGCTGGAGCAGGAACCCCGGATTATGCCCCGCGTTCACTACCTCGATCTCGCCCGCCTCCGGATAGAGCCGCAGGAAGATGGCCGTCACGTAGCGGCGGCGAGCCTCTTCGCCTTCGGCCCAGTGGTGCTGGTTCATGCGCGTGGCCAGTTCGTCCAGCGGCATTCCGGTCACCACCATTGCCCGGAAGGCCGAGCGGAAGCTGGTGGACATAATGGCCGAAGCCAGCCCCTTGCCGGCGACATCGGCCACCACCATCAGGACGCTGCCGTCGGCGTGCTCCACAATATCCAGGTAGTCGCCGCCCACCTCGTAACAGGACACGGAGCGGAAGCCCAGCGAGTAGCCGGGGACGGCGGGCAGCTTCTGCGGCAACAGCGATCGCTGAATCTGGCGGGCCGCGTCCAAATCCTGCTGCACGCGGGCGAACTCGACGTTGCGCTTGTGGTTGCGGGCGTTTTCCAGAGCCACGGCCGCCTGCAACGCCAGCCCTTCGATGAAGTCGTCCTCGTAAATCGTCAGCGCGCGGCCGCCGGGAGACTCGACCAACAGCTCCGTCATCAGCCGCCCCTCGCGGTCTCTCAGCGGATAAGCCAACGCGCCCGAGTTGCCGGTGGCATCCGCGCTCGGGGCCGCGCCGTAAGCCAGCCGGGCGCTGGGAAAGGCAGCGCCGGCCATCTCCAGCTCGCGCACCACGATGCGCAGCACTTGCTCCAGCACCTCTTCTTCGCGGAGGTTCGAATGCACCTGCCGCGAAGCCTCAAGCAGCGCCTGTAACCGCGCCACCTGCCGCTGCAAATCGATCATCTCGCTCTCGCCGGGAAGCCGAATACCAGCCGCCATCGCGCGCCATCCTCCGTGGAATCCCACTGTAGCACGAATGCGCAGCCTCGCTTCATTCCGAGCCGATTGAATCGAAGCCACAGCCGCACGCGGCGGATTATTCATCCGGCTCTGAAGGATTGTTACGCCGCGGCCAATAACACGCCCGATTTCGCCAGCGCGGCGAACTACACCAGCGCCACCGCCTCCACATCCGCGGCAGCCCCCTTAAGCAAACAAGGAGGACAGAGGCCGCCAAATCATCGCTTGCCAAAGCGTTCTCGAAACGTCATGGGATGAACGGCACTGGCCGCCGGGAAAACAACCTTGTGACATGGAAATGACAATTCTGTCATGGTTGCGTTCGTTACTCGTCCTGTCTATTCGGTATGCTTGGTGGTAGTGCTGGGCGGATGAATGGACTGCTCTTCAGGAGCCGGCTTTTCGTCACGCGCCTTGTGCAGTCTTGAGCCTGGTCGCGAAGACAATCCGCGAAGATGAACAAGTCGTGATGAAGACGGGTGCGTTTTGGCGCTCTCCAAAGGAACCGCCGATCCGTCTCACCCTTGAAGCAAACTTGAGTCTGCTGTACGTGCGAACCGGCGCTGGATTCTCCCTTGCATGCGCTATGTCGAATCAACAGGAAAAGAAGGAAAACAGGACAAGAGTGACAAAGGCGGCCTCCATGAACACATCCCATGCGACACCATTCGCGGATGCCTTCAAGACCTTCCTGCCGCTCCCGACGGCGCTCGACCCGCCCTTCGAGGAGGCGTTGCGTCATGTGCTCGACAATCCAGGCAGCCTGGTCAGGCCGCGGATGGTCTTTCAAGTGGCGACGGCGTACGGCCTGGATGAAGCTGCCGCCAGAGACCTGGCCATCGCGCTTGAATACTTCCACACAGCGTCGCTGGTCTTCGACGACTTGCCGTGCATGGACAATGCCCATGAGCGCCGCGGCGTTCCCTGTGTTCATCTTGCATTCGGCGAGGCGAGAGCGATCCTTGCCGCACTGGCCCTCATCAATCGCGCCTACGCGCTCAGTTGGCGGGCAGTCTCCGGATCTTCGCCGCCTGTGCAGTCGCGCGCGCTGGCCTATATCGAGCAGTGTCTCGGCGTTGAAGGGCTGCTTAACGGGCAGAGCCTCGACCTGCACTATGCAAACCTGGCTCACAACCGCCAGACGACGGAAAGAATCGCGCGCGGCAAGACGGTTTCGCTGATCCGGCTGACGCTGGTTCTGCCGGCCATGCTGGGCGGCGCTTCAGCGCGGGAGATTCAACTTTTGGAGCGTATTGCCCTCTACTGGGGCCACGGCTACCAGATGGTCGACGATCTGAAGGATGTGCTGGATAGCGCGGCCGAAGCCGGGAAGACCGTTGCCCGCGACCTCCTGCTCGATCGGCCCAACGTGGCATCCGCGATGGGAATCCCCGCAGCCGTCGAGCGTCTCACTCGCTTCATTCATCTGGGAGACAGAACGCTCCGCCGGCTTCTGCAATCGAGGTTGAGCCTGTCGTTCCTTGAAAGGCTTCGCATCAACCTGGAAGAGGAGCTTGCGCGGGTTACCGGAAATGTCCGCGCGATGCCCGCGGGAGCGCGTTCGTGATGTTTCTCAAACTGATCGCGACCAACCTGCGCCGCCATCGCATCCGCTCGTTCATCAGTGTGGCGGGCATCGCCTTCAGTGTCGCGGCCATGCTCACCGTGGTCACCATCCTGCAAGGCGCGATCGGCATGTTTTCCGGCATTCTGTCGAGCGATAGCGAAATCATCGTCTTCGAGCGCAACGTTTCCGATCTCATCTTCAGCAATGTTCCCGCGCCGGCGGCGGAGGAGATGGCCGGCTGGCCGATGGTGGCTCATGCCGATCCGGTGCTCTTCGGAATTGTGTCCAGCGCCGGCCATCCCATCATCACCTGCTTTGGCGTAACCGCTGCCGACGCCCGCATCCGCAAGGCTATCTGGATTGCTGGCGATAGACTCACTTTCGCGCAACACGCCGATGACGTGGTACTTGGAGAGCGGGCCGCGGAGTTCCTCTCGGCAAAACTCGATGACCATGTGCCCATCGGGCACGGTGTCTTCCACGTCATCGGGATTCTGAAGACGGCTAACGGCTTTGAGGATGGCGGCGTATTCATGCCGCTCAGTTCCGCGCAGAGCTTCTTTCACAAGGAAGGCAATTCCTCGGTCGTCACCGTCAAGCTGCGCAACAAGGACGATGCGGCCTCGTTCAAGAACATGGTCAAGGCGAAGTTCGCCAACCTGATCGGTTTGGAAGACGCGGAGTTTTCGCGCTCCTATTCGCAGTTCAAGATTCTGGAAGCAACGGCCTGGGCAGTGGGCGGTTGCGGCCTGGCGCTGGGCGGCCTCGGGGTTGCCAACACCATGATCATGTCGGTGTTCACGCGGATTCGCGAGATCGCTATTCTGCGCGTTTGCGGCTTCTCGAATACGCAGATTGCCGTAATGATCTTTGGCGAGTCGGCGGTTGTGTCTCTGCTGGGCGCAACGCTGGGGCTGCTGACCGGAACCTGCCTGCTCTTCGCGCTCAAGGTGGTTCCCGCTCTTCACGGCTATATCGACGTGACGATTCAACCTGTCGTGATGCTGATCGTAATTCTGCTGGCCCTGCTCATGGGGATCGCCGGCGCGCTCTACCCGGCCGCCTATGCCATGCGCATCCGCGCGGTGGAGGCGCTGCGCTTCGAATGACTCTTTCCACGGGACAAGCCGGCAGTCAAGACCTGAACGGAAAGGACCGCACCGTCCTTCGCGCCGAGGACCTGTGGAAGAGCTACGACGATGGGGCCATCGCAGTCCTGAAGGGAGTAAGCTTCGAGGTTGCCGAGGGCGAGACAGTGGCACTCTGCGGCCCGTCGGGTTGCGGCAAGAGCACGCTGCTCCACTTGTTTGGCGGTCTGGATGCGCCCGATCGCGGGCATCTTTCGGTCAACGGGATTGAAGTCGATCGCCACTGCGACCTGCTGCGTCTTCTGCGCCACGAGGTGGGCTTCGTCTTTCAGCTCCACAACCTGATTCCCGATCTCACGCTCGAAGAAAACTGCCTCATCCCCACTGTGGCCGCGGGCATCGATCGCCGTACCGCGCGAGTGCGACTGCACCGGCTTGCGGAACGCGCGGGCCTGACCGATCGCCTCCGCCATCGCATCCAGAAGCTGTCCGGCGGAGAGCGCCAACGCACCGCACTCTGTCGCGCATTGATGAACCGGCCAAAGATTCTGCTTGCCGATGAGCCCACCGGCTCACTCGATGAGCGCACCAGTGGCGCGGTCTTTGAACTGTTGCTCGACATCGTCGCCACGGAGGGCGTGACCTTGGTGATGGCCACGCACGATCGAGGTCTGGCCGGGCGCTGCGACCGGCTGCTGGAGATGCACGACGGGAGGATTATTGAGTCAGTTTCCACTTGATGCGAAGTTGACGACGGGAACGCTGCCGCCGGTTGTCGCCAACGCAGCATGGCACAGCGTCGTCGCCGGGCAGATTCCGGCCCACACGCTTGCAGCGGGCTGCCTGAGTGCCGCCATCTGCGATGGCGCCCGCGCTCCGATTCAGGCAATCGGTCTTCGCAAAGGATGGCTGGCGCATGTTGCGCGGTGACAGCCGCCCATCCGGATGGCAGGGCGCCAGCCTTGTCGCGATCACCTATGTCTATTTCTTGATTTTTGCGCAGTTCGCTTTTCTCAAGCGGCTGGCGAGCCTCGGGATAGCCGGCGCGCACTTGACCGCCGTAATGGCCGCGATGGCTGCCGGCGGAATCCTTCTTAGTCTGATTGTGCCGCGCGTGAGCCTCTGGTCCTCGCCGAACCTGCGACTCCGCGCCGGACTCGGCACGTCGGGTGCGGCGGCGTTTCTATCGCTTCTTCCGCTTGGCCCGGTAGCAAGCACAGCTATTTCGTTCCTGATCGGCGCCGGGCTCGGCCTGCTGACCGTCACCTTGGTAACGCACCTGCGCCAATGGACAGGCAACCGCAATCCTCTCCTGCTTGTCGGTCTGGGCACCGGCGCCGGCTATCTTGTCTGCAACCTTCCCCTACTCTTCAATGCTTCCGTGGAGGCGCAGGCGGCAACGGCGGGCGTGTTATCTCTGGCCGGAATCTGCGTAACGTTCTGGCCCACGCAGGCGCCGCCGGAAGAGCCGGCAATTGCTCCGCGGCGCTCCATCTCGTTTCTCCGCGCGCTGGCTTGCTTCACGGCGCTGGTCTGGCTGGACTCCGCCGCATTCTTCATCATTCAGAACACTCCGGCATTGAAGGCCGGCACCTGGGAGGGCTCGCTCCACATGGGCGCCAACGGCTTGCTTCATCTTGGCGCGGCGCTGGCAAGCGTCTGGCTGCTGCGCCGCCGTGGTCTCTCGTTTGTTCTTTCCGCCTCTTTTCTCGCGCTGGGCTTCGCTTGTCTGCTCTCGCTTGACCCGCATCGTATCGCACTGGCATCCGTTCTTTATCCGATCGGCGTCTCGCTTTACTCTGTCGCACTGGTCGCCTACCCTTCGCTGCTTGCCCCGTGCTCTTCCGCGGCGGAGCGCGGCCGCCAGGCTGGCTGGCTCTACGCCATTGCCGGCTGGTCCGGCTCCGCCATGGGCATCGGCATGGCGCAGAACCTCGGCTACGTTCCACCCCTGTTTGTGCTGGCGGCAGGGGCAGTCATCCTCCTGCCCCTGCTGCTTTGATCACCGCACAACCGAGTCAGTACCGATAAGAAGACCACCAACACAGGAGACAACCCATGAAGACCGCCGCCAAGTCCCTCTTCCTCGCGCTTCCTTTGGCCCTCGCGCCGGTTGCGCTTGCCCAGCATCAGTCCTTCGCCGTCAACCCGGATTCAAGCATGGTCGCCTTTTCACTGGGCGGAAATACGCACCACGTGGATGGAACCTTCCATGTGCAGAGCGGTTCGATCGGCTTTGACCGCAGCGCTCAGAGCATAGCGGGCTCCGTGGTCGTCGCGGCAGGCAGCGGCAACAGCGGCGACCAGGGCCGGGACAAGAAGATGAACTCCGACGTTCTCGACGTGGCGCGCTTTGCCGAAATCTCCTTTGTGTCCAGGAACTATCAAGGGACCATCGCGGCCAGCGGCGATTCTTCGATTCAAGTTACCGGTGTCTTCACGCTTCATGGCACTCCGCATGACCTGACCGTTCCCGTGCGGATTCACATCGACGGGACAACTCTCACGGCCAAGACACAATTCCCGGTCCCATACGTTCAGTGGGGCTTGAAGGACCCAAGCATCTTCGTTCTCAAAGTTGCCAAGGTGGTCGATATCGACTTGACGCTTGTGGGAAGTCTATCCGCCACAGAATAGATGGCGAGATTGCACAGTGGAGCCGATGAGGCGAGCGCGGTGAACCGGCCTGTCCATTGCGGCGATTCCATCGTTCCCTGCCGTTCTTAGAAGGCAAGGAAGCGAACACGATCGAAAAAACCGAATGCGGCGGGCCGCCACGCGCGAGCAATGAAACGATGAAGAGCGGCGCAGCCAGCGGCAAAGAGCGCCCGCGGCCGTCAGCCGAAATCGAAGACGATTCGCAGACCATCGCGAGCACGCTCCAGCTCTTCAAAACGAGCCGCGAAGGGCAGTGTTTCGACCATGCTGAGGCTGCCGGTGGAGACCATCCCGCAGGATTTCAAGATCACCGTATCGATCTGGCGCACGCGAATCGATTCCAGAATCGCGTCGAAGCCTGCGTCCTGTTCGCCGACGGGAAGATCGTCGGCAAAATATGCCGTGCAGGCGGGCGGGCCGGGGACGTGCTCCCATGCGACGGTCATCGATCTCATTGGCGACTGCCTCGAACGATTGCGCCGGCGGTCTTCAATCCAGTCCAATTGTTGGCCGGGTCCGGTAACTCATGATCGCCGCGCCGCCATTCCATGATTTGACCTGATTGAACCACTCGATAAGGGTTTTATACTCCAAACCGGGATCGAAGTGTCCCCACAGCTTGTCCTTGGCGGTGTAGATCAGATTTTCGCCTTCGAGGCCCGGCGTGCCACCGTGGGGTGGGAAGTTGATGTTCTTGATGTAGCCCCAGTCGCCAGGAATCCAGTCGGCATCGCCGACGCCGTTGTCATTGGTTAGCGGAGACTTAGAGCCCCCGATCATGGTCAGCATTGTCGCCGCCTCGCAGGCGATAGCGTACTCGTGGGGATGCACGTTCAGGTCTTCGGCCCCCTTCTGCATATCCACGCCCGGCTTTGGCGCCCAGGTTCCATCCGGCTTCTGCTCCCACATGGCGGGATTCATCCGGAAGCCGGAGCCGGCGGCAAAGGCGTATTGCTTCTTGGAGGCGAAGTCGACAATCCCCACGCGGGATTTCATGTGTTCTTCGAGGTTGGCGTTTACCTGGGCATTGGTGGTTCCCTTGATTTTGAAGACGCGCGGCGAAAATAGCAGCGCCGTAAAGAGCTCGTTCCAGAGGGAATTCTTGACGATGGCCGGACAGGTGTAAACATCGCCGGCTTTGGTTGTGGTGAATCCCTTGGTATCCATCGAAAGACCGGAGCCGACCTGAAGCTTTCTCCGAATGGTCCCGCCCGGACCGGCCGATTGCTGTACGGTGTGGGCCAGTTCGTGCGCCAGCAGGTGCGCGCCGCGCTCGGTGGCAGGAGCGTACTCGCCCGCGGCAAAGGCGATATTGTCGCCGATGGTGTAGGCCCGCGCTTGAAGGGACCGGGCGCTATTGGCCGCGTTGGCGGAGGTGTGCAGGCGCACCTGGCTGAAATCGCGCCCGAAGCGCGGCTCGAAGTAAGCGCGGGAGGCTCCGTCGAGGGCTTGTCCGGAGGAGCTTATCGCGCGCTCGGCCTCGTCCACCGCCGCTTCATGTGCATTG